>Ga0272441_10010273_pt1 | contig 14219 bp, 7 predicted proteins | sample SSMProp6N_FD_193582 | JGI IMG/M metagenome (GOLD analysis project Ga0272441, IMG submission 193582) | Marine sediment archaeal communities from Little Sippewissett salt marsh, Falmouth, MA, United States - SSM-Prop-6N | ecosystem: Environmental > Aquatic > Marine > Wetlands > Sediment ... | reverse complement strand
GAGCCCGCCGCCGAGATGATGGCGGTGGACGAGATGACCGGGGCGCGCGCCGCCGCCAGCCCCCCGCCTGCCACCACGCGCGTGATCCCGTAGAACGTGGCCAGGGCCAGCAGCACCATCGCCGTGGCCACCGTGGGCGACATGCCCGACCGCCACAGCCACAGAATCATGTACAGCACGCAGACCACCGTGCCCCAGAAGGCGACGCCATAGGACATGATCTCGTCGGAGTCGTCGACCTCCCTGCCGCGCCCGCAGGCCTTGGCCACCACGTCGCGCAGGTGTCGGCGGCTGAGCCACAGGCTGATCGCCACGAGGGCCAGGAGCGCCCCGAGGCTCTGGTGACACACCATCGGCCCGCCGCCGTTCTGGCTGTAGCCGTCGAGATGTCGCACGAAGTTCTTGCTGGCGATGAAGCCGTTGAAGCCCGTCATCTTGAAGATCGCACGCTCGAGTTGCGTGACGATGCTGAACACCCAGAGGCTGAGCGCCATGTCCAGCCGCAGCATGTAGGCGAAGCCCACCATGGGGAAGCTGATGATGAACTGGAGGCGTCCCGCTCCCCGGAAGATCGGCAGCTTTGTGCCCTGCTCGATCTGCGGGATGTCGGGGTAGTAGAAATGCAGCCCGTTGATGGACACCACAAGGAGCGGGATGATGATCCCCGCCCACAGCCAGGGGCTTCGCAGCACGGGGTTGGTGAAGCCCGGCGTCTCCTCGCCCTTGACCATCTCGAGGGGAAGCTGGACCATCGGGTAGACGAGCCGCTCGCGCTCGACCCACTGGCGCCGCACGATCACCATCACGGCCACCATGGCGAAGTAGAGCGCGCCCAGGAACCCCAGCCACATGCCCAGCGGCACCAGCCAGGCCAGCCAGGGGATCGCCTCGTGCTGCGGCTTGCCCTCGAAGAGCCACTTGATGGCCACGGGATCCGTCGGACGCACCCACGTGGGCAGGTGCGGCACGATCATCGTGTCCCAGCCATTCTCCGGCGAGGCGTAGTACTCCGCCGCGATGTCGGGGATGAACGATGCCGTCATGCCCATCGTGGGGATCGTGGTCGCCACGATCATCATGATGTAGACCACGAGCAGCTCGCCCGCGTTGAGCGCCAGCTTGAACCAGCGCAGCACCCCGTTGGCGATGAACACGATCACGAAGAACAGGAAGATGGCGGCGGGAGTGCTGAAGTCGAGCGCCATGTAGCTCGCGTGCATCTTGTTGAGCACGTAGGGGCAGCCCGCCCCGATCACGAAGCACATCAGCGTGCCCGCCACGAGCGCGCGCAGCGAGAAGGCCTCGCGGATCTTCGAGAGGCTGGTCGCCTCGTCGTCGAACGGGGAGGATGGGAAGGTGGGGGGAGCGGTCGATGGCGTCTCTGGCATAGGAAAAATGTCCCTGGCGCTCCGCACGTCGTCGGGGCAGCACCGCATGCGCGCGGCCTGCATGTGCTCAGAGAGGCATCCTAGCGGCAGGACGGCGGGGAGTCAAGGCGGGTGGGGATCCGCGAGTCTGACCCGGGATCGTGGGGTACTCCCGTGGGAGCTTCGCGAAGCCCGCCGGGTCTTCCCCCCTGCCGGGACGAATGGATGGGTGGATGAATGGATGCCTGGGCAAGGAGCCCGTACGTTTTGCCTTTCCTCCATCCACCTTCCCAATCCCCCATCCATCCCTTCCGGTCAGCGCGACGTCGAGGGGAAATCCATCGCGGCACAAAGGTCCCCAAGATCCGGGGCCAGACCCGGGGATCCGCCTGGGCCGCGCCCGCGCGTTGATCTCGGCGCGCACCGGGTGTATAATCCCGGTGGAGGGAGTGGGTTGGCCCGATGGGCCTCACGATGGGAGTTCCTGCCATGAAACGACTTGTAATGACCCTGGCCGTGCTCGGCCTCGCACTGCCTGCTCTGGCGGACGTGGTGCACCTCAAGAACGGCGGCTCGCTCGAGGGAAGCGTGTCCAGGACCCCCGACGGCGTGGTGGTGAAGCTGCCCGTGGGCGAGGTGCGGATCTCGAACGACGCGATCGAGCGCATCGAGCCCAAGGTCACCGCCTTCGAGCAGTACCAGCAGCGCGCCGCAGCGGTGCGCGAGGACGACCCCGAGGCCCACTACCGCCTCGGCCTCTGGGCACAGCAGGCGGGACTCAAGGGGCCTGCCCGCGAGGAGTTCCGCAAGACCGTCGCCCTCAAGCCCGACCACGCACTGGCCCACCAGGCGCTCGGCCACCGGCTTGTGGACGGCCGCTGGCTCACCCACGAGGACGAGATGCGTGCCCGTGGGCTCGTGGAGGTGGACGGCGCGTGGATGTCGCCCGAGGCAGCGGCGAAGCTGCGGGCGCTCCAGGCCGAGCTCGAACTCGCACGCGAGCGGCGCAAGACCGCCGAGGCCGAGCTCGAGAAGGCCAAGAGCAAGGCGGGGTCCATGCCCGTCTACGAATCCAACCCTTACGACACCTACTACTCCACCCGCGAGATGCGCCGCTCCCGCACCTACTACTGGGCGCCGCCCTACGACGTGCCCTACTACACGGGCACGTTCATCTACACGGGCCCCCGGTCGTCCTATCGGGGCAGCCGCTACCACACCTCCCCCTACCACCGGCGCCGGCGGTGAATCGGGAAGCCGACCACGCGTCACGCGTCATGCGTCACGCGTCAGGAATGGGCGCTGTGGTGGCAGTGGGAGGATGGGACCTATGGGACCGATGCGATAGGAGTGGGTGCGCGCCTCTTTCCTCTTCTTCTTCCCCCGACCCTCGACCCTCTTCCCTCCTCACCCCGACGTTGCGGGTGCTGTTCCGGGGTGGGGGGCGCCGGCGCGTTCTTCGGCGGCCTGGAGGGCGGGGACCACGCGGTTGGCGAAGAAGGTCTCGAAGATGGCGATGAAGAGGACGATGTAGAGGAAGAGGTTGCGCAGCGGGATCCCCTGGCGAATCTTGGCGACCGCAGCCTTCAGGGCGTCGGCCGAGGCCTGCTCGGGCGGCCCCACATAGTGGACGAGGTGGCCGTCCAGGAGCCGTTCGAGCTCGGCAGCGCGCGTGCCAGGGTCGGCGGGGTCGCCGAAGGGCGCAAGGTCGGATTCCTGGCTGTCCAGGTTCACCACGAAGCCGCTCTCGATGTCGGCTCCCACTGCACGCGGGCTCTCGGTCTTGCGCGCGGGGTCGAGCACCATGTAGGTGTACGGCCCGCGCTCGCCGGTGTGGGGGAAGCTGGCGCGGGTGGCTCCGCCGGAGGGGGCCGCCTTGATGTCCGCCACGTCGCCGCTGGGGTCGCGCACCTGGATGGCGACGGGCCGGTTGACGTCGCGGAGGGTGATGCTCACCGGGGCGCCCACAATGTGCGTGCCCTCGACGTCCTCGCGCTCGGTCAGGTAGTAGACGAGGCGGTGGACGAGGGGGAGGAAGAAGCGGCTGGCCGCCAGGTTGGACCAGTCCGGGTCGGTGCACGTGGCGCACAGGATCACCCTGCCCTCGTGGAAGCGGTTCTCGAGCAGGAAGGGATTGCCGTCGCTCATGCCGATCAGGATGCGGGTCGGGGAGTTCTGCGGCACGTCGATGGGGGCGGCATTGTAGACCTTCACGGTGCTCGGCAGGCGGTAGCCCTTGAAGACGTGGAGGGCGGGGTGATCGTGGTCGATACCGATCAGGGAGCGGAACTTCGTGCGGTCGACCAGGCCCTGCTGGGGTTCGTTCACGGTGAGGGGCATGGGCGCGTTCTCGGGCGGGTCCGCGTTGAGGAAGTCGTTGAGACTCTTCGTGCGGAGATTCGGCCCGAGGAAGATCATGAGACGGCCGCCGCGGCGGACGTACTGGCGAAGCACCGCAATCTGATCCTTGCGCAGGCCGCCAATGTCCATCAGAACCACCACGCGGTAGCTCTTGAGCACCTCGTGGGTGAGGTTCGAGAAGTCCATCACGGTGGTCTGGACGAGGGAGCGGGGCTTGGACGGGTCGTCGCCGAAGGGGTCGAGGGCCTTGGCGACGAAGAAGGCGGGGTCGAGCTGGGGGATGCCGCCCGCGCTCTCGCGCAGGACGAGTGCGGGCACGTGGTCCTGGATGTCGATACAGAAGTCGCGCCGGTTGTCGATGGCCAGCGAGTCGTCGCCGATCTGGATCCATCCGCTGTGGACGCCCGGCTCGGCGAACGTGGTGTTGAACGACGCCGTGACCGTGAGGTCGGGCGGGATTTGGAGCGTCTGGCTGTCCTGCTTGGCCTGGCCGACGTAGAGGGCGACGGTGGCGTCGGCCTTCGAGCGGTTGTAGTTGCGGATCCGGGCCTGGAGCGTGATGGGCCGGCCGCGCACGCGGGCTCCGCCGTGGACGATGAGCTCGGTGACGGCGAGGTTGCGGTAGTCGGTGCGCCCGCAGTCGACCACGATGACGTGTGGCTTGGGGTTCTTGTGCCTCTTCTCGAGGGGCTGCGGGGGCGACCAGCTGTTGCGCTGGAGGTCGGTGACGACGTAGATCTCCATGGTGGGAGCCTTGTTGTCGTCCTCGGCCAGGAGGTCGTAGGCCCGCTGGAGGGCGGCGGTCAGGTCGGCCTTGCCCTGGGAGAGGGGGGCTTTGAGGATGTCGCGCCGCAGCTTCTCGCGGTCGTTGGTCAGCAGCGGCTTCGGGTGGCCGAATGGGGGGAAGGCCAGGAGCACGGCGGCCTGGCTGGCCTTGGCGGGCAGGGCCTCGACGGCGGCCGTGGCGAGGTTCTTGGCGGCCTTCAAGCGCGCCACGCGCTCGTGCTCGGTGCCCATCGAGTAGGAGTTGTCGAGCACGATGACGGCGTGGATGCGCTCGCCGAACCCCCAGCGGCGCGAGCCCAGGAAGGGCTGGGCGAGCGCGAGGGCGAGAAGCACGAAGAGCAGCACGCGCAGCAGGAGGAGCAGAAGGTCCTGGATCTTCTGCCGACGGGAGGTCCGCTCGTTGGAGGCTTTGAGGAAGCGCAGGGTGGGGAAGAGCACACGGGGCGCCTTGCGCTTGTGGATCATGTGGATGATGATGGGAATGCCGGCGGCCAGGGCGCCCAGGAGGTAGAGCGGGTAGACGAACGGCATCAGGACAGCCTCTTGCGCTTGGCGAGGTAGGCCGAGAGCATGAAGTCGTAGGGCACGGAGGTATCCGTCTGCACGTACTCGATGCGGCTCGTCGAGCAGTCGCGGCGGTAGCCGTCCACGAACCGCTGGAGTTCCCGCTTATACTCCTGGCGGATGTAGCGCGGGTCGACCTGGATCTCCTCGTTCGTCTCCATATCCACGAAGTCGGAGAGCTTGCGGAACGGGAAGTCGATCTCCCACTTGTCGAAGATGTGGAAGAGGAGCACCTCGTGCTTCTTGAAGCGGAAGTGGCGCAGGCCGCGCACCACCTCGCGCGGATCGTCGTAGAGGTCGGAGAGAATGATGAGCAGGCCGCGGCGGCGGATGAACTCCGCCAGGTCGTGGAAGGCCTTCGATACGTTCGTCGCCACGCCCGTGCCCCCCTCGAGGGTCTCGAGGTGGCGCAGGAGCACGCTCAGGTGGCTCGTGGTCGAGCGTGCGGGGATGAAGTGGCGGATCTGCTGGTCGAAGCACACCAGCCCCACCGAGTCCTGCTGGCGGATCATCAGGTAGGAGAGGCAGGCGGCCAGGTAGCACGCATACTCGAGCTTGCTCAGGCCATTCTCGTCGCTCTTGTAGGCCATCGAGCTGCTCGTGTCGATCAGGATGTGCGCCTTGAGGTTCGTCTCTTCCTCATACTGCTTGACGTAGAAGCGGTCGGTGCGGCCGAAGACCTGCCAGTCGATGTCCTTGATGTTATCCCCGGGCATGTACTCGCGGTGCTCGGCGAACTCCACGCTGAAGCCGCGGAAGGGGCTTCGGTGGAGCCCTGCGATGAAGCCCTCGACCACCGAGCGCGCGACGAGATTCATGCGCGCCACGCGGGCGAGGGCCTCGGGCTGGATGTAGCGATAGCCTCGGCGCGGTGCAGCCACGGGGTGCAGACCTCCTGTTGCGGCGCATTCTAGCAGGGAGGGGCGCGGGAGTCAAGCGGGGCCGGACAGGGCGATCAGGAGCTTAAGTGGCAGGCCGGCGCGGGCCTACGGCTGGCCTTCGAGCAGGGCTTTCACGGCGCCGGCGAACAGGGTGTCGCGTGCCGCGGCCAGGTCGGCGAAGCGGTCGGCGAGGCGGCGCTCGGTGCCCCGGGGCACCGGCTTGCCCTGCTTGCGGCATGCGATGGCCGCCTGGCGCGCCTCCTCGTAGGCGGTGCACACGCCGTCGAGGCGCATCGAGAGCTCCACGTCGTCCGCCACCAGGCGCAGTGGCTCGGCCAACTCCTTCATCTGGCGTGTCCAGGCCTCGTGCAGGCGGTCGATGTTCGCCGCCCAGCCCACTTTCCTGAGGCGTTCGAGCGAGGCCGGCGCGGCTCCCAGGAAGGCGGCGTTGGCGTCCCTGTGATGCTCGCCCAGGAAGTAGCCGACGGCCACGTGGAGACGCTTCGCCCCGGCCTTCGGCGTGAGGCGGATGGCCACGCCATACGTGCCGCTGACTTTCGCGGCGGCCACTTCGGCGGGGTCGAAGACGAGGAGCGAGCCGGCACGCTCGTGGCCGTTCTTGTTGTGGAGCGAAACGGCCCACTCGCGGGCGGGATCGAGGCTCACCTCGCCCGTCATCAGGTTGTGGCTGCGTGCGGGGGTGGTCACCCACCGCTCGCGTCCCGGCGGCCCTGAGGTGTTGCCTGGGAAGGCGGAGTACCACACGGAGGCGAGCGCGAGGGGCGACTCGGGCGCCACGCTGGTCTCGATGTAGGCCCACTTGGCCTCGCCCGCGCGCTTCACGAAGCGGATGGCCACGATACTCGTGGGCGTCCGCTCGGCGCCGAGCGGCCACCAGGCGACGTCGGCCATGGCCCTGGCTCCGCGCTCGACCACGTGGACGCCCTCGGCTCTGCGGAACAGGCCCACGGGCTTGCCGCCGGCGGTGGCCACGGTGGCGCCCGTGAAGTTCCACAGGTTCCACCCGCCGTTGCCCTGTCGGCCGAAGTCGCAGCCGAAGAAGAAGTCGCCGTAGCCGAAGCGCACCGGAGCGTCGTCGTTGTGGGGGTCCACGGCGGCGCGGTACCACAGCTTCAGGTTGCCGAGCTCGAGGCGGGTCTCGAGGAAGTCGTTGCCGATGCCCTTCGGCGGCTTGTCCACGGGGCGGCGGTCGGAGGTGAGGAACACCTCCACGTCGCCCGCGCCGGCGGCCACGAGCGCGAGTGCCAGCAGCGTGTGCATGTCGGGATCCTCGCCTGCGCCGCGTTGCCTTGCTGGTGATTCTTCGGTTCGGACTATACGCGAAGGGAACGGACGGCGCAAGCCCGCGTGGGCGGCGCGGCAGCTTGATCGCAAGCAGGCGCCGTGCTATACTCCAACCCTGTGTGAACGCGAGAGATGCGAAGGACGGCGCCCGCCGGGAGGGAGGCCTGGAGGCGCTTTCTCCATGGAGCCCCGACGGGCAGGGCGCCCGCGCCCGGATGTAGCCGTGACCCAGATGTCATCACCAGCATGGCGCCGTGTGGGGCGCAGCGGCGGCGAGACGGCCCTTGAGGCCCCCGAGATTCAGCGCCTGCTCGATGAGGGCGTGGCCTCCACCGCGGCCTACGCCTGCGCCAACTCGCCCTTCTACCGCCGACGGTTCGCCGAGGCGGGCCTGGGGCCCGAGGAGATCCGGTCCACCGACGACCTGACCCGCCTCGAACCCACCACCAAGCACGACATGGCTGTCCACGGCGACCGCCTCTGGTGTGTGCCCTGGGAGCGGGTGGTCGACGTCGTGACTACCAGCGGCACCACAGGCGTGCCCACCCTGTATCCCATGACCGAGGCCGATATCCGCCGCCTCGGCTACAACGAGTTCCTCTCGTTCAGTTGCGCGGGCCTGACGCGGGACGACGTGGTGCTCGTGGCGGTGACGCTGGACAAGTGCTTCATCGCCGGGCTGGCCTACTACGAGGGGCTGCGGCAGCTCGGCGCGGCGTCGGTGCGCGTGGGCTCCGGCTCCCCGCTCATGCTCCTGAGCCTGCTCGAGCGCCTGGGTGCCACGGCCGTGGTGAGCGTGCCCACGTTCCTGAAGCGAATCGCCGCCTACGCGGCCGAGACGGGCTTCGACCTGGCGGCCTCGAGCGTGCGCAGGCTGGTGTGCATCGGCGAGCCCCTGCGCGGGCAGGACTTCGCGCCCACGCCGCTCGGCGAGCAGGTGGCCGCAGCCTGGGGTGCGGAGGTCTACGCGACCTATGCCGCCACGGAGCTGGCCTGCTCGCTGTGCGAGTGCCCCGCCGGCCGCGGCGGCCACCTGCATCCCGAGCTGCTCCACGTGGAGATCCTCGACGACGCGGGCCAGCCCGTGCCCGACGGGCAGGTGGGCGAGGTGGTGGCCACCACGTTCGGCGTCGAGGCCCTCCCCCTGCTGCGCTTCCGCACCGGCGACCTCGCCTTCCTCACCCGCGAGCGGTGCTCGTGTGGGCGGTGGACGCCGCGGATCAGCCCCATCGTCGGGCGCAAGAACCAGATGATGAAGATCAAGGGCACCACCGTGTTCCCCGCCGCGGTCCAGCGCGCCCTGGGGCGGGTGGACGAGGTGGCCGACTTCGTGATGATCGTCACGGCGCCCGAACTGCTCAGCGATCACCTCGAGATCGTGGCGGCCGTCCGCGGCGACGAAGCCGCCGCCTGCCAGCGCATCCGCGATGCGCTGCGCGGCGAGCTCCGGGTCACGCCCTCCGTCCGCACGGCGCCGGCGGACGAGGTGGCGCGGCTCCAGGCTCCCGAGGGCTCGCGGAAGAAGCGCCTGTTCATCGACCGCCGCGGGGGCGCCCAGACCGAGGCACCCCCTGTGCAGCCGAGCGCATAGTCGTGTCAGAGAGCCGTCACGCGGTCAAGGACCCACGTTCGCCACTCAATCCTCCTGACTCCCATTCTCGAACCCCGTTGCCTGCCATGAACACAGCTTCCCCCGAGCATAGCGACGCGGCGCCCAGAGTGTGCGTGGTGCTGCCGAGCTACAACAACGCCCCGACCCTCGGCGACGTGCTCGACGCTCTGCTCGAAGTGACGCCCGACGTGATCGTGGTGGACGACGGGTCGACGGACGGCACGGTCGACGTGCTCCGCCGCTTCCCTGGCGTGGCCGTGGAGCGCCACGAGCGGAACCGCGGGAAGGGCGCCGCACTGGCCACGGGCCTGGCGCGCGCCGCCGAGCTCGGCTTCACCCACGCCATCACGATGGACGCGGACGGCCAGCACTCCGCCGCCGACGTGCCGAAGCTGCTCGCGGCCGTCGCCGAGCATCCCGAGGCCATCGTGGTCGGCGTGCGCGACCTGGTGGGCGGCGGGGCGCGGCTCAAGAGCCGGGTGCTGCGCGCCCACTCGAACTTCTGGGTCCTCTTGCACACCGGCCGCTGGGTGCACGACACCCAGAGCGGTCTGCGCGCCTACCCGCTCGAGCCTGTCCTCGAGCTGCGGCTCAAGACCCGCCGCTACGACTTCGAGGTGGAGGTGCTCGTGAAGGCCATGTGGTCGGGCGTCCCCGTGGTCGAGGTGCCGGTGAGCGTGTGCTACGGCACGGCGAGCCGCTCGCACTTCCGCCCGGTCCGCGACTTCTGGTGGGTGAGCCATCTCAACGGCTGCCTGCTCACGCAGCGGCTGGTTCTGCCTGCCTCGCTGCGGGGCGTGGTGCACCGCAAGAGCTTCCACAAAGAGGGCACGCTGCGCCGCGCGGCGGCCGTGGTCCGCGGCGCCGTTCTCCAGGAGACGGGCTCTGCCGGGGCTTTCGCGGCGTGTATCGGCCTGGGCGTGTGCCTGGGGATCCTGCCGATCTGGGGCTTCCAGATCGCCGCTGCCGTTCTCGTCGCCCACAAGCTCAAGCTCAGCAAGCCGCTCGTCGTCGCCGCGTCGAACATCTCGATCCCCGTGATGATCCCCCTGATCCTGTGGCTGAGCCTGGTGGCGGGCCAGTTCGCGCTCTCGGGCCGCCTCGACTTCTCGCTCGCGCGCGAGGGGGTCTCGCTGATCACCGTGTGGGCCTACGCTCTCGAGTACGTGATCGGAGCCGTGGTGCTGGCGATGGTGGCGGGGCTGGCCGCCACGCTTGTCGCCTACGTGCTCGCACGCGTGGCCGTGGCCGTCTGGCGAAGGAGGCACGCATGCGAGAAGGGCTGAAGCGCTGGCTCCCAATCGCCGCGGCCGCCGCCATCGTGGCACTGAGCGGCCTGCTGACCCCTCGTCTGGAACTCGACGAGGACGTGACGGCCATGCTGCCGGCCAGCGACCCCATGGTCCGCGACTACCGGCTCATCGTCACCCGCTTCCGCGCCATCGATCTTCTCTACATCGACGTGGCCGCCCTCTCCGACGGCCCCGACGCCCAGGCACAGGCCCTGGCGGCCGCGGATGCCCTGCACGCGGGCCTCGAGGCCTCGGGCCTCTTCAGGACGATCCACTACCGCATGTCGCCCGAGGGCATGATGCGGGCGGTGGAGCGGCTCCGTGCCTCGCGCTCGCGTCTGCTGGCGGAGGGCGGCCTTGCCGAGGTCGAGTCGCGCCTGTCGCCCGAGGCGATGCGGGAGCGTCTGGGCGCCGCGAAGCGGGCGCTCATCGAGCCCTCCGGGCCGTTCGTGCGGCGCCAGGTCCAGCGCGACCCCCTCGGCATCGACGAGCTGGCGCTCGACGGCCTCAAGAGCTTGGCCCACGAGGGCGGCGCACACGTGGTCGACGGGCGGATCTGGAGCAACGACGAGCGCCACATCCTCCTCATCGCAACCCCCCACTCGCGGGCGATGGACACGCGCCGCGGCGCCGAGGTGATGGCTGCCTACGAGCGGGCGCGGGCCGCGGCGATGGCGGCCGCTCCAGCGGATGCCGTGCGGGTGAGTTGCGCCGGCGGCCATCGTTCCGCACTCGAGAACGCGACGACGATGAAGAGCGACGTGCAGCGCACCGTCACCGCCACCTCGCTCGGCATTCTCGTGCTCGGCGTGCTGTTCTTCCGGCGCCGGCTCTTCATCCTGCTCATCTTCGTTCCCGCCGGGTTCGGCGTGGCGTGTGCCATGGGGTTCTTCGCGGCGTTCAACCCGCTGATCTCGGGCGTGGCGATCGGCTGCGGCGCCGTGCTCATCGGCATCGCGGTGGACTACGGGGTGCACATCCTCTACCGCCTCGACCAGCCCGAGGGCGCCGCGCTCTCGCCCACGGGCTGCGTGCGCGCCATGCTGCTCCCCCTGTCGATGGGCGCCGCCACCACCACCGTGGGCCTGTTGTGCCTCCTGTTCGCCTGGCTGCCCGGGCAGCGCGAGACGGGCCTGTTCGCCGCCGCCGGCATCGTGGGCGCGGCGCTGTTCGCCGTGCTTGTGCTCCCGCAGCTTCTGCCGCGCCGGCTCTGTGCCGTGCAGCGGCGCGTGGTGCCTCTGGCCGCCGGCTGCCGCCGGTTCCTGGCCTGGCGCCTGGCGCACCGCAGGGCGTTCGGGCTCGCGCTGCTCATCGCCGTGGCCATCGGCGTTGCCGGCCTGCCGCGCTTGTGGTTCGAGGGCCGCGTGGAGGCCATCGGCTACATGAGCGCGGCGAATCGCGACGACACCGATTGCATCCGCGCGGCGTGGGGCGAGTTCTCCTCGACCACCGTCGCCGCCCGCGGAGCCACGCTCCAGGACGCCCTGGAGGCCAACGACCGCGTCTGCGCCGTCCTGGCCGCCCTGGAAGCGGAGGGCCAGGTGGCCTCCGTGCAGTCGATTGCACCCCTGGTGCCCGCCGCTGCCACGCAGGCGGCGAACGCCGCGCGCTGGCGCGCCTTCTGGTCCCTCGAGCGCACTGCGACCGTGCGGGCCGAGATGGGGCGGGCCGCCGGGGAGCTCGGCTTCTCGGGCCAGGCGTTCGCCCCCTTCTTCGCCGACCTGGCGGCCGACGCCCCGACGCTCGCGCTGGCCGACTTCGCGGGCACGCCGCTCGAACGCCTGATCCGCTCGCGCATCGCCGAGGCCGAGGGCGACGTGCTCGTGCTCACCGCGTTCCACCTGCCCGACGATGCGAGCCTGCCGGCCGTCGCCCAGCGCGTGCGCCAGGCGGCCCCCGGCGCGGTGGTGCTCCACGGCCGCGCCTTCGCCGAGCACACCACCCACGTGGCACGAGCCGAGCTCCACAAGCTCATCTGGATCGCCGGCATGGCCATGGCCATCTGCCTGTTTCTATTCCTCGGGCGCGTGGAGCTGGTGGCCACCGCGCTCCTGCCCGTGTGTCTCAGCCTCGTCTTCACCCTCGGCGTGCTGGGACATCTGGGCATCCCGATCAACATGATCAGCAGCCTGTTCGTGGTCTTCGTGTTCGGGGTGGGTCTGGACTACAGCATCTTCCTCCTGAGCACCACGCTGCGGCGCTATCGCAGGCCCGACGCCGCCGATGCCGGCCACGAGCCTTCGACGACGGGCTCGGTGGTCATCTGCGCGCTCACCACGATGTGCGGCTTCGGCGCGCTCGCCTTCGCCGCCCACCCCGCGCTCTTCTCCATCGGCATCACGGGCACCCTCGGCATGGCCTCCAGCCTGGTGTTCGGCGTGCTCGTGGTGCCCGCCCTGGCCGACCGGCTGCTGCCCGAGGACAGCCGCCACGGCACCCCCTCGCTGAAGACCCTGGCCGGCGCCGCGTGGGCCTACACCTACCTGTGTGCGATGGGGCTCTTCTACATCCTCGTGCTCCGCCCCATCGCCCGCCTCCGCCATACCACCGATGCCGCGGCGCGCGAAGGGGTCGCACGCCGATACCTCCACACGATGGCCGTCGGCCTCATCCGCTTCTTCCCCTACCGCCACAGCGATCAACTCTATGTCGACCCTGAGGGGAACAGCCACGACCTGGCGAGTATGCTCCGCCGCCTCCGCGACGTGGGCGACCCGCCCGCCGTCATCGTGAGCAACCACCAGAGCGGCTTCGACATCATGCTCATGCTCACCCTGCCCGTCGAGATGGCCATGCTGGTGAAGACCTGGGTGTGGAAGGCCCCGATCATGGGCCGGATGGTGCGCGACGCGGGCTACATGCTCATGCAGGCCGGCGAGCCCGAGGCCTTCCTCCAGCGGGGCGCCGAGCTGCTCGAGCAGGGCGTTTCCGTGATGATCTTCCCTGAGTCCACGCGGTCGCCCGACGGGCGGATGCGCCGCTTCCACAAGGGCGCCTTCGAACTCGCCGTCCGCACGGGGACCGATGTTGTGCCCGTGCTCCTCACGAACACCCAGGCCTGCATTCCCCGCAAGGGCGTGCGCGTGGGCGATCACCGCACCGTGTGCCGCGTGCTCCCGCGCGTCACCCCCCAGAGCTTCGACTATGCCCAGGGCGCCCGCGAGCTAGGGCGCCACGTCAAGGATGCCATGCGGGCACACCTCCACGCGGACTGGCGGCTCTCGCAGCACGGCCCCTCCTTCTGGCACAACATCCGCTCCCTCTACAACTACCGCGGCGCCTACGCCGAGCGCTACGTGGCCTGGAAGCTCCGCCTCGACCCCATCGTCCGGGGCATCGACGATCTGGTGCCCGCCGAGGGCCTCGTGCTTGACCTCGGGTGCGGCTGCGGCCTGATGGCCAACATCCTGGCCCGCCGCTCGCGCGAGCGCGAGGTGGTGGGCATCGACTTCGATGAGCGGAAGATCGCGGTGGCGCAGGGCACGGTGGGCGTGAGCCCGAACCTGCGCTTCGAGCTCGCCGACCTCTTCGCGTGGCCCCTGCCGAAGGCCCGCGCCGTGGCGCTCGTGGACGTGGCTCACTACTGGGAGTTCGAGCAGCAGCGCCGCCTGATTGCCGCCGCTGCGGGATGCCTCGAGGAAGGCGGCTCGCTCGTCTTTCGCGACGTGTGCCGCCCCGACCCGCCGGGATGGGCGCACCGCCTCACCGCCTGGGGCGAGCGCTTCTCCACCGCTGTGGGCCACAACCGCCGCGGGCGCGGCCTGTTCTTCGCCACCCGCGAGTTCTACGTCCAGGCCTTCCAGGAGGCGGGCCTGGCCCTCGCGCACGAGGCCGGCGAGCTGGCCCCCGGCTCCAATCAGGCCCTCGTGTTCACCAGGCCCGCGGACGGGCGGGAGCCTTAGAGTGTGCGGCATGGGTCACGATGCCATCGTGGTGGGCTCGGGCGTGGCGGGGATGACGGCCGGGATCGTCCTGGCCAGGGAGGGGCTTCGCACCCTCGTGCTCGAGCAGGCGCCCCAGCCTGGCGGCCTCATGCGGTCGTACGTGCGGG
>Ga0272441_10010272_pt1 | contig 14220 bp, 8 predicted proteins | sample SSMProp6N_FD_193582 | JGI IMG/M metagenome (GOLD analysis project Ga0272441, IMG submission 193582) | Marine sediment archaeal communities from Little Sippewissett salt marsh, Falmouth, MA, United States - SSM-Prop-6N | ecosystem: Environmental > Aquatic > Marine > Wetlands > Sediment ... | reverse complement strand
CCTCTCCCCGACGGCGACGAGGCGTCTCGGCAGCCAGCCGGGGCCGCTCTTGAGGGGATAGAGGTGGTTGCACCAGTCGCGCAGGGGCCGCTTCCACAGGACGATGCCGTTGAAGGCGTCGCGCGCGGTGAGGAAGTTCTCGGGCGGGAGTTGGATCGAGTCCACCGGGCCTTCGTCCATCACGTAGAAGACGCGCCCGGCGGCAGAGACCATGGCGTTCATGCCCGCGGTGTGCTCGTGGGTCCTCGCCCAGAGCGGCCCGCCGGTCCACCGCATGCCGCGGCAATGTCCGGCGATCCGGTCATCGGACACGGCCGTCCCGAGCGGGTCGTGCAGGTAATGGGTCCACTCGTCGATTTCCGCCGGCCAGGACTTGCGAAAGGCCCGCCAGCCCTTCAGACCTTCCGCGGGCTTCGTGGCCAATCCAGCCACCGCCTGCCCGTCCCGGACCAGGGCGACGCCGCCGGGGACGAGCACGCGCCGGACCTCCGCCGCGGTCAGCTCCCCGGCCTTGGTGATCACGAGCAGGTTGACCAAGCTGTCCACGTACGGCAGGTGCCGGCCGTCAAACGCCTTGACGGTCGCCTTGCCGTACTCGCCGGCGGACCGGACCTGCTGCCGGGCTGCGGCGAGGGAGTCGCGATCTTCGCAGAGCCCCTGGGCGAGGAACGGTCCGGCCGCGGCCAACGCGGCGGTGAGCTTTGCGTCTCCGCTGCCCACGTGAACGATCAGGCCTCCTCGCACGCCCGCGGCCTTGAGGAGGCCGGCGGCCTGGTTGGGGGCGACGGGGGAGGGATCCGCGGCAAATCCGGCGGCAACCATCGCGAGGCCCACGCCGAATGCGATCAACATCTGCTTTGTCATGAGTACTCTCCGGTAACTGCGGCTGCCTGTAACGCCGGCCATTATCCACCGCGCGGTCCGGCCAATCAAGCCGCGCAAAAAAGGCGCCCGTCGCGATTGTTGCGGCAAACAGCTATAGGATACGGGGCCCGTCCCGATCGCTGCCCCGGACAGAGCCGCCTGGGCACGGTCCCGGCCGGCCCCATCGGGAGAACAACATGAGGCCGCGTGTCCGCATGGCATCGTGGGTGTGCGCATCCGCCGTCGCCGCGGCCGCCGCGGCGGGGACGGGTTCGGCCGGGCCGCCCCTCCTCGGCGGTGGCGAGGTCGTCCGGGACGGCGCGGGCTGGCGGGTCCGTTTCACCGCGGCCCGGCCGATCGACGTAACCGTCCGCGTGGTGGACCGCGGCGGGCAGGTCGTGCGCCACCTGGCCAGCGGGGTGGTGGGCCGGGAACGGGCGCCCGGTCCGCTGTCGCCCGGCAGCCTTCGCCAGGACATCCCGTGGGACGGCAAGAGCGACGCCGGCCGGGCCGTGCCCCCCGCCGGCTGCTCCGTTCGCATCTCGGCAGGGGTGCGGGCGAGGTTCGACGGTTTCCTGCTCGCCCGGTCCGACGCGTACGCGCCGGCGCGGGTTCGCCTTTTCCCCGGGCGGAACGGCGAGTGGCTCGTCTCGCAGTACGCACCGGTGCATTTCGACACGTTGCGGGTCTTCTCGGCGGACGGCCAATATCTGCGCTGCCTCTGGCCCCACGGGCTGGACAAGCCGATCGATGCGCTGCGGCAGTATCTGGCCGGCCCCGCGCCGGGTCGGCGCGTCCCGGCCGGGGCGGAGGACTGGGACGGCTACCTCGTCCCGGCGTGCATCAACCACAACGCCCGCTACTGGTTCGGCACGCACGCCCCGCAGATCATCGTCACCAGCGACGGATGGATTGTCGGCATCCACGGGATCACGTCGGACTACACGGCCCTGTGGGCCCTGGACGACCACGGGCTGCCCCGTACCTGGAGCTGGTTCCCCCCGTGGTATTCGGATCTTCGGCGGACGGGGTTCAAGCGGCGGTGGCGGCTGGCGCCCGGGCCGAAGGGCGACTTCTACCTTGCCGACGCGACCCGGCACGTCGTGGGGCATTTCCGCGCGGCGGACTTCGCCCCGGTCCGCTCGTTTACGTTCGCCGGGGGCAAGGAGTTGGCCCAGCCGACGTTCACGCTCGGGGCCGCGGAGGAATTCACCGGCCCGGAGGACATCGCCGTCGATGAGGGGGGCAATCTGCTGGTGCTGGACGGTGAGGCCGTCAGGGCTTACACCGCCTCGGGCAAGCCGCTGGAGCGCCGCGGGGCGTCCGCGTTCCCCGTCGGGCCGGAGGCCCCCAAGGCGCTGCGGGAGGCGGGGTCGCACAAGGACGTACTGGGCTTCCCCCACATGCTGCGGATCGCCGGCGACGGCCGGCTCATCGTCCGCCAGGGCAACCGAGGCTTGGGCTTTCTGGAGACGACCACTCGTGGCGCGCCGCCGAAGGTCGTGACGTTCCCTTGGGGTGTGGCCAGTCCGCAGGGCTACCACTGTTTCGACAGCGAGGGCAACTGGTACGTCTCGCTGCACAAGGGGCGGGAATCGGAGCGGGGCTTTCTCTGGAAGTTCGCACCGGACGGCTCGCGAGGCCAGTTCGGGCGTCTCGATCAGATCGTCATCGCGGAGGGGTTCGAGGAGATCAAGGGCGTGTTCGTGGCGGCCTCGGGCGACGTGTACGTGACCGTGGCGCACAGCAAGTGGAAGCAGGCCCCGCCCGGGGCGCGGTTCGGGGACTTCACGCTCCGGGGCGACCGGTTCAACCTGACGCGGGTGGACGTGTACGCGCCGGACGGGCGGCTGAAGCGGGCGGGGCTGGTCCGCAGCCAGGGCCTCAACGACGTCGCCGTCGACCGGTCGGGCAACCTGTACGTGATCGAGGCGACCATGTGGCATGGGGCGCAGATGAGCGGCATCGCCCTGGGTCGAACAGGTCGGGGCCGGCCCTGGCCGGTAGCGCCCCTGCCCGACACGCAGAAGCGCCTGGACCCCGCGCGGGAGCACAACAAGCGATTCAGCCTGATCGGGCGAATGATGAAGTTCCCCCCCACCGGTGGGGTGATGGACGGTCACGACGGGCTGGCCGGGCCGCTCTGGAGTCGCGCGGGGGTCTCGGGCCTGTCTCCTTGGAACTGCGGGGCGGAGTGCTTCGGCGGGCAGATCAGCCTGGACGCCGACCAGCGCGTCTGGACGTGCGACACGTTCATGTACTGCGTGCAGGCGGTGGACGGCGCGGGCAACCTGATCGCCCGCGTCGGGCGCTACGGCAACGAAGACTGCGCCGGCGGGGGCGGCGACGCGGTAGTCCCCGGCACGAAGGTCGTTCGCGACCCCGAGGTCCCCCTGGCCCGTCCCGCCGGCGTGGCGGTCTGGCGCGACCGGCTGTTCATCTCCGACATGTACGCCCACCGCATCGTCCGCTGCCGCCTGGAGTACGCCCAGACGGTGACGGCGCCCGTTCTGCGGCCGGGCCCGCGCTGAGTTCGGCGGTTCTCGCCGACGTCAGTTGCCCCCCCGAACTCACCAGCGCAGCGGGTCGCCGACGGAGATCATCGTCAGCTTGGCCGAGCCCGGCCGGGCGGCCGTCAGACGGACCTCGTACCGGCCCGCCGGGACCTTGCCTACGGCGGCGGACGGGTTCACGGTTGCCAGCAGTCCGCCGTTGCGGTCGAAGACCCGCACGGGCCCGGGGCCCCAACACTCGGCATAGTCGCCCGTCTTCAACTCGACGGGCAGCGCGACCCGGGCCGGACCTACGGTCACCCGCGGGTTGGCGAGCACCGTATCGGATTCCGCGAGGGCCTCGACCCGCAGCACGGCGCAGCGGACCGGCGGGGACTTTTCCACGCGCATCCAGCGGAAGTTGACGCCGACGATCCGGCCGTAGTCGAAACCGTACATCGCCTGCTTGAACGGATAGGCCGCGTGCGCGGGGCGGAACTCGGCCAGCATGCGGTGCGTGGTCGGCTCGGGCAGGACGATCGTCCTCTCGCCCGTGAAGCTCAGGTCGACGTAGTGGTCCCGGTAGCGGTGCGCGGTCGATTCGAGCTGGATGTTGAGGACCGCGCACGGCCGCCCGGCCGGCGGCGCGGGCGAGTCCACGCGGAGCGTCACCGCCAGCGCCCGGTGTTTCCGCAGGTCGGCGGGCTCGGCGAGGGTCATCCGCCGGACCGCCGCGCCGGGCATGGGGTCCTGGGCTGCGGGCAGGGGCAGGGCCGTTGCGGTGGCCGCGGGTACGAGGGTCCGGTTGGTCTTCTCGCCCGGCTCGGCCAGGCCGGGGACGGCCCGGAGGCGGAAGCGGATCGGCTGGGCGGCGAAGGCGTTGGTCATCTCCGCGGCGTCCCCGGCGGCGAGGCGGCGCGTCTCGTAGCGAACGGGCCGCAGCGCGGGCCTGCCGTCCCCGTCCTCCAGGTGCCACTCGCCGCGGAGGAGCGTCTGGCGGACGGCCGCCGGCACGGCCCCGGACAATCGCAGGTCCTCGTAGCGGCCCAACAGCGTCAACAGCTCCTGGGTCCGCCCGTTCTGCTTGAGGGAGGACAGGTGGGTTTCCAGCGAGACGGGCGCGTCGAGCGCGAGCATGCGGGCGGCGTAGCACTCGACCTCGTCGGGCCCGGTCGCCGGGTGATGGGGCTGGTCGGCCAGGAACCCCCACCAGCCCAGCTCAGCGGGCATGAAGCTGCGATGGTAGTGCCGCCAGGAATCGCGGATCTTGTGGTAGTCGAGGTACTGCTTCGGCGCGACGGCGGCGAAGTCGTCGCAGCACCCGCGGGCGAAGATGTGCCACGTCCACGGCGTGCCCCCCGAGCCCTGCACGAGCACCTCGCGCTCGAACCGCTTCCAGATCGCCATCTGCTGCTGCGAGACCCAGTACCAGTAGGGCCCGTTCGCGCCGTTGCACTCCCCGCCGTCGAAGTAGATCATGTCGAACCCGCAGCGGTTGACCAGGCCGGCGATCCGCTCGGCCAGCTCGTCCTTCAGGTCCGTCCGCAGGTCCACCAAGTAGCAGCCGTATCGCTCGGTGAGGTGGCGGGCCTTCGCCCCGGCTTGGTGGGCGGCCGGGCGCGTTCCGTACGCCCCGCGCGTGCACTCCAGCAGGCGCCGGCCGTCGGGCCCGCCGATCCGCCCGTAGCGGACAATCTCCCGGCCCACCAGCACGTCGAACCCCTGTCGGTGGGACCCGTAGTAAGCCGCCTTGCGCGGGAAGGCCTCGGGCACGGTCGTCACGTGCAGTTCGCGGGCCTTGTCGTCCACGTCCGTCGAGAGCGTCGTGGCCGCGTCGCTCAGCAGGCGCGGGTCCGGGACCGGGCGCACGAGCGGGTCGTGCTTGCTGACGAAGCTGGTCAGCATGTGCAGCCCGGCCTTGAGGCCCGCGGCGTGGATCTTGTCCACCATGGCCTTGAGGCTCGCCTCGCCCCGCGGGAAATACCGCGTGTTGATCGGGTAGGAGCCCAGCGATTTCGACCACGTGCCGCTGTACGTCATCAGATAGGCGAACCGCCCGAGCTTGGCGTGGGCGATCGTCTCGTCGACATTGGCCTCGGTGACGTCCGAGAAGAAATACCCGCGGCGGACGTCCTCGGAGCGCTTGGCCCACCGCCCGCCCAGCGTCGGGCAGGGCAGCTTGCCGTCGCGCTCCACCTCCTGGATCACGTCGAGCAGCCGGTCCTTCGGGGCGGCGATGATCGCCGCGGCCTGGCCCTTCATGCCGAACTCGGGGTACAGCAGCGCCCGCAGCCCGCCCGTGTTGACGCGGTCGGACAGGCCCAGCAGGCAGACGGCGTACTCGTCGTCCCACCGCACGTTCAGCCACCCCCCGACGTTCTTCGTGATGCGCACGCCGAGCTGGGCGAGGCAGAGCTCCTCGATGCCCTCTCCGCGGACCTCGAGCAGCTCGATCACGAAATAGCGGCCGCGCGCGGTGAGGCGGCAGCGGGCCGTGACACCCGATCTGCCGTAGACCATCCGCAGCGCCTCGCCGTCGCGCGTGACGGCCGTGACGGGGTGGACCTTGCCCTTGCACTTGACGTAGGAGAAGCTCGGCGGGCTCCCGGTCAGCCAGTTCCGGCCGGTCCGCTTGTCGACCAGCTCGGAGGCCCGGCCGTTCGAGGCGATCGACAGCCGGGCAATGCGGTTCTCGAACGTCAGGTCCTCCGCGGGGAGCGCCGGGCAGGCCCACGCGGCCAGGGCCATCCCGAAAACGATCGCCCAGTCCCCCTTGCCGAGATCCCTGCCTCTTTGCGTTGCCATCCCAGCCGTCCTTTCGCGCGACCTCGTCCGAAAGTTGAACCACCGGCAGAGCGTCGGAGGGCGGGCGCTTGCTCGCCGCCGGGCGCGGGATAGAATCGCCGACGAGGCCGACGGGCACGCCAGGGCGCCGCGCCGGCGGCCAGGCTGAAACCGGAGAGAAACACCATGAAGGCATCTCGAACGCTCGGAACCATCGTGCTGCTGGTCGTCTGTGCCGGCCCGGCCGCCCTGGCCGCCACGAATGAGGAAGCGCTGGACCATCCGTTGCGGCCGGTCCGGTTTCGGCGGATCAAGGTCCGCGGCTTCTGGCGGGAGCAGTTCCAGCGCCTGACGGAGAAGTGGATCCCGCACTGCATCGAGCAGATGGAAAAGGGCGGGCGGGGGCAGGAGCTGCTGAACCTCGTCCACGCGGCCGGGGTGCTCCGGGGGGAGGACGGGGGCAAGTTTACCGGCGCGCCGTGGAGCGACGCGTACGTGTACAACACCATCGAGTCGATCTGCCTGGCCCTGGCGGCCGAGCCGGAAGGCGACCAGGCCCTGGCCGACGCCCAGGCGCACCTGCGGAGGAAGCTCGACGAGTGGATCCCGATCGTCCTGGCCGCCCAGATGGACGACGGGTACATCCACTCCTTCCATACGGTCAACCGCCACAATCGCTACACGAACACCGGCCACCACGAGTTCTACGTGCAGGGCTACTTCCTGGAGGCCGGCGTGGCGCACTTCCGCATGACCGGGGGCAAGGACCGCCGCCTCTACGACGCCGCGCGCCGGTGCGCGGACCATCTCTGCGCGACGTTCGGCCCGCCGCCGAGACGGAACTGGATCTACGGCCACGCGGGCATGGGCTACGCGTTCTGCCGGCTGGCCCGGCTGGTGGACGAGGTCGACGGCGCGGGCGAGGGCGACCGGTACGCTCAACTGGCGAAGTTCCTCTTCGACCACCGCCACACGGACCCGAAGCACCGCAACCCGTACGACCAGACCCACCGCCCCGTCGTGGAGCAGTCCGAGGCCGTCGGGCACGCGGTCCGGGCGACGTACTTCTATACGGGCATCACGGACCTGGCGATGCGGACGGGCGACGCGGCCTACCGCAAGGCGGCCGGGCGGCTCTGGGACAGCGCGGTGCATCGTAAGCTCTACGTGACCGGCGGCGTGGGCGCCTCGCACCGCGGGGAGGCCTTCGACGCGGACTACGAGCTGCGGAACAACGGCTACTGCGAGTCCTGCGCAAGCTGCGGGCTGTCGTTCTGGGCCGACCGGATGCACCGCCTGCACGGGCAAGGGGAATACGTCGACGTCCTGGAGCGCGTGCTCTACAACAACCTCCTCGGGGCGATCGAGCTGACCGGCGTGAACTTCTACTACCAGAACCCGCTGTCCTCTTCGCGGGGGCGGTATCCCTGGCACGGCTGCCCGTGCTGCGTGGGCAACATCCCTCGGGCCCTGCTGGCGATCAAGGACCGCATCTACTCGCGAAACGCCGCCGGGAACGTGCTCTACGTGAACCACTTCGTCGCGAGCGAGGGCACGGTCGAGGGCCTCGCCGTCGGGGGCCTGCGGATCGAGCAGCGGACCGAGTACCCGTGGAAGGGCGAGGTCTCCATCATGCTGCACCCCGAGAAGACGGGTGATCTCACCGTCATGGTCCGCATCCCCGGCCGGGCGGAGAGCGACCTGTACACCGCCAAGCCGAGCGAGGAAGGGCAATTCACCGTCGCGGTCAACGGGGCGGGCCTGCGGGCAAAGGCGGTCGGCGGGTATGTCCGACTCAAACGCCGATGGCGGGCGGGGGACCGGATCGACCTGGTCCTGCCCATGCCGATCCAGCGGGTGTACGCGGACGAGCGCGTGCAGGCCGCCCGGGGGCGCGTGGCGCTGCAGCGCGGGCCGGTGGTCTACAGCATCGAGACGGCGGATCAGGATCGGGACGCCCGCCAGGTTGTCCTGGGGCCGGACACGCCGTTGAAGGCGGTCTGGCGGGGGGACCTGCTCGGGGGCGTGACGGCCGTCGAGACCGAGGGCGGCGGGTTCCGGGCGATCCCGAACTACGCCCGGCTGAACCGCGGCGGTTGGTCGCAGGTCTGGATCGCCGAGACGCCCGACGCGGTGGAGGAGGTCGGGCTGCTCCGCCCGGCGGGGCGTCAGAAGGACGTGACCCGGCGCACCGTCGACGGCGTCGTGATCGGCTCGAAGGCCTCGGAGGCGGCGCACAACCTCCAGGGCGAGCGGACTGCCAGCGGCGTGTTCCGCGAGTTCCCCTGGCGGCACGCGACCGGCGGCGGGTGGTTTGGCTACGACCTCGCGGTGGACCCGAAGGGCAAGAACGTTCTGCTCTGCACGTACTGGGGCGGCGACGTGGGCAACCGGCGGTTCGACGTTCTCGTCGCGGGCCGAAAGGTCGCCACGCAGAGGCTTCAGAACAACCGCCCGGGCGAGTTCTTCGACGTGGAGTACGCGATTCCCGAAGCGTTGACGCGCGGCAAGAAGACGGTGTCGGTGAAGCTCCAGGCCGTACCCGGCGCGACGGCCGGGGGCGTGTTCGACCTCCGCATGCTCCGGGCGGAATAGGCTGGGGCTCGCGGCATATCCTACGTGCCGGGCGGATCGGGCGCATAACGAGAGTCCCTTGGCGTGGCGCGGGGGGGGTGCTATCATCCGCACTGGATGCGTTGCCTGGAATCCGAGACCCCCGGACAAGCTTGCGAAGGGAGCGAATCATGAGACGGCCTGCGATTCTGAGAGCGATCGGCGCGGGGAGCCTGGTGTGCGTGGCCTGCCTGGGCCTGTTGGCCGGGTGCGGCGGGAACGGTAGTCCGGGGCCGAGCGGCGGCGCGAAGGGCGGGAAGCCCGACGCGGGCCCGATCGTGATGGGGTTCTCGCAGATCGGCTCGGAGAGCGACTGGCGGGCGGCCAACACCGTCTCGATCAAGGCCGAGGCGGAGAGACGCGGCATCGACCTGCGGTTCGCCGACGCCCAGCAGAAGCAGGAGAACCAGATCCGGGCCCTGCGGTCGTTCATCGCCCAGAAGGTCGACGTGATCGCCTTCTCGCCCGTGGTGGAGACCGGCTGGGAGCCCGTGCTCCGGGAGATCAAGAAGGCGGGAATTCCCGTCATCCTGACCGACCGCGCGGTCGACGTGACGGACAAGTCGCTGTACGTGACGTTCATCGGGTCGGACTTCGTCGAGGAGGGCCGCCGCGCGGCGAAGTGGTTCGTCGAGAACACGACGGGCGACGTGAAGGTCTTCGAGCTCCGCGGCACGCCGGGCGCGTCCTGCGCGATCGACCGCAAGCAGGGCTTCGAGGAGGTCATCAAGAGCCACCCGCGGATCCAGATCCTCCACTCGCAGGACGGCAACTTCGAGCGCGGGCGGGGCAAGGAGGTCATGGAGGCCTTCCTCAAGACGCCGAAGGGCAAGGAATTCAACGCCCTGTACGCCCACAACGACGACATGGCCCTGGGGGCGATCCAGGCGATGAAGGAAGCCGGCCTCAAGCCCGGTGCGGACATCAAGGTCGTTTCCGTCGACGCCGTCAAGGCCGCCTTCGAGGCCATGATCGCCGGCGAGCTGAACTGCACGGTGGAGTGCAACCCGCTGATCGGCCCGCAGTTGTTCGACATGGTCGAGGCGATCGCCAAGAGGCCGTATGTCGTCGAGGCGATCCGGAGCCAGCGTCTCGGGATCGAGGAGGGCGTGTACGACCAGTCCGCGGCCAAGAAGCTGATCGGCTCCCGCAAGTACTGATGCCCGAGGTGTCCGACAGCCTGCTGCTGGAGATGCGGGGCATCTCCAAGGCGTTTCCCGGCGTGCAGGCGCTGGACGGCGTGCCGTTCCGGCTGCGCCGCGGCGAGGTTCACGGGCTGATGGGCGAGAACGGGGCGGGCAAGAGCACGCTCATCAAGGTGCTCACCGGCGTGTACCGCCGGGACGCCGGCGAGATCACCCTCGACGGCGTGCCCGTCCACCCCACCAGCCCGCAGCACGCCGAGGCGGTGGGCATCAGCACCGTCTACCAGGAGGTGAACCTGATCCCGCACTTGTCGGTCGCGGAGAACGTCTGCCTCGGCCGCCAGCCCACGCGCCTGGGTATGATCCGCTGGCGGGCGATCCGCCGGCGGGCCGAGGCCGCCCTGGACAAGCTGGGCCTGGCGCTCGACGTCTCCCGGCAGTTGTCCAGCTACTCCATCGCCATCCAGCAGATGGTGGCCATCGCGCGGGCGCTGGACGTGCGGGCGAAGCTGCTCGTCCTGGACGAGCCGACCTCCAGCCTGGACGAGAAGGAAGTAGCCGAGCTGTTCGCCGCCGTCGCCCGGCTCCGCGAGCGGGGCCTGGGGATCATCTTCATCACGCACTTCCTGGACCAGGTCTACCGGGTCTCGGACCGCATCACCGTGCTGCGCAACGGCGGGTTCGTCGGCGAGTACGAGACGAAGGACCTGCCCCGGATCGAGCTGATCGGGCGGATGATCGGCAAGGACCCGTCGGCGATCGCGGCAGACGGCGAGCGCAGGCCGTCGGCCGGGGCCGCGGCGGCCGGCGAGGCGCTCGTGCACGTCGACGGGCTCCGCCGGCGGGGGTCGGTCGGCCCGCTGACGATGACGATCCACCGGGGCGAGGTCGTGGCGCTGGCCGGACTGCTGGGCTCGGGGCGCACCGAGGCCGCCCGGCTGCTGTTCGGCATCGACCGCCCGGACGGCGGGCAGATCCGCGTGACGGGCCGGCCCGAGAGGATCCGCTCGCCCCGGCGGGCGATCCGCCTGGGGTTCGCCTTTACGCCCGAGGACCGCCGATATGCCGGGATCATCCCGAACCTGTCGGTCCGCGAAAACATCGTCCTGGCGCTTCAGGCCAGCCGGGGCACGTGGCGGACGCTTTCTCGCAAGCGCCAGGTGGAGATCGCCGGGCGCTTCATCGAGGCGCTGGACATCAAGACGCCCGGCCCGGAGCAGCCGATCGCGAACCTCAGCGGGGGCAACCAGCAGAAGGTGCTGCTGGCCCGCTGGCTGGCGACCGAGCCGCGGCTGCTGATCCTGGACGAGCCCACGCGGGGGATCGACGTGGGCGCGAAGGCGGAGATCGAGGGCCTCATCGCCCGCCTGCGGGAGCAGGGCATGGCGATCCTGTTCATCAGCTCGGAGCTGGAGGAGGTGGTCCGCGACAGCCAGCGCGTGGTCGTCCTGCGGGACCGCGCGCAGATCGGCGAGCTGGTAGGCGGGGCGATCTCCGAACAGGCCATCCTGCACCTGATCGCCGGGCAGGAGACGGGAGGCGGCGATGTTCGCTGAGCTTTCCGCCCCGCCGTTCGCCCTGGCGCTGCTGGTCGTCCTGGCTGGCCTGCTGGTCGCCGCGCGGCTGGCCCGCAGCACGGTCTTTTGGCCGCTGGCGGCGCTGGCGCTGCTGCTGGCGTTCAATCTGTTCGCCACGCGGGGCTTCTTCTCGCTGGAGTGGAAGGAAGGCCACCTGTTCGGCCCGGCGATCGACGTGCTGAAGAACGGCTCGTACGTGATGCTGCTGAGCCTGGGCATGACGCTGGTGATCGCCACCAGCGGCGTGGACCTGTCGGTGGGCGCGGTGATGGCGATTTCCGGCGCGGTGGCGGCCGGGCTGATCGAGCGCGGCGGGCTGCCCCTGCCGGCCGTCCTCGCCGCCGCTCTCGGCGTCTGCGTGCTGGTGGGGCTGTGGAACGGCGTGCTGGTGGCGGTCTTCCGCGTCCAGCCGCTGGTGGCCACGCTGGTGCTGATGGTGGCCGGCCGGGGGGTGGCGATGCTGATCACCGAAGGTCGGCGGATCACGATTCAGCGGTCGTACGCGGGGTACGACGCCTTCGTGTACATCGGCAACGGGTTCCTGTTCTACGTGCCGCTGGCGGTGACGATCGTCGCGGTGATGCTGCTTCTCACCGCCCTGCTGACGCGGAAGACCGCGCTGGGGCTGTTCATCGAGGCGGTGGGCGACAACGACACGGCCAGCCGGTACGCGGGCGTCAACGCGCGGGCGGTCAAGTTGGCGGCGTACACGTTCTCCGCGTTCTGCGCGGGGGTCGCGGGGCTGATCTACGCGTCGAACATCCGCACGGCGGACCCGAGCAAGGCGGGGCTGTACCTCGAGCTGGACGCGATCATGGCGGTGGTGATCGGCGGGACGGCCCTGACGGGCGGGCGGTTCCGGCTGATCGGCTCGGTGGTCGGGGCGCTGCTGATCCAAACGCTGACGACCACCATGCTGATGCACGGGCTCAGCAGCGACCAGGCCCTCGTGCCCAAGGCGGTGGTCGTGGTGGCCGTGTGCCTGCTCCAGTCCCGCGTGTTCCGCGAGAGGGTGGCCCGGCTGTTCCGCCGGCCGGCGAGGAGGCAACCGGCATGAAGCTCCGCCTCGACGCCCGGTACATTCCCGTCCTCGCCAGCGCGGGCGTGCTGGCGGGGCTGTACGTGCTCGGCTGCGTGCTGTTCGGCGACCGGGGCTTCACCAGCCTGCGGGTCGTCGTGGACCTGCTCAGCGAGAACGCGTTCCTGGGCGCCGCGGCGATCGGCGCGACGGTGGTGATCCTTTCCGGCGGGATCGACCTGTCCTCGGGATCGATCATCGCCCTCGTGAGCATCCTGATCGCCGTGCTGTGCTTCGACCCGGCCCTCGACCCGCGGCAGGTGGGCGAGATCAAGCAACTGCTCCCGGCGGCGTGGCTGCCGCTGCATCCCGCGGCGGCCGTGCTGGTCGCCCTGGCCGTCGGCACGCTGCTGGGTACGGCCATGGGGTGCCTGATCCACTTCTTCCGGCTGCCGCCGTTCCTGGTGACGCTCGGCGGGATGTTCTTCGCCCGCGGGCTGGCCTTCCTGATCAAGACCGAGTCGCTCTCCATCAAGCATCCGTTCTACATCGAGACGATCCGGGAGGACCTCCGCATCGCCCTGACCGCCCAGGTGGACATGCCGTTCGTGGTGGTGTGCTTCGCGGCGATTTTCGTCCTCGGGCTCGTGCTGATGCACTGGACGCGGTTCGGGCGGAACGTCTACGCGATCGGGGGCGACGAGAAGTCGGCCGTGCTGATGGGCCTGCCCGTCGCGTCCACGAAGATCCGGGGCTACACGTTCGCGGGGTTTTGCTCGGCGTTGGCGGGGGTGATGTACACGTTCAGCCTCTCCAAGGGCGATCCCGCCCAGGCGGGCGTGGGCCTGGAGCTGGACGCGATCGCCTCGGCGGTCATCGGCGGGACGCTGCTTAGCGGTGGAGTGGGCTACCTGGCCGGCACGCTCATGGGCGTGCTGATCTTCGGGCTGATCCAGACGCTGATCAACTTCCAGGGCACGCTCAGCGCCTGGTGGACGCGCATCGCCGTCGGCGTGCTCGTGCTGGTGTTTATCCTGCTGCAGAACTTCGTCTCGGCCGCCACGCGCCACGTCGGCTCGGACCGCTCGGACACCTGACGCCGAGCCGTCGCGGAGCTCGGACTTCGAATTCCGGGCGGGGGATGGCCCAGCCCGTCACCACCAGACTCGTCCCGGCGGGACGATGGTCGTCCGACGGGGACCCGACCGTGGCCGATGCGGGCCCTGCGGCAGGCGGTCGTGCCTCGTTTGCGCGTCTGCGTCGTCACGCGGTTCACTTCCTCTTGACGGGCCGGGGGAGGAGGCATGACAATGATGGGTAGTCCTGGACTACGAGTTGGCGGTCGCCGTCGGCTCTACGTACGACGAGGGCACCGACCGTGCGAGGCACTTGAGCTACTGGGAGCCGGATTCGGACAACCCCCTCGCCCCGCCGTCCTTCGCCAGGCACTTCGGGAAGTGCAACGTACTGCTCGCCGACGGGGCCGTGCATCTTCTCAGCCCCGACACGATCAACCCCAACGACCCCGAGAACACCCGGAGATACTGGGACCCGTGACCCGCCGCCCCCCGGACCCCGCCGCTCGCCCACGCCAAGTCAAAGCCCCTGTCCGTGGGAGCCTGGCGTACGATCCCGTGCGCAATTTTGGCTTGCCCCGTTGCGTCGAGTGGGCGGATAGGGATGGTCTCCATTGTCGAAGTAATCAGCCGGCCCATGGTGGGCCGGCG
>Ga0272441_10010270_pt1 | contig 14221 bp, 12 predicted proteins | sample SSMProp6N_FD_193582 | JGI IMG/M metagenome (GOLD analysis project Ga0272441, IMG submission 193582) | Marine sediment archaeal communities from Little Sippewissett salt marsh, Falmouth, MA, United States - SSM-Prop-6N | ecosystem: Environmental > Aquatic > Marine > Wetlands > Sediment ... | reverse complement strand
TTCGATGGATCTGCAACGTATTGATATGGGCATTGCCATGGCTCACTTCGAATTGGCTTTGGCCGAGCAGGGCCTGAACGGAAAATGGCTCGATGCTGACGCAACTGCGCCATTTTTACCTGAAAGAATTGAATATATCGTGAGCTACCAGACATCAGGATAAAACTATTCAATTATGGGGAGAATAAAATGGAACTGATCTACGGCTTGAATCCGGTGAAAGAAGCGCTCTCTTCCGGACGACGCAAAATATACGAGATCATGATCTCACGCGAACGCTATGATGATATTCTGTCCATGGCTCGGGGGATACCCGTAAATTCCCTGCCCAGAAATGAGCTGGAGAAGCTTGCACGCACCAGGGGCCACCAGGGGATTATGGCCAGGGTTTCTTCCTATCCCTATGCATCTTTTAGCGATTGCACCACCCTCGATGTGGTGATTTTGCTGGATTCAGTGGAGGACCCGCAGAATCTTGGCGCAATAATCAGGACCGCTTATGCGCTGGCCGGGGCCGGTATCATTATTCCCGAGGATCGTTCCGCCTCGATTACACCTGCTGTTGTCAAGGCTTCTGCCGGGGCAACCGAGCATGTCATGATAGCACGGGTAAAGAACCTGCGCATGGCCGCCAAGGAGCTGAAAAAGGCCGGTTTCTGGCTGGTCGGATTGGAAGCAGGGGGACGTGACCCGCTCGATGCTGTGCCGCAATTCGATAAGCTTGCAGTGGTCCTTGGCGGTGAAGACACGGGGGTCCGTCCGGTTCTTCAAAAAGAACTGGATATCATGGCATCCATACCGATGAAATCTGATTTCAACTCGTTAAATGTCGCCCAGAGCGCTGCCATCGCCTTGTATGAACTGATGATCAGGAGGTAGCTGCTCTGTAGTATTTATCAATGTAATACATATTGAAAGCACAATGTTTAATGGCCAAGAACAATTGTATCATGTGTTTTGAAAATAACGGCTTGTCTGCGTGAGGGTAGCCCGGATGTTCAGCTGCCTGAGGTGTTCACGGCCCATACAACAGAATCACGCCATAGAACAATTCCACTCGGTTGTAATTTGATCTCAACAACGCATTCAATATTGAATTGTCTGCCGATATACTGAGGTCCGGCCCAGAAGATGTATGCGGGATTGTATAATTCTTGCGGGACGCCGTCCACGTACCAGGTGAACTCCATGCTATTGTTGCCGGGATAGAAGACATTTGTGGCGGTAACAAGAAAAATCTTAGTCTCATAAGGGGCCAGGGTGACGGTTTTTTCCGGATCAGGTGATGCTGACAGGATGCATCCCGACGACATAGCTAAGAAAATCAACAATCCTATAATGCTGGCGGTTCTTTTCATGATCTAAGCTCCTCACTTATTTTGAATATATAGTAATCAGTGAATGTATAAAAGCAAACAGAAACAAATAAACGCAAGTCTGTATCGGGTCGCACCAGAGTTTGTATAACTTGTCGCTTTCTGCATGCAAATAAAATCTCTGATGAATGTTTTATGCAAAAAATATGCTAAGATGCTTTTGCACCATAAGGCATTGATATCAATGAGTTCCAAAGATTTTATCTTGTGATGAATGGCGGCATGGAAAATTTTTCCCATCTAAAAAGGAACGATAATTCTCTTTAAGACACCAGGCGATGGCCGCGGGGAATGAGAAACAATGATTGTGCTGTCATTGATCAATGAGATGATCTTCTTGACGTTGCAAATTGAGCTGACTATCATGGCGGCACGTGTTTTAATGCCGCAGAAGACAGGAGGATATGCAATGGTAGATGATACTCTGAGGAAAACATTGGCTCTGCCGAGTGTTGATCAGCTTGGATTTGTGGTTAGAAGTGTCGCAGACACCATGAACTATTATGAAAAATCTTTTGGGCTCGGTCCGTGGATTATCTATGACGGCCAGCCAGAGTTTACGATTGAATCGGGACGCAGGGTCGATGCAACTCTAAAAATTGCCATGGCCTATTCCGGTAGAGTTCAGCTCGAGCTGATAGAAGTTGTCAAAGGGCGAAGTTTTTACAACGATTTTCTCGAAAAAGGAGAAGGCCTGCACCACCTCGGATTCATGGTAAACGACTTGGAAAAGAGGTTGCAGCGATGTAGGGAACTCGGGATTGAAGTAATTCAGCGCGGGCAGATCAAGGATCGTGGCGTAAGAGTTGATTATGCTTATCTGGATACGGTGAATCCTGGAGGGGTGGTGTTCGAGTTTATTCAATCCAGGCTCGGACCGATCCCGGTTAAGATGTCGGCCCTGATGCATAAGATTGTTTTCAAACTGGGATTATAACTTAATTAAAACTATCAGGATGTAAATAGATTATGGTTAAATCCAAAGAAGATATTTCTAGTGCTTCAGTCACAACAAGAGGATTTATTCAAAAGAGCGGCCTTCTTAAGCAGGCGCAAAACGAAGTCTGCGTTGAAGAAATCTTTGATATTTTTCTTAACGACACGCATATTGCCAGCCTGGTTGCCTCTCCCACCGAGTTGAGAGAATTGGGTGCAGGGTATGTGATTACCGAGGGCCTGGCCCAGAACATTGATGATGTGGTCGTTTCAGACAGGGCTATTTATGTCTCAGCCGGCAAGACGTTTGAACCTGTTCGAGCTGTAACCGAGTCCGGTGGTGGAATGCAAGTGGGGCATGTCCGCAGAAAGATTGTTTCCCGGGCGACCATTACCAGGGACGAAATATCCCAGGTCATTTCGGGAATCGTATCTAAGCTCTGGCAGCAAACCGGAGGAGCGCACTGCTCGGTGCTTTTCTGTGAAGGAAACATGGTGGCCAAGAGCTCCGATGTGGGCAGACACAACACCGTGGACAAGGTTGTCGGGTTTGCCACTCTCAACGATATCGATCTTTCAGCGTGTGTGCTCGGTTGTACCGGCAGACAGCCCAAAGGCATGGTATCAAAGGCCATCAATGCGGGAATACCCATAATTGTCAGTAAGGCAGCCACTACGGATAAAGGTGTACTTCTTGCCCGGGGGGCTGGGCTTACTCTGATATGCCGGGTCAAGCAGGACAAATTTACCGTGTACAGCCACCCCCAACGTGTTAAGGGGCTAGGCGAATTAAATATGGAGCGAGATTAATGACACCACCCGTAGCTAAAGAGGCTGTTATTCGTTATTTCAAGCAGGACAGATTTGCCGAGTTTATCGGTATCGAACTCCTAGATGTCGCCGAGGGATGGTCCAGGGCTAGGCTTAAGATAAAGAAACATCATCTCAATGCAGTTGATTATGTTCATGGAGGGGTCTTGTTCAGTCTGGCCGATCTGGCATTTGCCGCTGCGGTTAATTCCCGGGGACTACTTGCCGTGGCGATTAATAATTCCATCTCGTATGTCAAGTCCGTGGAAGGAGACGTGATATTTGCCGAGGCCCGTGAAATTTCCTCCAACCAGAGGATTGCCTCATATACGGTTGATATAACCGATGCTACCGGGCAAGTGGTGAGTATATTCCAGGGCATGGCCTATAGAAAAAGAGCGAAGATTGACTTCACTAAAAAAGATTGAGATTCATAGGAATATTCCCTCTGTGAAGCAAAGCCTTACTTGACCTCTTCAATACTCTGACTTATCCTTTAAATAGTAATGTCTGCATAAAAGGGGGGTCTATGCGCAAACCATCGCCGATCAATATCTTGGCTCATGGGCTTTTGTTGTTGATGGCAGCGAATTTCAATTTCCGGCCGTCATTGAAAAAATATATGCAATCCCGGCAGGGCTGGATCGATTTTACCGTTGGGATCAAAACCCGCACGAATTCCGTCGCAAAATCAATCTCATTTCATCAGGGTAAAGTAAGCGTTTTTAATAGAATCCCTGATGATGTTGATGTCGAGATGATTTTTCTTGATGATGGTGTCTTGAAGGACATGCTGACAATGCCCCCCAATGAGGTCCTTAATTTGCTATTGAAGAGTAAAATGACTCTCTCAGGTAACCTGGCTTATCTGCAGCTGTTTAACTTTTATATCTCTTTGCTGCTGAAAAACAAGCACATCAAAATGATGGAGCAACAGAAAAAAGACTACATAGAGCAACTTAAAAGAGAAATGCCGGTTCGTCATGACAAAAGTATTCCTGCAAAGCAGATAAAACAGCTAAAGGCCGAATCTGTTGATCCGGGGGTCAAGTACCTTGATAATCCCTATCTTGCCCGATACGGTTTGAAAGATTTTCCCCGCCTTGAAAAATTTCTCGATGTTCACTTTTCAACCAAACCGTCCATCTGCCATGAGCGTCCATTGCTTTTAACCAAATGGTTCATTCAAAACGGATTTGAGGCAACCCCAGACGGGAAGCCCTGGGTTCCCGAGCTGCGCCAGGCACATGCTTTCAAGCATCTTATGGAAAAAAGAAAGCCGATTATTCGTGATGATGACCTTCTTGCCGGAACTACCACCACCAAGGAGATTGGGGTAGTTCTCTATCCGGATGCTCATGGAACCATGATCTGGGGTGAGTTGCTGACTGCCCCCTACAGGCAGTTGAATCCCTATGATATCTCCCCGGAAACCGTTGAGGCCCTGCATCATAGCGTTTTCCCCTTCTGGGCCAAGCGCAATTTCAGGGAGTGGGTCCGGGATAAATACTCTCAGCCACTATGCCAGGAACTGGATGAGCGTTTTGCGGTTTACTTCATGTTTAAGAATGCAGCATTTTCCCATACCATATGTGATTACCCAAAGCTTTTACGCCTGGGGACAAAAGGGATAATACGCGAGATTGATCAAGCGCTGAAAAAGGATAAAAAGGCATCTCAGGCGAAGCAAGACAACCTTGCCGCCATGGAGCTTTGTCTGGAGGGACTCAATGCCTATGCGAACAATCTCTCGAAGCAGGCGCTCAAAGATTCTGAAATCACGATTGATCGAAAGAGAAAAACCGAACTCAAGAAGATTGCCGCTATCTGTGCGCGCGTGCCCGAGAATCCCTGTAAGACCCTGGATGAAGCTGTCAATGTAATTTGGATTACCTGGGTGGCTGTACATATGGAAAACACCAACGCGGGATTTTCGCTGGGCAGACTGGACCAGTGGCTGCAGCCATATTTTACGGCGGATATCGATAAGTATAAAACAAAAGCGGCGCGGCAAAAATATATCAAGCATGCCATAGAGCTTATTGGGTGTTTGTATATGAGATGTACCGATCATCTGCCGCTTGTGCCTGATATAGGCAACTATCTCTTCGGTGGAAGCTCTTCCGACCAAGCCATCACTCTCGGCGGTGTTACTCCGGAAGGTGAAAATGCTGTCAATGATATGACCTATATCTTTCTCAAAGTTACCGAGATGCTCGGCATCAGAGACCCTAATGTGAATGCGCGCTTCAACCGTGAAAAGAACAGTGAGACATATCTGAAGCGTCTGTGTGAAGTGAACCTGATCACCAAGGCCACGCCTTCATTGCATAATGACGTGGTCGTCATGCAGTCTCTTGCAGAATTCAACTATCCTCCCGGGCATCTGCGTGACTGGTCGGCTACCGGATGTGTCGAGCCCACCATTTCCGGGAAACATATGGGGCATACAAACTGTATGATGATGAACATGGTGGCGGCCCTTGAGATGGCCCTCAATAACGGGTGTCACCCGCTTATGCGCTGGCATGTCGGGCCCAGGACAGGCGATGTATCAAATGGTGATTTTAAAACCTTTGATGATTTCTTCGATGCCTTTAGGGCTCAGTACAGGTTTTTGATTGAACAGTCGATCGAGTATAACAATATACTCGGCGAAGCCCACAGTGTTTTGCGGCCGACCCCGTTTATCTCGGCCTTGATTGACGGCTGTATCGAAAAAGGCGAGGATGTAACCAGGGGCGGCGCTCGCTATAATACATCAGGCTCGGCCTGCATCGGCCTTGCCGATGTGACAGATTCGCTCATGGCTGTCAAGAAGCTTGTATTTGACGAAGGTAAAGTGAGTTTTGCCGAAATCAAACAGGCGGTTAATACGAATTTTGTACACAACCCCGCGTTGCATGCCATGGTAAAGAACAAGGTTCCTTTGTTTGGTTCAGACAGCGATGAGGCGGTTGAGATTGCCAATAGAATTGCCCGATTCACCCATGAATGTTATGGTGAATATCGGAATTTCAGAGGCGGAAAGTACACCGCCGGATTCTGGTCGATGTCGAATCATGTTGCATTTGGCACCTTGAGCGGGGCCCTGCCTTCAGGGAAATTGGCTGGTAAGGCCTTTACTCCGGGCCTCACACCCCAGGCGCATGCCTCCAATAATCTGCTCGACAATATACACGATGTCTCCAGGCTTGATCCGGCATATATCAACAACAACATTGCCTTTAACGTAAAAGTGGTTCCGAGTGCCAAAGATTCTCATGCCAAAATTGTGGATACCATGTATTCTTATGTGAAGACCTACTGCGATCTGGGTGGGATGCAGCTGCAGTTTAATGTGGTTTCAACGGATACGCTTAAGGATGCCATGGTCAATCCGGAGAACTATAAAAATCTTCTTGTCAGGATTTCGGGATATAATGCTTATTTTGTGACCCTGAACCGGGATATGCAGCTGGAACTCATAGAGCGGGCCGAATACGGTCTGTAGCGGTGCTTTTGCTGAGGTCTGTATCATAAATTTGCTTGAAGGCAGCTTGGCGATATATACGCTTTGAATTGTAAAAAGAGGATATGCTGGTGTGACATTGATGCATTTTAAATATCGCACATGAGGGGCTATATCTCCGGCGCTAAAAACGGCATCAAATGTGGTAACCAAATGATTCGAACTGCAGGTTATTCCTTTTACTGGTAATATCGGGCCATGAAGTATGCATCGCTGATATTGATGTTGGTTTTTCTTCTGGCAACGCATGCCTTCGGGATTGTCTACATCGAACAAGGCGGTATCTATCTGTATTACACTCCCGGTGAGGATGCGATTATTGCGCGGCTCAGTCAGGAACTGGGAGCGATGATTTCGTTTCTGGAAAACAAAGGACTTACCGTAACGAAACCGCTGCACATCATTCTTGATGACAAGTTGGATTCACCCCGGGTGGATGTGCACATGATTCCCCACCGAGAGATCCGCATACCCCTGCGTGCCCCCGGTGTTCTTGAAGACGGCTATCTGGAAACCGATCCATGGAGCTATTTTATGTTTCAAGGCCTCTGCCGCCAGGGCATGTACGCCATGCGCTCCGGTATTCCAAAAGCAGGGCACAAGGTCTTCGGTGAAGTCATATCTCCCAATATAATAGTGCCTCCCTGGTTTGAAGACGGTATCTGTCATATGCTCTACCGACAATATCGTGCCGATGGTGTTCTCGATCCGTTTGAACAGGCACTCTTTCAAACGTCTGTCGCTCCTGATCTCGACAAGGTCAGTAATCATCCGGGAGCATGGCCCGGATATTATACATATCGCATTTACGGCCGGCCGTTTCTTGCCTGGGTATACGAAACATATGGATGGGAGCGCATATATGATTTTTTGTGGCGGCATGGCAGAGGCATTATACCGATTGAAATAGATCTCAAAGCACACAAGGCCTTCGGGACTTACTGGACAGGGATGTGGGAAGATTTTCGGGGCGAAATGCTGCCTCGCAATAACGCTGAAAATTCCCTGGTCATCAGCGGATACTGGAGCAATCCTTTAATCTATTGGAATTCGGCCGGTATCTATCCCGGTATCGAAAAGACGCGTATCCGGAGCCGTTACGGATATGTAGATGAAAATGAGATTTTGTGGATTTCCGAGTATGATGAGCGCGGTGAAACCAGGGTCATTGGCTATGGCAAAGGGCTATCATACCCGTTTGAAATGGGCCACGTCTGGGATCCCGGAATCGGAGGGGTGGCAATAACAAGGGACGGGCACACGCCCTATCTGCTTCTTGTTCCGGAAAAACGCGCTTCTTTGTTCGGCACTACCCGGAAGACTGACGAACACACTATTGAGCGCATTCCGGCTCCTGAGGGCGTGCTGCAGCTTTCCGGCCCGGTCAGAAACAGCCGGGGAGAAGTTGCTGTGGCAGCCAATATGAGCGGCAATTGGGATATATGGATCTATGATGGATCGTGGCGCAGGCTAACCAGAGCTCCATCGGTTGAGATGGATCCCTGGTGGCTTGGAGAAACTCTGGTTTTTTCGTCAAACATTTCCGGATTATTTCAGATTTGTGATTCAAATATGATCCCGCTTACCGACTGCAAAGATACTGCGGTACTACCCCGCCAGGACAGGTTTCTATGCCTGAGAAGAGATGGGTGGCATATAGAACCTCTTGCACTTGATTCTTCAGTGGAAGAATTTGTCGAGGCAGAAGTTCAAGTGGATCCCGAACCGGAAGACATAGTTATCGGAGCACAAAACTATTCACCCCTCAAGAGCATTATGCCCAACTATCTGGTTCCGGATATATTCATCGGAACAACTGATGTTCAACTGGGGGTGTCAACCAGGAGCAGGGATGTCACAGGTGATTTTACCACCAATGCCGGGGCGCGCTATTCTATTGATCTTGACTACCTTTCCGCAAGAGCCGGGGTAAAGCTGAAGGATGTTGGGGCACAGATATCCCGCTATCCCGTATCATACGACCCTCTCTGGGCTCTTGCGACAGAGGAATCAAGACATGAATGTAAAGTTTTCTGGCTGCCGTTTTCATTGTCATGGATGGAGCTTTCCCTGAACAGGCTCGGCTATGAACCTCTCGATGAGCACGGCGATAATGAGTACGAGCTGTGGGGGGCTGTACAACTGCAAAAACGCATCGAACACCTGAATTTCTGGGGAATTTTTGAGTCATATTCAGGCGGGAGAAAATCAGCCTACGGGGGCTTCAGCCTGCTGTTCGGCAAAGAAATATACAGCACATTTCATGTCCAGGCCGGGAAAACCTGGAACGAATACGAATTCGGTCATGGCTCATACCGCATAGGTGGCGATATCGGGGAGGGGTATTTTACCCGCAGACCTTCCAGGTTATTTCCTTTGCGGGGGTTTGATTCAAATCTTCTCGAGGCTGGTCAGGCCCTAACTTCCGGCTTTCAAGTATACTGGCCGCTTGCAAATATTCAAAAGGGGTACAAGACTCTGCCGCTTTTCTTTCACCGCCTTCGGCTCGGGACCTTTATCGATGCAGGTGTCTGCCGGGATCATATTGCAAAGGATGATGTCGTATTGGGCGCCGGAATTGAGTTGATAACCTCGATGGAGATAGCCTGGGGCAATTTGTCATACTTTAAAATGGGAATCGCCTGGCCGATTAGGCAACCCGACTATTTGGATGAAACAGGCCCGGTGTTTATCCTCCAACTTGGCAGGCCGCTGTGACAAAGAACGGTTTCCGAATCAATTCTGCGGCAGGCTGAAAATTTCTAATGGAATGAAAATAGTATGGATAAAAGTAGAAAAAGATTTCCTTTTTTTATGTGCCCCTGGTTGATTAATATGCCGTCAATTAATTAAATAACAGGTAACATCAACAAGTTATGTGGATGAATGTTGATGGCATTAATTATGCTTAGACAGTCATGGTATATGTGGTATATGAATATAGTATTATGAAAACAATGATTCAGGAGTTCGGTATGAAGAAATGGATATTTGGATTATGTTTCTTGGTTAGTGTATGTTTTGCCCTGAATGTATACGCCACACCTGTAAGCGTTGATTTCGGGGATACGTCTACGCACTGGGAAGGTTGGGGCGGCGGGGTCTGCACCTGGAACTCCGGCGTGAGCGACGATTCGCGCGATACCATAGGGACACCCGATCTTACCGGTGGAAATGTTGTCTTCGACGAGGGCAAACTCAAGAGTGTCTCCATCGACTATTCCAATTCTGCAGATTACGGAGAGATTACACCCGGTGATCTGTTTATCGACATGGGAGCCGATAATTACTGGGATTATGTCATCGATACCAGCACTGCCACCATCTATTCCTTCGGGCCCACTGATTTTGCTCTGAGCGACGGTAGTGGGTATATACTTTCCGGAGATATTGATAATTACAATGATGGGTATAATGATCCCAATACTACCGTTACCTGGAATCCGCCGTACAATGCAACCTGGGATATCAGGGACGACCATCCGGTGCAGTATAATACCAACAGCAATCTCGGGTCATCTACCGGGGAAGCTGCTTTTATAAGTCCGTCTGCGTTTGTATATACAGTCGGATCGCATACATTCAGCTATGAAAATCTGGATCTTGCACTTTGGGGTGGAAACATTGCCATCGGCTGGACCATAGACTGTGCCAACGATGTGCTCTATGAGAGCGTTCCTGCGCCGGTTCCGGAGCCGGCTACCATGCTTCTCTTCGGGATCGGGCTGCTCGGATTCGGGACAGCAATGCGCAAGAAAAAAGCATAAAAAGGTTTAGAAAAAGCGCGTCAGGTCAGCCCCTATCCGGTTTTCCGGAGAGGGGCTTTTCATTTTTTAGCATTCCATACACTTGCATTTTATCATTGTGCAGGATATTATTTCGCATGAAGGATAATCTGACTGCGAAGGGGATAACAATGCGCATAACACTGGTGTACGATAATAGCGCCTACTTAAGTGACTGTATTGCCGACTGGGGATTTGCATGCCTTATAGAAGGAAGCGGAATGCCCAAGATTCTTTTTGATACAGGCGCAAATGGGAAGATACTTCTGTCCAATATGCAGGTTTTGGGAATAGATCCCAACTCTATTGATATTCTTGTCATTTCTCACGATCACTGGGACCACACAGGCGGGCTCAGTGATATGTTACATGAGAACAACACACTTACGCTCTATGTTCCTGAGCATTTTCCTGATGTGCCCCTGGCTGATAATATTGTCCGGGTAAGCGGCGCATATGCCTTGGCCGATGGAATATATACAACAGGTGTATTGGACGGGATCGAACAATCCATTGTCGTCACTACGGGAAAGACAAATGTCGTCATTGTGGGGTGTTCACATCCCGGGGCGGACAAAATTCTCCAGGTTTCTTCTCAATGGGGTAAGCCCGGCGCTTTGATCGGAGGGCTTCACGGTTTCAGCAGATTTGAAGTTCTCGATGGATTGTCCCTGATTTGTGCCTGCCACTGTACCCAGCACCAGTCACAGATTCAACAGAGATTTCCCAAGACGGCAATCCCGGGCGGGGCCGGTAGAATAATCACGATCCAATCTGATTAAACTAAACAGCATACATGGTGCGACTGAATAAAAAAACATGGAGTGTAGATACTCCATGTGAAAAGGGGTTTTGTAGATCCCTTCATTTAAGGGCTTAATATAGATGTTTTTACCTGCACTATGGATTCATTCCGCCGGAAATGCATAAATAATAAAAAAATGTTGTGTGGGTCCTGGTATAAACCTCCCGTCATAACAAGACCCACAAAACTTAAATCATAACATTTGATAGATGAAGATTATATTAATTCGAGATTAAATGTCAAGCAAAGGATTGTATTTAATGAAATATTTTGACCAGACAGCAGAGCTAAGTAATCTTGAAAAAGCATGAGTGATGCATCTAACATTGTAAATGTGGCAGATGGTTCGATTGGGTTGTTTTTAAGCCTGATTGGATGCTTACCTGTTCTGCAATGATTGGATTGAACAGTTGCTTTGCCTGTCCCGGCATGTATTATGAACATACATTGTAATGAAGGAGATGACTCGATGATAAAAACGATAAAGGGATTTACCGTTCGTTTGTTAGTGATGATAACGTTCTCTGTCCTCATGGCGGCGACCTTGGCACAGGCATATGACGCCTCACCGGTTACTATTGAAAGCCTGGATGCAAAGACCTTCGTAATTACAAAAGAGTTTGCCGCTGAGATAAAGATCTATGTGTGTCATATCGAAGATGGCAAAGTTGTTGTGGATGATGCCTGCTCGATTCCGTATATGACCCTCGAGCACAGGAATTTACTCGACAAACAAAAAGGTGGCGTTACACCAACCAGTAAAGAGCAGACACCGATAATTAAAAAAATTCCATGATAGAATCTACATAGCGCAGCCAATTTATTGGTTTTTCAGTAAGAGCTATCAATTTGCAACCAAGCCTTGCCTGGATTCTCAATTGATTTTTTGATGAGTTAAATAGAAAAGCCGGGGAGTGTATAACTCCCCGGCTTCTTTGGTGGGCCATGAAGGGCTCGAACCTTCGACCTACTGATTAAGAGTCAGTTGCTCTACCTGTTGAGCTAATGGCCCATATATATCTGGCACGCCCGGGGCGACTCGAACGCCCGACCTGCGGATTCGAAGTCCGACGCTCTATCCAACTGAGCTACGGGCGCATGCTTTCCAAACTGGGGTGAGTGAAGGGGATCGAACCCTCGGCCACAGGAGCCACAATCCTGTGCTCTACCAACTGAGCTACACTCACCAAAATATCTGGCACGCCTGAGAGGATTCGAACCTCCGACCTACGGATTAGAAGTCCGTTGCTCTATCCAACTGAGCTACAGGCGCCTACTACTTTTGCACTGGTCGGGGCGAGAGGATTTGAACCTCCGACCCCCTGCTCCCAAGGCAGGTGCGCTAGCCAGGCTGCGCCACGCCCCGTAGTGCTGCCTTATAACAGAGGGTTTTTAGCATGGCAAGTGTTTTTTGTTCAGCTTGTTTTATCATATAATTTATTATAATCATTTAAGAAATTGATTGCGAGAAAGCGGATTTTTAAAGGGCAGCAGGCAGAGGGAACAACCGATACAAATAAGGACTATGCCGAGTGTCGTACGTGAGTCAACCGGGTTCATGCCGGAATAGATACAGATTAACTCCACGACACAGACCTGGGTGAGCAGAATGCACCCGCTTTTTGCAGCAGAGATGATGGAAAGGGCCTTTGTCAGGAACACAACTGCACCTGCGGTAGCTGCAAAGCTCACGAAAAGCAAAATCAGCCAGGCTTGCAGGTCAATACCCTGCACCAGGTCTCTGCCTATGAGCGGCAGGGAACAAAGGGTTGCCACCGCCAGTTGCACTGCTGCAAGAAATTCTGCCCGGCTCTTTCTAACAAAGGAACAAGTCAATGCGACATAGAGCGCCAGGAGCAGTAACCCGGCTACACCCTCCAGCCTGAGAGACATTCCTAGGCATATCCCACCGGCACAGCTCAGTATAATAGCCGAAATCTCAACTATTGAAGGCCTTTGTTTCATTATTACCATGGTTAATACCGGAATGACGGCGCATGAAAAAACGAGCAGCCTGGTATAATTCAAAACCGCTCCATTTTGCAGTGCCCGGGCTTGTATAAGTATAAAGACAAAGAGGATGCAGCCGAGAATTATGCCGCGTGAAATATCATGAAAGCTGATATGTTTGAGGTGCCCTCGGTAGATAATGCTGATTACCAGATAGGCAGCCATGAACCGGGACATGAGAAACAGACCCGTGCCCATCTGACTGATACTGTAGGGGGAAACAAGAATTGTAATTCCCCAGATAATTCCAATACATAAAAGAAGTATACTATACAGTAGCCGGTTCATCCTGCATGAGTGTAGTGAATAAGTCCTCTTCCTTTTTCTGCATCCTGGTGATTTCTACCTGCGGGACTCCCTCGTGATTGTATCCGGACAAATGGCAGATGCCGTGAATCAGAAGCTGCAGGACGCGCTGTATGGGAGGCATGAGGGCATCCTCAGCTTCATGCAGGGCACTCTCAACGCTGAGCACTACGTCGCCCAAGTGCCGGCCTTGCGGTCCGGGTCCTTCCTGCTGCGGGAACGAAATAACATTTGTGGGCCTGTTTCTTCCCAGATAATTCTGATTTAATTGTTGTATGTAATTGTCATCAACGAGCACGATCGAGAGCTCCGCTGATTTTTTATCGAGCCGGGCAAGGATTATTTCAGACCATCTTTCAATCCGGCCGATATCGATCTGCATGAGGTCCTGCAGGTCCTGAACATCAATTGTGATCATAGCTCCCCTTTATCATAGGCCTTGATGATTTCTGCAACAATGGGATGGCGTACCACATCATGCTCGGAAAAGTTGACAAATTCCAGTCCCTTGATATCTTTGAGGATATGAGATACTTCGATCAGGCCCGACGAGGTTCCTGACGGCAAATCGATCTGGGTGACATCGCCGGTAATGACGGCCTTCGAATCAAAACCAAGCCTGGTCAGAAACATTTTCATCTGTTCCGAGGTTGTATTCTGGGCTTCGTCGAGAATAATAAAG
>Ga0272441_10010269_pt1 | contig 14223 bp, 14 predicted proteins | sample SSMProp6N_FD_193582 | JGI IMG/M metagenome (GOLD analysis project Ga0272441, IMG submission 193582) | Marine sediment archaeal communities from Little Sippewissett salt marsh, Falmouth, MA, United States - SSM-Prop-6N | ecosystem: Environmental > Aquatic > Marine > Wetlands > Sediment ... | reverse complement strand
AGATGATCAGTGAACAAACGGGTAAGGAGTATTTTGCGAAATTCCCAAAGCAATCCAGGAAGATATTGGATCTGTATCCTGAAGCTTTACCTATGGGTTAACAATTGCGGAGTTAAGGTTCCGAACTTCCATCTGATTCCATGGACCTCGTATTCCTGGATCCACTTTACTATCTCCAGCTTCCGAAGATGGACCTTATAAGATGGAAGCAGAACAACGTTGTCGTGGCAGTCAGGGATGAATGGGACCGGTTCTCCTCCTTCGATCAGTACGATGAGTTCATGACCTCCGTCCTGAACCAGGTCAAGAGGGTTTTGAAAAAAACAGGGACGCTCCGGGTGATATAAACCTACCATTCCCTGTTCAGGATAGGCAGGATAATGCAGGACCTTGGTTTCTGGATCCTTAACGATGTTCACTGGGTCAAGACCAATCCCATGCCCAACTGGCTCGGTGTAAGGTTCACCAATGCTACGGAAACACTGCTCCGGTCCCTGAGAGAAAAAGGAGTGAAGGGGTATGCATTCCACAGGGACAGGGCCATGGAGTTCGGCATCGGAAAAGTGGGTGCCAACGTATGGGTGGATACCATTGTGCACAGGAAGGGAGAGGCTGAAGGGAGATGACGGACTCAGACGGCACTCCACACAGAAACCTCTTGAGCTCCTTGAAAGAGTGATCCTGACCTCCACCAATGGGGGGATCTGATACTTGATCCGTTCGCCGGGACCGGCACCAACGGGTTTGCGGCCATGAAGCTCAAAAGGCGCTTCATCATGATCGAGAATAACCCTGATCACATCCGGGGGATGGCCCACAGGTTCGACAATATGGAGAAGAGAAGGGCAAAGCCGGTCCAGAAGAGAGAACTTTACTGAGCGGGGCCGGGGGGTGGAACCGGAGGGACCGGGGGCGGAGGCAGACCGTTGGATCCTCCGATAGGGGGTTTGCGGGGCCCCGGTGATATACAGCTCTGTTGTGATGGTAAGGACGGGGACCGCGGAGAATGAGCCGATGGGTAGGGGGGTAACTGCCCCACCTGTTCGGCATCCCTCCTCCTTTTCATGACAACGAGGGTTGCAAGGATGAGAAGGAGGATCACTATCGCCAGAAAGATCACCAGGATCAGGAGCAATGTATTTTTGGAAACTCCATCACCACCTTGAGGCTCCACAGGACCGGTGCTTCCCCCGCTGATCACCATGGTGATCTCGTCAACTGCGGTTGAGCCATCATCATCCATGACCTCGAGCCTGACGTTGTAGGTCCCGTCCTTCCTGAAGGAATGCGATACGGTCATTCCTTCTGCGTCCTCGCCGTCGTCGAAATCCCACAGATAGAGGAGGGAGGGAATATCGGATGGATTATCGGAACTGTTGACCGCTGTAAAGGATATCTCAACACCGGTCTCCGTTTCGGTTACGGAAGCTTCGAGGACCGCTACCGGAACAGGGTTGTTCACGATGATATCGATCTCCCTGACGGTCTTTTCATCACCATCATCGATCGTCATCTTCACCGTATATCGTCCCTTTTCGGTGTATGTATGGTTGGCATACCGACCCTGGAGCGGGTCCGTACCGTCATCGAGGTCCCATGTTATGGTCAGGTTGGGAAGGTCGCTTGCGGAATCGGAGAGTTCAACGGCCTCGAGCGATATCCCCTCATCCTCATCAACAGATGCGGAGGAAGCCGTTATCCTGCCGTTTGGCGGTCGGTTCATTACATCGAGATAAATGGTCTCCCCGGCAGAGTCGCCATCGTCATCGATGACCTGTACAACGATAGCATGATATCCGGAAACGGGGTAGGAGAATTCGAACACCCCGTTCCCCGCAGTCAGGGACCTGCCGTCATCCAGGTTAACCGTATAGACCAGGGTGTCCCTGTCAGAGTGTGTATCCCTGCCTTCAACGGTCATGGTTACCACGTCATCCTCGAAAACATCGTACATCGGGGAAATGGATATTATCTCGGGGTCCACGTTCGATATCATGACTGCCAGGGAAGCCTCTGCCGTTACCCGATCATCGTCCATGACCGATAGAACCGCCTCATATTCTCCCTCCCGTTCGTATAAATGCCCGGTATCTGGCGAAGCGGTCCAATCCGTGACATTCCCGTCACCTAAATCCCACCGATACCGGAGAAGAGCGATATCCGATGCCGTATCCTCCCCCAGGAATATATCCCCGAAGTCCATATATTCGTCCTCATCCCCACGGAGAACAAGGGGATGGCCGCTTTCCACCTTTAATGAAGGGGCCCTGTTGGTGATATTTATACTTCCCGTGAGGACACCCACACCTTCATACTGGTCCATCACGAAGGCCTTCACGGTGAAGATGCCGTTGTCGCTGTACCTGTGGTGGACAGGTCCAGGGTCCGACCATAGCTCCTGTGTCTCTCCGTCCCCGAAATCCCACCGGACGGACAGATCCCCAACATCCGATGGTGTGTCGAACACAACGGGATTAAGCTCCACGATCTCGTCCTCGTATCTGGATGTGTCATTTCCACCGACAGGTTGCACATAACCCCATGGGGCGACGTTCAGGACCTCGATCTCGGTCTCACCCTCCACCTTGAACTCTTCATCCTCCGCTGTTATCTTCAAACGGAAGTTTCCGGGAAGGGGGTAGGAATGCCAGGCTTCCAACTCACCCGTTCCGGTGAGAATACGACCGTCACCCCAGTCCACCTTCCAGGTTAGATTTTTCGCATCGGAGGGTGTGTCTCTGATCCATCCGCCCGGAAGAGCCAGAACGCTGTCCATCTCGATGATCAGACCGCTTTCCGTCTTAACCTCCGGTTCCAGGTTCTTCACATCTATCTCGATCGGATATGCCTCCACACCAAGCCCGGAGCCATCGATCACGAGGCATCGCAGATGCCTCATTCCTCCCTGATATACCGGGAAGGTAATGGTATTGGAGAGGCCATCCAGGTCCCAGATATTATCCGAGTCCATGTCCCATCTGTAAGTGAGAGGGCTTCCGGACAGTGTCCCTGCATCGACAGTAACAGAGACGGTAGAATCCTCCTCAATTTTGGTTGGTGACACCGTCACAGTGTTAACATACGGGAAATATCCCTCCGGACGGTCTATTTCCAGAAGTTGGTTGAAACCGGAGAGAGTTATCTCCTGGACATTCCCGTCAGGCCAGTATACCGTCAGGGTCGAATGACTGAAGGAGTCGATCAGGGGCAGGTCACCCAGACCGAAATGAAGAACGGATGAGTCCTGGTGAGCGTGTCCGGTTCCCGCTCGGACCTCCCGTGTGTGCATCTGAACATCACCCTGGACCGTGAAGAGCTTCACAACAACCCGGGCGCCGACGGCATCCCTGTTCAGGCCCTCCCCGTTGAGCTTGACCTTGAGCCACATGTTCGAACCCGTGATACGGTTCTCGTAGAGCCGGACCCTGTAGTCCTGCCAGTTGGACCCATCCCAGGTCTCTCCGCCCCCCGTTAACAGATCGAGGTCGCCGTCGTTGTCATGGTCCAGGAACATGCAGGCATAGGTGTTTGCTCCCTTGATACCCAGAGAATTTGCCACATCCTCGAACCGGGTTCCGTTGGGTACCGTGCCATCCGTTACGGCCCCCCTGTTATGGTAAAGATGGGGTGTGGTGTATGGAAGATCACCATACACCTGCGGAATGTACATATCCTCCCAACCGTCATTGTCGAAGTCACCCACGGTAACGCCGGAAAAGGTCTGATCTCCCCTGTATACCCCGGAGCCCCCCGTTGGCCATATGGGAATTCCCGATGTGTTCCTGTGGTCGGTGAACGTGTAGTAGGGCGCCCCGTCGTTGATGTAGAGATTCCCATCATCGCAGATGTATCCTCTTATATCGTAGTAATTTCCGATGTATCCAACGTACTTGTGAACGAAATCAGACGTCCAGAGGTCAAGGTTGCCGTCCCTGTTGAAATCAACCCAGGCGGACCCGATCGTATGCCCCCACATCGGGCCCCACCAGTATTGTCCGTATACGGTCCCTGCGATGGAATCGTAATACCAGGTGGGATCGTTGGAACCCGAACAGTTCCTCCGAACTCCCTCCTCGCTGAATATACCATCATGCTGGTTCACGAACAGATGGTTCTCCCTTATCCTGTAATGGGACACATAGACATCGGGCCACCGATCGTTGTCGAGATCTCCCCAGGTCGCACCCCTGGAATAGAAGTTCTCACCGGTACGGATACCAATGGTGGAGGATATGTCCGTGAACCTCACACCGTTCTCGTTCCTGAGAAAGTGGTCCTCGAAATAGATCGGGTTCCCGTCGTTCCAGTCCTCACCGTTCCCGACATAGAGGTCAAGGTCACCGTCCCGGTCGAGATCTCCCCATGCATTGCCCGTATTGGGACCCAGGTTCTGCCAGAAATTGAACACATCCGTGGAGATATCCTTCATCTCGAAATCCGGGGCCCCCTGGTTCTCCCAGAACCTGTCGGGGGTTCCCTGGGCACATCCCTGGTAGAGGTCAAGGTCCCCGTCCCCGTCCCAATCTGCCCAGGCACCGTTCCTGGCTCCAGAGGTCGATGAGGTGAAAACCGTGGTTTCCAGTGTGAAGGAGAAAGAAGGGGGCCCGCTGTTCGCAAACAGTCTGTAGCCGTTGAAGAGAAGGTCCTGGTATCCGTCGCCGTTCCAGTCTCCCACCGATATGAAGTTCGGGGCCGATGTCTGGTCGAACTTTGAAAAGCCCACATCCTCGAAGGAAACATCCCTTACGGGAACTCCCAGACCCTCGCTTGTCTCTGACGGGAAAAGCAGGATGGAGAAAGCCAGAACGGCCACAAGGACATAAGAGATGTAATTTGTCATGGATGCCACACTCAGGTATATGCGATATAGGGGCAAATAAAACCTGCTCAGGGAGTTATGTCCCCTGACCTGTTGCAGTGGGGGCATTTCACGGTGAAGACCTCTCCCTCGTTTATGATATTTGGGTCGACCCGTTCCTTGAATATCTCATTGCAGAAGGGACATTCGATGACAACCTTGATCAGGGGGGGAGGTTTGTAATGGACCTTTTCATCTTCCATTTCCATCCCTTCCGGTTCAAGGTCCCTTGCCACCCGATGCTCCCTCCACTCGTGGGGCTCTTTATTCGCAACCGACATTAATTCCTCCGTCCTGGCTCCCGTCTTCTCCGATGAATTCTTCATGGGAACGAGATCATGGACCTTCGGCGACCTTGACGCTTTTTTTGGCATTTCATTGCCTTTCCTTTCCCCCTTCACCTGCGCGGTTTCGAAAGTGCCGAGATCTATCCCCACCCTCTGCAGCCGTTTCTCGAGCTTCCTCCTGGAATTCTTTCCGAATATGGATGCCAGGAAAACAATGAGAGCAATGATCAGCACGATGGGTAGAACGAGCAGTAAAAACGGGGTCAACTCACCTCTCTCGTAGAGGGATCCATCATCCTCCAGGATGTCTATCTCGATGGTCTCGGTTCCTTCAAGCCCCCAGCTGTCCTTCACGGTCAGAGCAACCTTCTGATCCTCCCCGGCTTTGGATGCGGACCATTTGGCAGAGGGGCCCCTGAAAGTTCTTCCGTCCGGCATCGTCCAGATGTAGGTGAGCGGGTCTCCGTCAGGGTCTCTTGAAAGGGACCCGTCGAATGTGATCTCCTCCCCGATCGACCTCGAGTAGCTTCCATCGAGTATCTTGATGTCCGCAACGGGGGGCCGATTCTGCACATTGAGGGAAGGGACGAAGCTCACGGCCACGACCTCGTCCATTTCGTTCCCGACGACATCCACTGCCGTTACAGCCACCCAGTAACGGACCTCCTGATCCAGATCTGTGACAACAACAGAGTCCTGGTCGGCGGTATCCAGCTCCGCATATGGAACGAGACCCCCGATCGCGGTAAATTCGAATTTCTCGAGGTATATCCTGTAGGAGTTGAAATCCAGTGCATTGGATGTGTAGTAGCTGATCGTGACTGCTCCGTTGTCCACCACTTCCACATCAAGACCCTCAACGGCTTCCGGGGGTTCGGTATCATAGGGGTCGTATCCCTCTCCTGCAACCATGATATCGTCAATGAACCAACCACCACCAAAACCGTCCTCATCGGACGAAACGGTGAACCTGATCCTTGTATTGCCACCGATGAAAGGTGCTAACTTGAAGCTCTGGACCGACCAGTCATCGCTACCGACGATGGCTTCTGCCCCTCCATTAGGTCCGGGAACCGAAGGTCTCAAGGTCCTGTAAGCAAGGTTGACGGGTTCAAGGATGGTCCATCCTCCCTCCCCCCTGTATGCTTCAACAATACCTCCGGAAGACCCCATGGGGCCGAGAAAATCGTATTTATGATAGATATAGAGAGAGGAATCGGTATAGTATTTCAGATCGATCCAGTCGGTTTCCAGATAGGTGCTCACCGGCCCCATGAACCCGCTCGTTGCATTCGGGCCGCCGTCAATGGAACCGGACCAAATCACCTCTTCGGAGGACATCGAGAAACCATCCTCCGAGGGAAGCATGGTCGTCCAGGTGGTTTCACCGACGGATGTATCCTGATCGTAATGGGACAAACCTGAAGACGAATCATCGTAGTATATCGACTGTAAGGACCTTATATTGAAGGATCTTCCGTCATGATACTCTCCGGAAACCGTTAGATTGATCCAGCCCCTGAAAGAGCCTTTCACGGTAGGATACCACTCCACATATCCGGGCCCGGGGTTTATCTTCGATATTACATACCTGTAGAAGAATTCAGGTGTCTGTTCAACGGTCTCGATGTATACAGTCACGTAGGTGTTCAAGGGAATCGTGGCTCCCCTGTCCTCCACGGGAATTGTGACCCTGACGCCCTCTCCCACGGAAACGACGGTAGGTATCGCGGCCTCGTCTCCCAGTTCGATATCAACCTCCGGAGAGCTCTCCCCGCTAATGATGACGAGATCCACGAAGAAACCGTTATCCTCCAGACCGTCAGGATCGTCCTCCAACCGGAACCTCACATGAAGGTCTCCGCCCGTATACGGTGTCAGGTCGAGGGTCTCCTCCAACCAGACAGAACCGGAGGAACCGTTATAGGTCCTGATCACCCACCAGTCATCATCGTTGGTGCTGATCTCCAGAAAACAGCTGTCCGAACCCAGGATCTCACCTGTCCGGTTCAGCTCGTCTTCCTGGACAGAAAGATCCGACCAGTAAAGGAATGATAGCTCGAGTGAGAGCTGAGAGGATACGTCCACAGGAGGAAGCTCAAGGTATGCATCGGTTGAGGATGAATATGTGCCGTTCAGCGGGCAGCCCCATGCCTTGTCACCGCTTCCTGCTTCTCCGGGACCGGGATCTTGCGATGTCCCGGACCCGGGGCGGCCCCATTCCCATGGTCCCCCGTCACCTCCGACGGTCAATCCGCCGTTGTCGATCTCGAAATCAAGTGAGACGATCTGAAGGTGCTCACCATTGACCCGGATCGGTAGGGTCGCCAGTACCATAACCCCCAGAACAAGGAGAGCGGATGATATCGAAATGGCATTCTTTCCCATCCTGGAACCTTCCTGTCGAGATGGACCTGCTCCTAAATAAGAGATGGGTTTTATTTAAAAGGTGTCGAATGAACAGTAGAAATCACCCCGTCCACACTGTCTAAGAAAGGGCCCTGAAAAAAGCCGATTCCAGTGCGGCCAGACCTGTTGACGCCGGAGCTTTGATGAAAACGTCCGTACAACTTCCGGTCAGCTCCGTTGTTTCCGGACCGATCTCCACGATCCTGCCACCGTTGGACCTTGCAAGAGGCGGTATCAGGGCAACCGGATGGACGACGCCGGAGGTTCCCACAACGATCATGTCGACCCCCTGATATGCCAGGTCGAAGGCCCTGGATATAGGGGTTTCCGGCAAACTCTCCCCGAAGAATACAATGTCGGGTCTCTTCACGGACCCGCACTTGCATCTGATCGTGAAGGAGTTGAAGGTCGCCCTCTCGATCAGCTCCCTTATTCCGCATTCCGGACAGTAAATTCTCCTTGCGTTACCGTGTACCTCGAGGATATCCTTTGAGCCCGCTGCTGCATGGAGCCCGTCCACGTTCTGCGTCACAACAGGCCCCACCCAACCTTTATCCTCCATGCGAGCGATGACACGGTGGGCGTCATTGGGTTCGGATCTCATAGCGCCCTCAATGATCTCCCGGAGCATGATCCACGTGCGCTCGGGGTTGGACCTGAAGATATCTATATGGCCGTATTCATATGGATCGTAGCGGTCCCACAGACCCCCGGGTCCCCTGAAGGGAGGTATACTCGATCCAACGGATATCCCTGCCCCCGTCAGGACCATTACGGGCAGACGCTCAAGAAAAAGTTCCACGACCTGATCTGCTTTTCTCATTATGGTCCCATGGCCATCCATAGGCATCAGCACTCATAGGGATCATCAAGGCTCAGCCTGAAGGTGTTCATCATCTGCCCGATGCAGATTTCCCTGAACCGACTTAAATCTATGGGCCCCAGGCGGTTCCGTATGCCGTCACGGTTATGAGAAGCTCCTTCTGCTGGGGAACCGCCCATTTCAGGTTCGCGGTGGTGTATCTCACGTTGCCCACCTCGGTGAAACCCTGCTTTTGGGCGTTCTCGATCATTCTCAGGGTGGCTTCTCTCCGGGCCCTTTCAACCACGGGTGCAAGAGAACCCATTCTTCCGCCGACGACCTGCCTCCATTTTGCGAGCCAGGTCTTGAACCTGTCGGCACCGATGCATACCTCTCCGGCAACTACGGTGGTCTTTGTCGGATTTGACATCATGGGTCTCTTCCTGTTGTGTACGACCATTTTGTCCTTGATGGCCGTTTCCCTCTGTTCAAGGTCCTTGAGATGGTTCTTTTCCGTTATCATACCCCAGATCGCCGGGATAAGGAATCCCGCTAGCGGTAGAATGATAATGACGAAAAGCAGGAACAAGCAGCACACAAAATCAGCAGCAGCCATTTGCACCACCTGCTTACTGAACTACGACCGCTGTTCCGTACACGTACACCTCTGCTGCGCCCTGCATGAGGGAGGCTGTGGACATCCTGACGTTCACAATTGCATTTGCACCCATCTTTGATGCGTTCTCGAGCATCCTCTGGGTGGCCTCGTTCCTGGCCTCCTCCATCATCTCCGTGTAGCCCTTGAGCTCACCACCGACAATGTTCTTCAGACCGGCCATGAAGTCCTTTCCGAAGTGCTTCGCCCTGATGGTGCTTCCATTGACAATTCCCATTACGCGCACGATGCGCTTTCCCGGTATCTCTTCGGTGTTGACGAAGATCATTTTCCCCACTCCGGGTCCGGAAACCAATTATAAATATTTAACAGTTGATGTTGGTTCACAGGGTGGTAAAGCATGAACAGGGACGAGTATATATACTACGCCTTCATGAAAAAGGTGACCGAGGACAGTTTCATCTCGCTGGACGAGAGTGGTCTTATTCTCATACTGGAGGACAAGCTCGGTCTGTCGGATGATAAAATGGACGAGATCATGGGCTTGATCGAGTCGGGGGATAACTCATCCATCGATAGAAATGAGCTCGAGGCTCTCAAGAACGACCTTTCGAATCACCTGTACGAGCTCCGCGTATACGAAGCGATCCTCAGTGAAGCCCTGGCCGATGAGGCCATCGAGAAAGAAGAGAAGGAGCTTATCAGATCTCTCACCGACATAATGAACGTAAACGAGGAGGAGAGGTCGAGGATATACGATAACATAAGGTCGTCAACATGAACCTCGACCTTGCTGTGGTGGAGGAATTCCGCAGGACATATTCGCTCATGGGAGATGATATCGAAAGCAGGCTCTCCGAATTCCGGGATATCTGGGATTCGGGGGACGAGCACAGGGCCATGAACGAGCTTCTGTTCTGCATCCTCACCCCGCAGTCAAAGGCCCAGGTATGCTGGGGGACAATAGAGGATATGGCATGCACCGATATCCTCCTGAATGGAAACTACGATGAGGTCCTGAAAGCGGTGAGTTTGGTTCGGTTCAAATACAGGAAAGCCCGATACCTCATCGAAGCCAGGGATAGGTTCATCCGGGATGGGAAGATCCGCCTTATCGAATTCATCAGAAATATCGGAGACCCGTTATCAGCAAGGGACTGGCTTGTGAGAAACATCAAGGGCCTTGGTTACAAGGAAGCCAGCCATTTTCTGAGAAATATTGGTCTTGGTGAAAGGTTGACAATACTCGACAGACATATACTCCGCAATCTGGCAAGGGCCGGGGTTATCGAGGAAGTGCCCCCCTCGATGACAGATAGAAGATATCTCCGCATCGAGGAAAAAATGATCGGATTTGCCGACACTATAGGTATACCGGTGTCCCATCTGGACCTGGTAATCTGGCATATTGCAACAGGGACGATATTCAAATGAGGTGGTGTTTTGAAGCTCGACAGGGATCTGGTTGCCCGGTTACTTGATGAAGTAAAGAGGATAACCTCAGAGGGTTCGTCCGACCCCCTTGGAAAGGTCTGCAGATCGTTGAAGGAGAAGGTCGACCATTATGACTGGGTGGGTTTCTATCTGGTTGATCCGCAAAAAGAGAGAGAACTAGTACTGGGCCCTTACGCGGGAGAGCCCACCGAACATACCAGTATCGGCTTCGGCCAGGGAATATGCGGACAGGCCGCGGAAACCGGCAAGCTGTTCCTGATCCAGGATGTCTCCGGGGAGGATAATTACCTCTCCTGCAGTCCGGAGGTCAGATCCGAGATCGTGCTTCCGATATTCCGTGATGGTGAGCTCGTCGGTGAGCTGGATATCGACAGCCACAGTTTCGAACCATTCACTGATCTCGATACCGTGCTCCTTGAAGGTATCTGCAGGATAGTCTCTTCCTACATATGACCCGGAATGTCCCTGCAGATCGGAAGAGGGCCGAAATATCTGATCTCCCTGTCCTCGATCCGGAACCTAAGTGGATGGGTCTCCACCCCTGCTTCAATGGCTTTTAGAAAGGTCTGTGAGAAAATTGGATCGGTCTCGAAATTCGGAAAAAAGCATTCTGCTTCGGGCCCGACAACAAGGATCATGATACCCGCTCTGTGCCCCTTTTCAACAAGATCGATCAGCTCCTCAAGATGACGCGTCCCCCTGGAAGTCGGGGCATCGGGGAAAAGCGCGATCCCATCAACGGTCAGGGAGCATCCCTTGACCTCGATGTAGACATCCCGTCCATGTTCGTCGGTCATCAGGTAATCAAGCCTGCTCCTGCCAATTCTTACCTCGGGCCTGAGATCAACGGCCCTCCCGAAGGGGTTGAGATCGGGATCCATAAGAATGGATTGGGATATGGGTCGGTGTAGGGAAGAATTGACAAGGACCCAATTATCACCCATCCTCCCTGCAAGGAGGTCCCATCCGGTCTTCCTTGACCCACCCGGAGCTCTCCTGACAAGCAGCCTGTTACCGGGTACAAGGATCTCCTTGAGCCTCCCGGGATCATGGACGTGGACCTCCAGCGGTCCTTCTTCCTCCATACCGGCCACGAGCACCCTGGCTAGGAACCGGTTAGGTCTGGAAAGGAATATTGCCTCACTGTCCCATTCGAGCTCAAGCGACATACCGGCCATAGGAGGCAGATATTCTCAAAATCATTATATATATTGCCAACTTAGGGACTTTTCAGGTGGTATGCTGGTCAGGGAAACCCTGTTCAAGGTCACCTACGGGATGTATATAGTAAGCTCAAGGTCAGCGGAAAAGCTGAACGGGCTTATCATCAACACTGCAAACCAGGTAACCTCCTCCCCTCCGCAGGTTTCGGTTACCATATCGAAAAAGAACTTCACTCACGATTGTATCCTTCAAAGCAAAGCATTCTCCATATCGATCCTCGGTAAGGACACACCCATGAAATTCATTGGCAAGTGGGGTTTCAGATCTGGCAGGGACGTGGACAAGTTCGAGGGGACGGGTTACAGGATCGGCAGCACCGGTTCACCCGTTGTTCTCGACCATACGATCGGATATCTGGACCTGAGGTTGGTCAACTTCATGGAGGTGCAGACCCATACCATATTCGTGGGGGAGGTCGTTGAGTCGGAGATGATCGAGGACAGCGAGCCTTTGACCTACAGTTACTACAGGGATATCAAGGGGGGACGCTCCTCGAAACTGGCCCCCACATATGACGGGTGGGGGGATAAAACGAATGGGGGCCCGGAGAAGGACCTCATGAAATATATCTGCTCGAGATGCGGGTATGTCTACGACCCACTCACCGGCGATGCGGATTCGGATATCGAACCCGACACCCCCTTTCCCAAACTGCCCGACACATGGGTGTGCCCTCTCTGCAGGGTTGGAAAGATCGAATTCGGGCCGGCTAAATGATTATGGTGTTGATGGAATGTATCGATAACCGCTCGACAGACATTGCCACAATGGTGGATAGGAGCTGTTTGGGTGTGATTCTTCCTTGTGTTTGGAATCTGACATGTTTTGTTAGGTTCGAAACAACCGAATCAAAACATTCATGAGCTTTCAGTACATACTCTTCTTTGTGGGGCCTGTTCCCCTTAGCTTTAGAGGGCATGGGGGGGACGCCCACCTTTTATATAAAGGTACCGGTGGGCCAGTGTACCAGATCATGATGTAAAAGTTAGTGAAGTACTGATACTTGAAAAACAAATCATCAAAAGGATCGGATTTAAAGAATATACCCCTCTTTGTAATGCAATATCGACCTGGATGATAGGTTTTTATTTCCTTTTTTGAAAGAAACTGATATCCCATTAAAACTAAGATAAATGACATGAATTGTCATGTAACAGCCAAAACTCCCTAGTTTTGTAACTCTAAAACTCCATAGTTGGAGCCAGGCTTACCCATCCAATCTTCAAGGTAGGTAACCCATGCAGAGTGTCTATGACAATGAGACCGTCCAGTATCGTTTGAAATATGTTCTCGAAGTGAAACACGGGGACAAATCCATATCACAAGCAGCAAGGGATGCCCAGATCGATTGGAAGACCATGAAGAGCTGGATAACCCGATTTGATAAAGAAGGGATCAAAGGATTGCTGAACAAACCTCGCGGGAATTCCCTTCCTGTGCCAGATGAGGTTGCGAACAAGATCATTGAGCTAAAGAAAGAGAATTCTCATCGAAGCTCAAGACGTGTTCGAGATCTGATTCGGAAGAATGAGGATATTTCTCTTCATCGTCAGACCATCTGGAGAACACTGAAAAAGATAGGAGAGAACAAACGAGCCAAGAAGAAAGTTAAAGTTTTCAGAGATTTCGAACGGATCCATCCAAACAGTCTATGGCAAGTGGATTACATGGATGCCATAGTTGTGGAAGGAATTGGATTGGTGTTCCTGGTCCTGTTCATTGATGATCATAGCAGGAAGATCGTTGGAGCAAGATTCGTAGAAAACAGAAAAGCCATCCATGTGCTGGAATTGCTCCGGGATACTATCGAAAGATATGGAATTCCGTCCCAGATCTATTCAGATCAAGGTAAACAATTCAGAAGCCATCTGGGCAGGGGTTTCACACACTATGAGAATGTGTGTAAACGTCTGGGAATTGAGACCATTCATGGTACACCCAGACATCCTCAGGGAAGAGGAAAGATAGAACGATTGTTCGGATTCATCCAGGATGATTTCATTACGGAATACCGATTCAAAGACCTTGAGGATATGAATGAGAAGTTCCAGAACTGGGTCAAGTGGTATGGTGAGGAACATGAACATGAAGGGATTGGAGGGAAACCTCCCAATTCCAGATACACTGATTTTGTTCCTCGGATGCCAGAAGGAGATCTGTTCGAGATCTTCAGTTCTCATTTCGAACGAAAGGTCAGAAAGAATGCTACGATATCATTCAAAGGTGATGTTTATCCAGTGGATCCCAGATACATTCGAGATACAGTTGATGTAAGATATTTTGGTCATACCGTAAGGATCTATTCTCAATCAATATTGCTTGGAGAATATGATTCCAGGATCAACTATCATGAGAAGATGTTGAGGCATGTTCACATCCGATTGGTGAAGAGGGATGGCAGGATCAAGTTCCAGAAGAACAAGTATCTGATCGGCAAGGAATTCGTTGGCCAGAAGGTCGAGATAGTTATCATTCGAGACCAGCTGAGAGCTTTCTTGAGCAGCAACAAGTTGATTATCTTTAAATTAGGGGAAGATGATGCGGTGGTCATCAGATTGGATAGGTAATTTTG
>Ga0272441_10010268_pt1 | contig 14224 bp, 10 predicted proteins | sample SSMProp6N_FD_193582 | JGI IMG/M metagenome (GOLD analysis project Ga0272441, IMG submission 193582) | Marine sediment archaeal communities from Little Sippewissett salt marsh, Falmouth, MA, United States - SSM-Prop-6N | ecosystem: Environmental > Aquatic > Marine > Wetlands > Sediment ... | reverse complement strand
CGCAGAACCCCGGTTACTGATCGCGACTCGCGAACGCCGGATCGTTCACTCGAACCTTCAGCCCGGTCGCTTCACGGCGGCCGGGCTGAGCCACTTCTTGGAGTCCGGAATCTCATGACCGCAGGTGCGCACCGTCCCGGCTCCCACAGTCGCCATACACGGCGGTCCTGCCCTATAATCGCGCATGGATGAACTCAAGGCACTCGGATCCCTCGCCCGGGCGATGGGCGTCTACACGGAGTATATCGACGGCCTCCGTCAGCCCGTGACGGTGGCCCCCGAGACGCTGGTGGCCGTGTGCGCCTCGCTGGGCGCTTCGGTCGCACACCCGCGCGATGCCGCGGCCGCCCTGCGCGCGTTCGAAGCGGAAAAGGGGGCCGAGGTCCTTCCTCCGGTTCTGGTGGCCTGGGACGGAGTCCTGCCCGACGTTTCAATTCCAACCAGAGGTGCGGTGCACGTCGAGCTGGCCCTCGAGGAGAGCGGTGAGTTCCCCCTGGAAGTGGACGGCTCGTCGAGTGGAGGGGTCCGGCTGCGGGCGGCCGAGCCCATTCCGTTCGGCTATCACCGCCTGACGGTCGAGGCGTCGGGGGCAACCCTGACGTCCACGGTCATTTCGGCCCCGGAACAGGCCTGGCGGAGGCCCGGATCGCACCGGAGTTGGGGCGTGGGGGGGCAGCTGGCTGCCTTTCGTTCGTCTCGCAGCCGCGCGTTCGGCGACCTACGGGACCTGGAGACCGTGTCGCGGTGGGTGGGCGAGCGGGGAGGGGACCTGGTGATGGTCCTTCCGCTGCTTCCGACCTTCAACTCCGAGCCGGTGGAGCCCAGCCCGTACTCCTCTGTGAGCCGCCTGTTCTGGTCCGAACTGATCCTCGACCTGGGCGACGCGCACCGGCCGGCGCCCGCGCCGAGCACCCTCGACGTGCGACCGGCAGACGCCGAAGTCCGTGCAGCCCTGGCGGGGCTCGCGGTCCCGGAAGCGAGCCTGCTCGACGACGAGCTGGTGCGTTACGCCCGTTTCCGCGGCGCCCAGAAGCGGTTGGGCCGGGATTGGCGGTCCTGGCCGGCGAAAGCGCGGGCCGGGCAGCTGACGCCCCGGCACATCGACGCGGAGGAAGAACGCTTTCACCTGGTGGCGCAGGCCCTGGCCCGCCGCCAGTTGGGTGAGCTCCGGGAGGATCTCGAGAGAGACGGAATCCGCCTGGGTTTGGACCTTGCCGTCGGCGTGCACCCGGACGGGTACGATCCGTGGTCCCGGCAGGCACTGTTCGGCGACGGAATGTCGGTCGGCGCTCCGCCCGACGGGGGATTCCCGAGCGGTCAGGACTGGGGCTTCCACCCGGTCCTTCCCGAGGCCTCGCGGCGCGAGGGTCACCAGTACCTGGCGGCGTCCATCGCGCACCAGGCCGCGGTCTCGGGTGTGCTGCGGGTGGACCACATCATGGCCTGGACCCGGCTGTACTGGATTCCGCACGGCTTCGGCAAGGACCAGGGCACGTACGTCTCGTATCCGGCCGACGAACGGTTCGCGATCCTCACCCTGGAGTCGAATCGGAACCAGTGCGAATTGGTGGGCGAGAACCTCGGGACCGTGCCGCCGGAGATCGGCGACGCGCTTCCGCGGCACCGCATCTGGGGGATGTACCTGGCGCAGTTCACGGCGTCCGAGGACCCGAAGGTGTCGCCGGCCACCGGAGCGGATATGGCCCTGATCGGCACGCACGACACCCCCACGCTGGCCGGCTGGCTTGAGGGCGTGGACATTGGTGAACGGGTTCGTTGCGGGCTGCTGGAGGAGGCCTCGGTTCCGTGGGTTCGGGAGGAGCGTTCGCTGGCCACGGGCAGACTGGCCGACCGCCTGGGAGCGGACGTAGACGACCCGCAGGCGTACCTGGCGGCACTTCTCGAGTGGCTCGGCCGGTCCGAGAGTCCGCTGGTCGTCCCGTGGCTCGAGGACCTGTGGCTCGAAGAAGAGGGCGTGAACCTCCCGGGCACGCGGTCGTCCGAACGTCCCAACTGGCAGCGCCCCATGCGAATGCTGCTGGACGAGGCGCTGGCCGACCCCGACGTTGACGCACTGGCGCGACGACTGGCGCGCGCACGAGGCCTCGCGGAGACGCGCACCACCGACTGACGTACCGACAATCCACTAACGAGGACCAGGTCCCCATGGAATCAAGCGTTTCCCCGGCTTCCACCGAGCTCCGACCCAAGCCGCGGCTGACGTTCTGGGACATCTGGAACATGAGCTTCGGGTTCCTGGGCATCCAGTTCGGGTTCGCGCTCCAGAACGCGAACGTGAGCCGGATCTTCGAGACCCTGGGCGCCAGCGTCGAGAACATCCCGATCCTGTGGATCGCCGCGCCGGTGACCGGACTCCTGGTCCAGCCGATCGTGGGCTACATGAGCGATCGCACGTGGAACCGGCTGGGTCGCCGCCGTCCATACTTCCTCGTCGGGGCCATCCTGGCCTCCCTGGCCCTGGTGATCATGCCCAACTCGCCGACACTGTGGGTCGCCGCCGGGATGCTGTGGATCATGGACGCCTCCATCAACATCTCGATGGAGCCGTTCCGCGCCTTCGTGGGCGACAACCTGCCGTCGGAGCAGCGAACCACGGGCTTCGCGATGCAGAGCTTCTTCATCGGCACGGGTGCCGTCGTGGCCTCTATTCTTCCGTGGCTCCTCACCAACCAGTTCGGGGTGAGCAACGAGGCGCCGGAAGGCGTGATCCCGGACTCGGTCCGCTGGTCGTTCTACCTCGGCGCGGCGGTGTTCTTCGTCGCGGTCCTGTGGACGGTGATCAAGTCGAAGGAATACTCGCCCGAGGAGATGGCGGCCTTCGAGGAGAACCAGGAGAGGGAGGGCTTCGCCCGGGAGGAGCGCACGCTCGAGGAGTACGCGGCCAACGGCGTGCGCCAGATGCGCGTGGGCGCGGGGCTGTTCATCGTGGGCGGGCTGTCCTCCGCCTGGCTGGCCAGTGCAGAGCTGTACCAGGTGATGATCCTGTCCGCAGGCATGGCCGTGGTGGGGGTCCTGCTGGTCATGTCGGGATTCCTGCAGAAGGCCGGCCGGTACGACAACGGCTTCGTGACGATCCTGAACGATTTCCAGGACATGCCCCACACCATGAAGCAGTTGGCCTGGGTGCAGTTCTTCTCCTGGTTTGCCCTGTTCGCCATGTGGATCTATACGACCGCGGCGGTCACCAGCTACATCTACGGCACCACGGATACCACCTCGGCGCTCTACAACGAGGGAGCGAACTGGGTCGGTGTCTCGTTCGCCGCATACAACGGGGTGGCCGCCCTGGTAGCGTTTGCCATTCCAGTGCTGGCCAGGCGCACGAGCCGGAAGATCGCCCACTCGATCTGCCTGGTGTGCGGCGCGGTGGGTCTGCTGTCCGTGTTCATCATCTCGGATCCCCGGCTCCTGCTGGCCTCCATGGTGGGCGTCGGGATTGCCTGGGCGAGCATCCTCTCGATGCCGTACGCGATCCTCACCGGGTCGCTGCCGCCGTCGAAGATGGGCTACTACATGGGCGTGTTCAATTTCTTCATCGTGATTCCCCAGATCGTGGCGGCGGCCATCCTGGGCTTCTTCGTGGGACGCTTCTTCGGGGGCGAGGCCATCTACGCCCTGCTCATAGGGGGCGTCTCGCTGGTTCTCGCGGCGGCCCTCACGCTCCGCGTGGACGACCAGGACGACGTGGCAGCCGCGGTCGGGTGACGACGGAAGGGCAGCGAGAGGTCGGTTCGAACATGAGGAACGGAATTCGGACGCTGGTACTCGCGGGGTTCTGCTCGCTTCTCCTGTCGGCGTGCCGCTCCGGGGGGCCGGCTGTGGTCGTCGCGCCCGGCACTCCCGGCCCGGCGGACAGGGGGGCCCTCGCGCCCGCGGACTTCTGGAACTCCGCCACCATCTACTTCCTGCTGATCGACCGGTTCTACAACGGCGATCCGAGCAACGACCTGGCGCTCGGTCGCACGCGAGAGGGCGGGGTGCTGCGGACGTTTCAGGGCGGAGACCTGGCCGGCGTGCTGCAGAAGCTGGAGGAGGGCTACTTCGAGGACCTCGGGGTGGACGTCCTCTGGATGACTCCGTTCCAGGAGCAGAACCGGGGTGCCACGGACGAGGGCACGGGCCGGACGTACGCCTACCACGGCTACTGGATCCAGGATTGGACCGCCGTGGATCCGGCTCTGGGAACCGAGGAGGACCTGCGCGCCGTGGTCGATGCGGCCCACGTGCGCGGAATCCGGGTGCTGATGGATGCGATCGTGAACCACACGGGCCCCGTGACGGCGGAGGACCCGGTGTGGCCTTCCGCCTGGGTCCGCACGTCGCCCAGGTGCGAGTTCAGGGACTACGTCACGACCGTGGACTGCACGCTGGTGGCCAACCTCCCCGACTTCCTGACCGACAGCGACGAGGAAGTCGAGCTTCCCCCGCAGCTGCTCCAGAAATGGAAGAGCGAGGGCCGGCTGGAAAGGGAAGTGGCCGAGCTCGATGCCTTCTTCGAGCGAACGGGCCACCCCCGCGTCCCGCGCTACTACCTCATCAAGTGGCTCACGGACTGGGTGCGCGAGTACGGATTCGACGGGTACCGGGTGGACACCGCCAAGCACTTCGAGGAGTGGGTGGTAGCGGAGCTGAAGGTGGAGGCCGAGCGCGCTCTCTCCGATTGGAGGACCGCCAACGCCGACCGGGTCCTGGACGATCTTCCATTTTATATGATGGGTGAGGTGTACAACTATAACATCAATAACGGAAGCTATTTCGACTTCGGGGGCGGCGACCGCGTGGACTTCTTCGACTACGGGTACGACGGACTGATCAACTTCGACTTCTCCAACCGGACGGACGAGTCGCTGGACGACCTCTTCACGAGGTACTCGGCTTCGCTGCTCGAAGGCGATCTGCGGGGCGTTTCGATCATCAACTACAGCAGCTCGCACGACGACGACACGCCCTGGGACGCGGCGCGGAGCCACCCCTTCCTGGCCGGCACGCGTCTGCTGCTGGCGCCCGGCGGCGCCCAGATCTACTACGGTGACGAGGTGGCGCGGCCCCTGGTCGTGGCGGGCGCGCGGGGCGACGCGAACCTGCGTTCCAACATGTCCTGGCAGGCCATGGAGGGCCCGGCCTACATGGCCGAGATCCTGGAGCACTGGCAGAAGCTGGGTCGTTTCCGGCATGACCATCCGGCGGTGGGGGCAGGCGAGCATCAACGGCTCCGGGTGGAGCCTTACATCTTCAGCCGCACGCTCGAGAAGGACGGCTACATCATTGACCGGGTGATCGTGGCCATGGACCTGGAGGCGGGCCCCAAGACGATCTTCGTGTACGGGCTGTTCCCCGACGGTACCGAGTTGCGGGATGCGTATTCCGGGGCAAGCGGGACCGTCACGAACGGGGAGATCGCGCTGGATACGGATTACGATCTGGTATTGCTGAGTGCAGAAGAGGTGGCCCGGTGAGACAGTTTTCCCGGGGCCTCATGGTACTCGCGCTGGGCCTGCTTGCTGGTTGCGAAGCCGCGCCGCCGAGTCCGGACGATGGGGGCGCACAGGAGACCGGAGTGGAAAACGAACGGGAGGAAGACCTGGCGATACGTTTCCGGGCCGCGATCCACGGCCCCAGCGCGATCCGATTCACACTTGAGGGGGCAGAGCGGCCCGACTCGGTTTCGGCCTACCGCCTGACCGACGGCGCGGGACTCGAGATCCCGATCGCGGATGTGCGGCCCGAGGGCGATGCCGGCGCGCTGGTGGTTCCGGAGGCTCCGGTCGATCCGATGCGTGTGCACTACCTGGAGATCCCCGAGTCCGGCCTCCGGGCGCTGGTCCGGCGCGATCCGCTGTTCCGGAAGATCCACTCCGACAAGGCCCTGGGCGCCGTCGTATCGGACGGCGGCGCGACGACCACGTTCCGGGTGTTCTCGCCGCGGGCGACCGGGGTCCGGCTCTACCTGTACGCGGACCGGGACGATGGGTCCGAGCGGGCCCTCAAGGTCATCGACATGGAAGTGGACGAGGACGGCGTGTGGGAAGCCACGGAGGATGGCGACCTGCGCGGCCGGTGGTACGACTTCACGGTGCATGGTCCGGCCGACCCCGGAAACTGGTTCTGGGAGACGCACCCGGTTCACATTTCCGACCCCTACGCCCTCGTCAACGACGATTCGCACGGGAAGTCGCTGGTGTGGCGGGATGGGCCGCCGCCTCCGCCGGTCGTCGGTGGACGGCCGGCCATGGAGGATGTGGTGGCGTACGAGGTGCACGTGCAGGACTTCACCGATTTGCTGCCGGTAGCGGACGTGGAGACGGGGACCCTGCCCGCCATGGCCCGACCGGGCCTCACGAACGCACACGGGGAGCCCATCGGATTCGACTACCTGGTGGACCTCGGGGTGAACGTGGTCCACCTCATGCCGGTCCAGGAGTACCTGCACTACCCGGACGACGAGTGGCGGGAAGCGTTCGAGGACGATGACTTCGCCCGCGACATGGGGATCGATCGCGAGAACTACCAGTGGGGCTATCGAACGACCCACGCCTTCGCCGTCGAGAGTCGGTTCCGGTCGCGGGACACCGACCCGGGGCAGGAGCGGGAGCAGTTCAAGGCGCTGGTGCGGGCATTCCACGAGCGGGGAATATCGGTCGTGATCGACGTGGTGCCGAACCACACCGGCGAGAACATGGACGACCGCCACCTGCTGCTGAACTTCAACGTGCTGGACCTGCCCTACTACTACCGCACGGGCCAGGAGCTGGAGCACATCGGGGCCTTCGGAAACGAGACGAAGTCCGAGGAACGGCCGATGGTGCAGCAGTGGATCGTGGACCAGCTCCGCCACTGGGTGGACCACCTCGGGGTGGACGGCTTCCGCATCGACCTCGCCGGGCAGATCGACAGGCAGACGCTGCTCCGGGTGAAGCGGGAGCTTCCGGCGGACCTGATCATCTACGGCGAGCCGTGGATCGCGCCCAGCGATCCGGACGTGGCCGCGAACCCCGAGTGGTCCTGGTACAAGGAAGACGCCCCGATCACCTTCTTCCAGGACGACGCGCGAAACGCCTTCAAAGGCAGCCCGTTCGCCATCGACGACCGGGGCTGGGCCGGCGGCAACGGCTCCGCCCGGGCCGCGGTGATCCAGGCGCTCCCCAATCACTACGACGAGGAGCCCCGGTCAACGGACGGGATCTCGTACCTCGACATCCACGACAACTGGGCTCTGGCCGACCGGTACGCCTCGAACGACGATCACAACGGACTCGACGGCGTGGACATGGGTGCCATGCGGGTCGCTGCGGGCCTGCTGCTCACGTCGGCCGGACCGGTGGTGTTGCACGGTGGCACCGAGATGCTGCGCTCCAAGGGGCTGGCGCCGCACGAGGAGCATGCGGTGGAGACGGCCAGCGGGCCCATCCATTTCAAGGGCCGGGACGACACCTACAACGTGCGGGCCCCCAATCGATTCCTGTGGGAAAGCCTGGCGCCGGGATCCGATCATCTTGCCATGAGGGACTTCTGGCGTGGGCTCCTGGCGCTGCGCATGTCGGATCACGGCAGCGTGTTCCGGATCGCCAAGGTGCCGGACGGGCACTACCGCTGGATCACGCCGGACGAGGAGACTCTCCTGGGCTACGTGGTGGGGGAGCGGGTCCTCGTGTTGGCCAACAGCGGGGAGAACGACGGGATGTTCTCGTTCGATCTGTCGGACGGCGAGTGGCTGCAGGTGGTGGGGACGGAAAGTGCGGACATCGAGGGCGTTCCGAGCGAGTACGCCGTACTCCCGGGGGGGACGCACGACCTGCGCGTGCCGGGGGGATCGTTCCTGGTCTGGGTCAGGCGCTGAGAGGCGTCCGGCTGAGCGGCAGCCCCTCTACTCGAACGAGTAGGCGGCGAAGATCCTGAACTCCGGATTCCGGCGGAAGACGTCCGGGTAGTCGCGGTAGTAGCTGTCGCGAACGTTGAGGAACCAGGTCGCCCCCAGGCCCATCCTCTTGTACACGGGGACGAATCCCTGAACCCCTCCCAACTGAAGGAGGTGGTCGCCGACCGCGCCGTTCAGCGTGTGCTGCCAGAAGAACAGATAGGACAGTCCCACGTTCGCTCCGCTCGCGTTGCGCAAGGTCACGTGCGCGCGCAGGCCCGCTCCGCTCCCGAAGTCGTAGTCCCGCAGCGTGAAGTCCGAGTACTCCGAGTTCACGCCCCAGATCAGCAGCGCCGACGGTTCAAAACGCGTGTGGAGATTCCAGCTTTCCGACAATTCCCAGCGGGACAGGAAGGTGGCGCTGAGGCTCGAGCCGCCGGTTTCAAGGGTCTCGATGTTGACGTAGTCGAAGTGCTGCGCGAAGTGAAAGACGTGATCCGCCTTCTCGGTCCTCTTCAGCTCCGTGCCGTACAGGGAGGCCGTGAGGTGCGCCAGGCCGATGTTCTGCTTCTCGTTGTCTCCGTACAACTGAGCTGTGAACTCGAACGCGTCGAACGGCTTGCCGAAGTCGGTGAACGCGTCGCCGTACAGGTAGTCGAACGAGAAGAACCCGCCCTGCGACGGCTGGGCCCGTCCGCCGTCGCCGACGTTTCGATACCCGAGCCTCAGTGAGCCGGCGCTGGTCCTGGGGAAGCGGTCGTCGGGGTTCTCGCCGACCTTCGTCCACTCGCCCCGCACCAGGCGGTTGAATCCGCCCATCGGGTTGACCAGGAAGCCCCCGAGCTCGCGCATGGTGCGCCCGAATCCCGTGGCGGAGTTATCCCAGATCATGGTGGAGAACCGGTGCAGGGTCTCACCGAGCGCGACGCCGCCGAGGGCGGTGGCCATCCAGTCGTTGACGGCCGGGCGGTTGGCCTCGCCGAACATTTCCCACAGGAAGCTGCCACCCCACGAAAAGGCCGAAGACTGCCAGAAGTCGTAGCCGTTGCCCCGGGCGGAGTTGAAATACATCGCGCCGTGGTACGGGTGCGCCCACATGTTGGTCTGGAAAGCGTCCCGATCCCATTCCATTCCCTGGACGACGTTGCGCTTCCATGAATCGAACGTGACCAGCGCCGTGGAGTCGTCCGACACGTGGCGATTGAAGAACCAGGGCACCACGAGCAGGATCCCGACCTCTCCCATCGTGGGCCAGAAGTGCGTGCGGTCGCAGCAGAACGAGTTGTCGTCCTGCGGCAGCGGGGCTGGTGTCGCGCTCGCCGGCTGCAGCGGAATCGGGCCGGACGGGTCAAGCGGGCGGAGCGCGAGCGGCGGCGTTCCTGTGAGCGGGGAGTCGTCGGCCGCCATGCCGAAGGCGCCGTCCGTCAGCCCGAGCAGGCCCGACCGGTCGCCGGTCTGCGATGCTTCCTGCGCCTGCGCCGGCCACGCCGTCGCGAGGCACGCTACCAGGATCGCGAGCAGGGCCCGGAGCCCTCGTGCCGCGCTCACCGCTTCACCGTGAGGCCGAAGAACCAGCCCTGACTGACGCCCTCGTCCCATCGATACGCCGCGCCCTTCTCACCGTACTCGGTCTGCAGATAGTCGTAGGCCAGCGACAGGTGCACTGGGCCGGCCACCCTGATCCCCAGCTCCGCGCCCACCCGCATCGTGAACTCCGAACCGAACAGGAATCCCCCGAGGTCACCGTCGATGGCGACCCAGAACGGGCCGCCCATCTCGACGAAGTACTCGGCCCCGGCCACCGGTTCGAGCCAGTCCTGCGAGTATGAGCCCGCGCTGCCGCTCAGGTCCTGGCCCTGGTGCACGTATCTCAGGCCCGCGAACAGCTTGAAGGCATGGTCCGACTGGAACCGTCCGAGTTGCCACGCCGCCAGCAGTTCGGCGGTAGTCCAACTGAAGTCGTAATCGATCTCCGTTCCATTGGGCACGCCGGGTCCGTCGAGTGGTCCACTGTTGGCCAGACTCGTGGTCGAGAACCTGGCCACCCCGCGGAAACGGCCCCGGCCGGCCTGGATCTCACCGGCGAAGCTCGCGTGCAGGGACGCGGTGTCGCCCACGACGACCGTCGAGTCGCCGAGGTAATTGATTCCGTCGATGTTGGCGAACCACAGATAGGCCGAAGCGCGCCAGAACGAATCCGGGTTGCCGGCGTCCTGGGCCAGGGCCTCCTCCGCGCCACCGGTGACTGCGAGGAGGAGGACAGCCACGGCCACCCGTCGGCCCACATTGCCACGCCTCATGATCGGGGTCCCTCGATCGGGATGAAGAACCGGACCTTGATGTCCAGCACGCCGTTCTTCGCCGTCAGGTCGTTGTCCTCGGCCTCGGACCACAGGTTCTTCGTGCCGATCGAATAGCGGACGTCGAACCCGACTCCGGACCCGCCCCGGAAGATGCGATCGATGCCGACACCGAACTGGATCAGGAGGTCGCTGCCCGCGATCTCGCCGCCTTGCGTCTCTGCGGAGCATTCCGTGTCGAACGAAAACTGACTCGAGGGTTTCACATCACACCCGGTGTTGAACACCGGTGCGCCGCCGGCAAAGGCCCGGAGACCCCAGGTGTCGCCAAAGAACGGGGTGCGAAAGTTCACGGCGATAGGGATCTGCACGTTCGAGGTGCGATAGTCGTAGGCCTCCTCCCCCAGGGGGGTCTCGACTTCGAACGCACCCATCTGAGCCGTACCGAACGCGGCTTCCACGGACCAATGAGGCGAGAAATGCCACTCCACGTAGGCACCGAACACGACTCCCCATGTGGGGATCGAGTGATCGACGTAGGTTCCGGAGAAGTTCGCGATCGTGGGACCGGCCGTGAGGCCGAAGTCAAACTGCGCCCGCGCCGGGGAAGCGCTTGCGGCGAGCAGTACAGCAGCGCCTGCCGTTGATGCGATAGCGAGCTTGAGAATCCGAACTGCGCCGACCATGATCTCCTCGGAAAAGAGGATCGAATCCACCGGCACCGGAAAGACCATTTGCATCTAGCTACGCTGGCAACCGAGCGCAAGCGGGCGCCGCGGTTTACGTGGGTGCCCGTTCTGCTGTGTGCGGCGTGCCTGGGAGCACCGCCGGTTTCAATGGCGCAGCAGTCCGGTTCGGCCGCGGCGGCCGTGGGCGGCGCGGCGCTAGGGCTTCCCTCCGGGGTCACCCTGGCGTTCGTCGGGTCGCTCGTTCCGTGCACTCAGACGCGACCGGGCCCGACGTGCGTGCGCTGGAGCGCCGTGGGCGGAGGAGTCCTCGGCCTCATGGGCGGGGCCATGCTCGGTGCCTCCGACTCGGACCAGCTGTCCGACGTGGCCGTGGGGGCCGGAATCGGCTTCCTCGCCGGTGCGGCGGCCGGCCTGGTTCTCAAGTCCGCTGCGGAGCGCTTCGGCTGGCAGGACGTGGCGGTGGTCGGATTGCTGGGTGGTTCCATCGGGGCGGCGCCCCTGGGCTCAGCGATCGGCTTCCTCGGAGGCTCCGCGGTCGGCCTCGCGGCCTGGGGCCTCTTCGACTCGTTCGACACTCCGGATCTCATCGGGGCGGCTGCCGCGGGTATGGCCCTGGGAGGAATTGCCGAGTGGCTGGTGCGCGGGATCGGCGCACAGGGAGACGACTCCCCGCAGTTCAGCGTGGTGCTGCCCCTGACGGTGAGCTTCTGATGAGAGTCGGATCCCTCCACCGGGCAATCTCAGCGGCCCTCGTGAACCTGACCCTGGCAGCGTGCATGCCCTCCCACCAGATGACGCACGAGCCGGCTCCGGGCCGCACCTGTCCGGGCTCCGATGGTCCGGCGTGGTACTTCCCTGAGCAGGCTGCCGACAACGCCCGCCTCGAGGACTGGTGCGTGACCGTCGGCCCTCCGGTGGTCGAACCCGAGCCAAGCGGCTCGTTCTTCGTGCCTCCCGCCGGGAAGCCAGGCGGCGATCTCACCGTGTGGTCGTGGAACATAGCGGCGGGTGGCGGAGACGTGCTGCGGTTCCTTGCCGAAGAAGCACTCCTTCGATGTGCCGGACCCGAGTCCACTCTGGGGCCGGAGGCCACACACTTCGCGCTGCTGGTACAGGAGGCCTTCCGCCAGTCGTCCGACGTACCGGAGAGCGTGGACCGGAGCGTGGTGCCGCGCGCCGCGGCGGAGGAGACGCGACCGGGGGGACGGCCGGACATCGTCGAGGTTGCGGAGGAGTGTGGCCTGTCGCTCATCTACGTGGCCGCCTCCAGGAATGGGGAGCAGAGCACGGACGGCCGGCGGGAGGATCGCGGAGTGGCGATTCTGTCCACCCTTCCGCTCTCCGAACCGCGGTTCATAGAGCTGCCCTACGAGGCGGCCCGTCGGGTGGCGGTCGGTGCCACCGTCGGGCACGGATCGGGACGTGCGGTGCGACTGGTCAACGTACACCTGACCAGCGCGACCCCCCCCGCCCGCATGCTGGTCACTGGAAACGGGTCGCGGCTCCGCCAGGGCCTCGCCATTGCCGATGCCGTGCTGCAGATGGAAGAGTCGGACCTGGAGGGTGCCGACGCGTCCGGCCCGGTGCCGTCCACCGTGCTCGCCGGCGACTTCAACACCTGGTCAAATTCCGAGACGCCGCTCCTGCAGCTCCGGGATATGTTCCCCGACTCGCCGCCGCCCCTCGACCAGCCGACACGCGGCGCCTTTCCTACGGACCACATCCTGTTCCGCCAGGGAGACGGAGTTGCGGCCGGGATACTGGCCTCGAGCTATGCCAGAACGGAGGAGCGTTTCCACTCCGATCATCACCCGATCGGTGTCCGGCTCCACTTTCACCAGAGATGACCTCGCGCGACCCGGCAGACCCTAGTAATGTCCCACATGCGTGTGGATGTCGGCTCAGTTCGGCACGGAGGGAAGTGATGAGATCCGTACCTGGTTTCGCGAAAAGCCGACTGGCCTGGGCGTCGATTTTGCTCGCGGCGTTCGGCTGCCAGTCCGCCACGGAAGTGCAGGTCACCGACCTGCAGGGCACGTGGGTCGCTTCGGAGGCACGCATCGAGAACCTCGAGGCCCTCAAGCTGGGCAACTTCGATCTCATCGAGCTCGGCTACACGGTGACGTTCGTGTCGCCCGGAGACGGCGAGTTCACGCTCTGTCTGGATCCGCCGGACGGAGATCCGCAGTGCTTTTCCGGCACCATGGAGATCGACGGCACCAACACCACGGTGACGACGACCGAGAATGTCACGTCCGGGGAGGTATTCTACCAGGACGATCAGGCCGCGCTCAGTATCACGGCCGGCCTGACCTACGACTTCTCGGGCAACGGGCAGCCGGTGCCCGCCAAGCTCCTGGTCGTGATGGATCGGATCGGACCGGAGCCGCGCTGACATAGCGCACCGTCCGAGACCGACCTGGCAGCACGGGACCGGGCATCAGGACGCTCTCAGCCTTCGAAAACCTTGAGCCCGGGGCGCAGCCATGAATCCTGAGTCCTTCCAGATCTCTCTGTGGGACATCCTGATCTTCGTGGCCTTCGTGGTCACCGTGGTCAGCATCGGCCTGTACCAGAGCCGGAGCGAGAAGGGCAGCGAGGACTACTTCCTCGCCGGGCGAGACCTCAAGTGGTGGTTGATAGGCTTCTCGCTGATCGCCTCCAACATCTCCACCGAGCAGTTCGTGGGGATGAGCGGCAACGCGGCCAGCCACGTGGGCCTCGCGATCGCGAGTTACGAGTGGATGGCGGCCATCACCCTGGTGATCGTGGCCTTCGCCTTCCTGCCGTACTTCCTGCGCACCGGGATCTACACGATGCCGGAGTTCCTGGAGGTCCGGTACAGCGCTACGGCCCGCACCATCATGGCCGTGGCCACCATCATGATCTACCTGCTTCTCCTGGGAGCGGTCACGTACTCGGGCGCTCTGGTGATCAGCACGCTCGCCGGCAAGGCGGGCATGTCGGTGAGCCTGGCCACCGGATCGCTGATCATCGGCGTCATCGCGATGGCCTACGTCACGGCGGGCGGTCTCAAGGCGTGCGCCTGGGCCGACCTGATCCAGGGCAGCGCGCTGGTCCTGGGCGGCGCGGTGATCCTGTGGTTCGCTTTCCAGAAGCTCGGGATGGCGACTGAGGCCGCGAGCGTGGTCAACGTCGAGACCGGGGCCGTCAGCATCCAGGCTCTCTCACCCGATGCGGGGGCGGTCGAGCGATTCTGGGACCTCAACCGACCCCGCATGAACATGTTCCTGCCCGCCACGGACACGATTCTGCCGTGGACGGCCCTGATGATCGGGCTGTGGATCCCGAATTTTTATTACTGGGGCCTGAACCAGTACATCACGCAGCGCACTCTC
>Ga0272441_10010267_pt1 | contig 14225 bp, 7 predicted proteins | sample SSMProp6N_FD_193582 | JGI IMG/M metagenome (GOLD analysis project Ga0272441, IMG submission 193582) | Marine sediment archaeal communities from Little Sippewissett salt marsh, Falmouth, MA, United States - SSM-Prop-6N | ecosystem: Environmental > Aquatic > Marine > Wetlands > Sediment ... | reverse complement strand
CCGCCGCCGGCTGGTCGCGCCAGAGCCTGGCACCGGTCACCGACAAAGGGGCGTCGCTCGAACTGGGCCCCGCCGTCAACCGCTACCAGGGCCTGCGGTTCCCGATGTTCCTCGCCGCCGACCCCGCCCGGCGCCGCATCCTGGTCCGCGAGATGTACCTGGGCCGCAAGGGCCTGCGCGTGCTGGATCTGAAGACGGGCGAGCACCGCAAGCTGGGGATTGTCGCCGCGGACCTGGTCCTTGATCAACAGGGCAACATCTACACGATGGACGGCTATCGCACGAACTCGCTCTCGCGCTACACGCCGGCCGGCAAGCCGCTGCCGTTCAAGGCCACCGGCTCGCACAAGCTCGAGGTCGGGCCCTACCGCGGCTACGGCCCGGACATGGGGCTGCAGGGGCACTGCGTCGACCTCCAGGGCAACATCTATGTCATTCGTTCGTCGAACTACGGCGACCCGGGGACGTACGGCGCCCGGGTCGACGTCTTCGGACCGGACGGCACGGCGCGGACGCGCGACCTGATCGACGGGCTGGGCTACGGGGACTGCGGGCTCGCCGTGGATCCGGCGGGGAACGTGTACGTGGGGGCAAACGTCAAGAAGCAAGCCTACCCGCAGGCGTTCATGTCCCTGCTGCCGCAGAAGCCGTGGGCCTGGTGGCGGCGCGGCAAACGCCCGCCGCCCTGGCACTACATGTTTATGAACCCGTACCTGTTCTACTGGGGCTCGGTGTTCAAGTTCCCGCCCAAGGGCGGCGCGTTCTACGGCCATCCCTACGAACGCAAGACCACCAAGCCGATCCCCGCGGTGTTCTCGGTGAAGGCCGCGCCGAAGGACGCGGTCTCGTACCGGTCGGCCTACCTGGGCCGCGAGATCAAGGTGGCCGGCGCGATGTGGAGCTATCAGGGGGTGGGGATCATCCCCAGTTCGAGCGACGGGCCTCGGCCCGACCCGGGCTGCGTGTGCCTGACCTCGCGCCTGGCCGTGGACCGATACGGGCGGGTGTTCGCGCCCGACGTGTTCCGCTTCTCGGTCCAGATGCTCGACACCGACGGCCGGCACATCGCGCGGATCGGGCGGTACGGGAATACGGACGATCGCGGCCCCGACATCCGGTTCGCCTGGCCGGCGTTCGTGTCCGTCGCGGGAGACAAGCTGTACGTCTGTGACAGTGCGAACGGGCGGGTGAGCATCATCCGGTTCGACTACGCGGCCGAGTCCGTATGCGAGGCCCGCTGAAAAAGGAGAAGATGTTGTTGAGCAAGATCATCGCGGCGGCTGTGTGTATCCACCTGATGCTGGCCGCTCAACCCGGTGCGGGCGCCGAGCCGGCGGGCGCCGAGATCCTGACGCAGCAGAGCTACTGGCGCTGGTACGTGATGCTGCGGCCGCCCGTGATGCCGGGGCGCGACGGGGGAAAACCCGAGCTGCTCGCGGTCGCGCGGGGCCTCCGGACCTCCACCCGGGTCGATCATCTCGAGACGGCGCCGCCACCTGCGGGCTGGGAGCAGGCGGACTTCGAGGACGCCGCCTGGCCGCGGTCCCGCGCGGCGTGGCTGCGCGAGTTGGCGTTCGGCCGCTACTCGAGTTCACTGGCCTGCCTGCGCGGCAAGTTCCACGTCGCCGATCCCAAGGCCGCCGCCGGGCTCACGCTCACCCTCAGGTTCCGCGGCGGGGTGGCCGTGTACCTGAACGGGACAGAGGTCGCCCGCTCGCATCTGCCCGAGGGATCGCTTCGCCCGGAGACCGCCGCCCTGCCATACACGAAAGACGCTTATATCGACGCGAAAGGCAACATCATCCCGGATTACTGGGGCCGGCGCCGCCTGCCCGAGGACGTTCGCAAGGACATGGAGGGCCGCATCGCGCGGCGCGAGCGTACGCTGGGCCCGGTGAAACTCCCGGCCCGGCTGGTCCGCAAGGGGGTCAACGTGCTGGCCATCGAGGTACGCCGCAGCGAATATCACCCGCTGGCGCGGACCTGGTTTACGAACGCCAACCTGGGGAAGCGGGCGTACTGGGTGCCGGCGGACCTGTCGCGCATCAGCCTTCGGGCGGCGGGCGGGGCGACGCCGAACGTGGCGCGGCCGAAGGGGATCCAGGTCTGGAACCACGACCGGAACGACCGGGTGACGGCTCTGGATTACGGCGATCCGAACGAGCCGCTGCGCCCGGTCCGCATCGTGGCCGCACGGAACGGCTCGTTCTGTGGGCAGTTCGTGGTGAGCGGGACGCAGCCGTTGAAGGGCGTCGTGGTCCGTCCGCTTGATCTCAAGGCCGCGGACGGTGCCGTCATTCCCGCCACGGCCGTCACCGTCCTCTACGGCCGGATGGACTGGGGCGCGGGGAAGTTCCCGGCCTGGTGCGACGGCCTGATGCCGAAGCCGCCGGCGCAGGTGCCCGTTCGCAACACGGGCGGCGCGGTGCTGCCCGTCCTGGTCCGCGTACACGTGCCGAAGGACGCAGCGCCGGGCGAATACCGAGGCGAGCTGGCCGTATCGGCCGCCGGCTGGAAGCAGCACCTGGTGGTGCCCGTGCAGCTCTACGTGGCGGACTGGACCGTCCCCGCCCCGCGAAACTACCGCACCTACATGGGCATCTACCAGTCGCCGACCAGCCTGGCGCTTCAGTACAAGGTGCCGGAGTGGTCGGAGAAGCACTGGGCGTTGATGGACCGCAGCTTCGCGCTGCTGGCACGGGTTGGCAACAAGTTCGCCAACATCACACTGGTGGAGCAGACGCAGTTCGGCAACGACCAGGGGATGGTCCACTGGATCCGCACGCCGGGCGGCGGCTGGGACTATGACTTCTCGGTCCTGGACCGCTACCTGCAGCTCGTCAAGAAGCACTTCGGCCCGGTGGACTATCTGCCGGTCCAGGTCTGGCACGCGGGCGGCTGGTCGCACCGCGGCGCCAACCAGAAGAACACGGTAACGGTGGTCGACAAGAAGACGGGCAAACGCGAGAGCCTGCAGGTGCCGGCGTTCGACAGCAAAGCGGCTCAGGCGTTCTGGAAGCCGGTGCTCAAGGGCATCCACGACCGCCTGGCGAAGGTGGGGATGGAGAAGGCGATGTGCCTGGGCATCCTGAGCGACAGCACCGCGCCGTCCCAGGTGTTCACGATGTTCGACGCGGTGTGGCCGGGCGGCGGCCGGGCGAAGTGGATGCGCGGCTGCCACAGCACCAGCAAGAGCCCCGACGTCTACCGGGCGGACCGTGGCGGCGGGACCGTGATCCTGCACGAGCACTGCTACGGGATGAGCATGGTCAGCCCCAGGGTGAAGACCCTGCCCGGGCTGTGGAACTACCGCGGCAAGCCGGGGACGGCGTACTTCCGTGTCGCCGGTCACGAGACGGTGATCTCCCTGGTCGGCTACCGCAGCATGGCGGAACGCGGCCTGTGGGTGGGCAAGCAGGGGATCGGGCGCATCTGCCTCGATTTCTGGCCGGTGGTCCCGCAGGCGCGAAGCCGCCACAAGGCACATCTCTACAACCGCTACCCGCACTCATCGTGCGCCCAGCGGAAGCCCACCCTGATGAAGCTCACCTGGCCGGGGCCGGACGGGGCGGAGACCAGCGTGCGATACGAGGCCCTGTGCGAGGGCGTCCAGGAGAGCGAGGCGATGATCGTGGTCAGCGAAGCACTGAGCCGGCATGCGGACAAGCTGGGCGCGCAGCTCGCCGCGAAGTGCCGCACGCTGCTGCGCGAACGGCTCTGGTACTGCCACACCCGGAACCAGGCGCGCTGGCAGCAAGTCTACTTTCACATGAACCATCACGGCTGGCAGGATCTGTCGAAGCGATTGCTCGACTGCGCGGCGGAGGTCGCCCGGGCCACCGCCCGCTAGCCCGGACCACGGAGACGATTGATGAGAAACCGATGGCGCCTGATGGCTGCGGCGTCGCTCGCCGCCTGCCTGTTCGCACTGCCCGCGCGGTCCGGCCAGAAGCTCGACCTGTCGCTCGAAGTGTCGAACTGGACTGACGTGGCCCGAGAGGCCGAGCCGGTGACCTCCGGCATCCCGCTGCCGGCGGGCGCGGTGTACGACCTGGGCCGGCTCCAGATCGTGGACGCCGGCGGGGCGGTCGTCCCCGCTCAGTTCCGGGCGCTCGACCGCTGGTGGTACGAGAAGCACACGGGCGTCGCCCAGACGCCCTCCGTCCGCTGGGTGCTGTGCGACTTCCCCGCCTCCGTGCCGCCCAACGGCGTCGCGATGTTCCGCCTGCAGACGACCGACAAGCCGGCCGCGCCCAAGACGCCGCTCAAGCTGACCGACGCCCCCGGCCGCATCACCGTGGTGACCGGCCCGCTCAAGTTCACCGTCTCCAAGAAGGCGTTTCGCATTTTCGACGGGGTGTGGCTGGACGCGAACAAGGACGGCGCGTTCGCCGACGGCGAGCAGATTGTTGCGGCCAAAGGGACGAGCGGCGGGACCGTTGCCGCGGGCGACTGGGCTGACGGCGGGTGCAAGCCCGGCCACCCGCACAACTCGGGCGTCACGCCCCCGAGTTCCGTCGAGATTCTCGAGAACGGCCCGGTCAGAGCCGTGATTCGCGTCGAGGGCCGCCACCATGCGACAGTCGGCGGCGTGGCCAAGGGCCTCTACGGATACAGTTGCATTCTGACCGCGTGGGCCGGGCGGCCCGAGGTCGAGGTCCAGTACGCCATCACCAACACGCGGGTCGAGGAGGTCGGCCAGAACCGCTACCAGATGCACGCCTGGCCCATCGAGTCGGCGAGGCTGCGGTTCGATCTCAAGGCCGACGGTCTCCTTGCCGAGATACCGGACGAACTCGCGGTCGCCGCCAGCACCGGCCGCTTGGGCATGGCGCTGACGATGCGCGACATACGGCACAACGCCCCCAAGGAATTGGCGGCCGATGACAACGCCATCATGCTCGGACTGCTGCCCAAGGGCGACACACCCTACTGGATTTCTGCCAAGTGCCGCAAGAACCACCGCCTGCTGGTTGCCTTCTTTGCCGGCCAAGCGACCGCCAGCCGGGCGAGGACCCTGTGGAAACGCGCCGAGGCCCCGCTCCGCATGCTGGCCGACGACCCCGCCTGGTACTGGACCACCCAAGCCTGGGACGGCGGCCTGGGGCCGCACCCCAAGCACAAGCGCCTGGCACCCGCACAGCGCACGCGGTGGGACAAGTCCAAGGCCCGCTACACCGGCTGGACCCGGTACGGCTACCTCGGCGAGTTCAACGGCGCCGGCTCGCACTGGAACTTCAAGAGCGTCTTCTGGCCGTACGTCTGCAACGGCTCGCGTCATCACTTCGAATACGCCGAGTCGCGGGCCCTCTACTTCAACGACTTCGTGCCCGTCCACACCCCGCGCGACCGCTGGCAGGTGCTCAAGTTCACCGTCACCCCCGAGGAGCATCGGGCGACCTCGAACTACGCCCGGAGCCACACGCGGGTCAGCGTGAAGAGCTTCCCCGGCTACAAGGTGCACGGGCCCAACACCCCCGACACCGGGCACATGGCGAACTTTCAACTGACCGAGTACTACCGGCTGACCGGCGACTGGGCCACGCTCGACTCCATCGAGAGCGAGGGTTTCCGCGCCGCACAGAACGTATACAAGCGCACCTACGGCAGCTACGGAGCCTGGAAAACGCGAAAGGGCAAGGCCGACCTCGACCAGGTCGCCATCATCACCTACGGCGCACGATACGTCGGCTGGCCCATCTTCGTGGCGACCCAGGCGTACCAGGCGACCGGCAACGAGCGGTACCTGTACCCCGCGCGGCTCTACGCGCGCGGGCTGGGCAACATCGGCCGCAACAGCCCGGTCGGTTTCATCTCGCCGACCTACTACCAGAAGAACGACGGGGGCTACGGCCGCAGCTATATCGCGAACTGGAAGAAGAAGTACCCGGGCCGGCCCGTCCCCGCCTCGCAATCCACCGCGCCCTTCCAGATCGGCATCGGGATGCGCGGGCTGTTCAAGTTCTGGGAAGAAACGCACGATCCGCACGTGCGCGACGCACTGATCCTGTCCGGCAAGTGCATGGAGCAGATCGCCGCCCGGAAAGACGGAAAGTACCTCGGATGGCAATACGTGTGGACCGACTACTGGACCGAGGGCCGGCCCTACGCGAGCGGGGTGTTCACCAGCTCGGCCGGCGAGATCCCAGGGTCCGTCGGGTTCTCGTACCTGGTCAGCGGGCGGCCGGAGTTCCTCCAGGTCTGCCGCGACGCCGCGCCCATCCATAACCGCACCGGCGACGACCGCACCTTCGGCATCTACATGTCGCTGTGGCAGTCCAAACAACGCGACCCCACCCCGCCGGCGACGGTCGCCGATCTCAAGGCGAACGCGCCGGGCGGCGGCAAGGTCGAGCTGACGTGGACCGCGCCCGGCGATGACGGGACGACCGGCCGGGCCGCCGAGTACTCGGTCCGCCGAGCCACCGCGCCCATCGTCGACTGCGTCAGTTTCTGGAACCCGAAGACCAAGACCGGCTGGCCCGACCTGAACGACCCGCTGCCCACCACCCCGGCCGCGTGGGCGAAAAAGGCGCGGGCCTTCATGGCCACCCAGCAGATCAGCTTCTGGGCCGCACCCGACCTGCCCGCACCCAAGCCGGCCGAGCCCGGCCACAAGGAGACGCTCACCGTCGAGGGACTCAAGCCCGGAACACATTACTTCGCCGTCGTGGCATGGGACGAGGCCCCGAACTGCTCGAAGATATCGAACGTGGCATCTGTCGAGGTCAAGTAACCGAACGGGAGGACTGGACGATGAAGCGGATCATCTGCCTGCTGCTGCTGGCGGCCGCGCCGGCGGGCGCCGCGGACCGGGCGCTGCACGAGAAGATCGCGAACGCGCCGGTGAACCAATGGACGGACCTGAAGACCGACGATCAGGGCGGCCGGTACTTCAGCGCCATGGCCTATGCGCCCGCGATCAACGGGCTGGTGTGGTGGGGGACTCGGACGCACAGCACCAAGATCACCACCTACGAGACGCGGCACTTCGACCTGGGGACCGCCACCTGGGCCGACGCCTTCCCGCCCGGCAAAGGGGCCTGGGCCGCGAAGCCGAAGTACTGGCCCGACTGGAGCATGAGGGGGTCCGGGGCGTTCTACAAGCGGGACGGCGTCAAGCTCCCGCGTCCGCTGATGGCCTATTGGCAGACGGCGTGGGACGCGCACAAGCGGCGGATGATCTACTACGTCACCGGCCTCACGTTCGCCTATGATCCGGTCAAGCGGGCGTGGACGGAGTTCAAGACGGCGCCCGTCGGCCCGCCGCTCCGGCTGATGGGCAGCTCGATGGTCGCCGTGCCCGACCAGAAGAAGCTCGTGTTGTTCGGCGGGTTCGGGGTCGAGAGCGAAGACGGCCGACCGCACACCTGGTATTTCGACTGCGAGAAGGACGAGTGGGTGCGGCCCGTGTTTGGCTCTGAAGCGATCAACTCGCTGCGGGCGAAGCTGGTGGACCTCGGCAAGCGCACCCGCCGCCTGCGCCGCGCGGCGCAGGACCTCGAAAAGCTCCTGCCCGACGCCCGCAAAGCGCCCGCCGCCGAGCTGGCCAAGCGGGTCGACAAGATCCGCGAGGAGCTGGACGCCGGGCTGAAGGCCGTCCCCCCGCTGAAAGACAAGGACGACGTGGAAAGGATAGAGGCCCTCGGGCTGCTCGCCAAGACGTTCGTGAAACTGCTGGCCGGAGCCAGCGACGCACTGAAAACGGCGGACGTCCGGCGCTCCGTCGTACAACTGACCGGGGCGGAGGACGGGCTCACGTCTTACGCGGTCGACATCCTTCGCGTCGAGCCGCCGCCCCGCTGCAACGCGCCGCTGGCCTACGACAGCAAGAACAAGCTCGTGGTCCTCTTCGGCGGGGACCACCTGGACTATAGGCACGCCGACACGTGGGTGCTCGACGTGGCGAAGGGCCGCTGGGAACGGCGGACGACGAAGCTCGGCCCGCCCCCGCAGAACGCCCACGGTCTCTGCTACCTCGAAAAGTCCGGCCTCGTCTTCCTGGCCGGGAGCCGGGGCAACTGGACGTATGACGCCGCGAAGAACGTGTGGACACCCGCCGCGGGCGCCACGCCCAAGTCCCACTTCTTCACCGTCGCCGCCATCCCCGGCACGGACACGATGATCGGCTGCGCCGCCTGGCAGTGGAACCACAAGGGCAAGACGTTCGTCTACCGCCTCGACCCGGCCACGGCGCCCGCGAAGCACAAGGCATTCGCCACGGACACCCGCCGCGGCCCGGCCCCGAAGACGCAGGCCTACTCGAGCAAATGGTTCGACAACGTCCCGCCCGCCGACCCCGCCAAGGTGGCGGACACGCTCAAGGCGGTGCCCGATAGCACTTGGACGACCCTCAAGGTGCCGAAGAAGCTCAAGGCGCGGACCTGGAGCAGTTGCACGTTCGACGCGCGGCGCCGCGAGATCATCTACTGGGGCGGCGGGCACTCGGGCAACGTGAACAGCAACGTCGACCACTTCAGCCTGCACACCGGGCGCTGGAGCACGAACTACGACCCGATGTGGAAGCCGGCGCCGTTCGGCCAGAAGGCCGCCTGCCCCAACGGCCGCACCTACCAGAACGAGCCGTGGACCATGCACGCCCGCAAGACCTACGCGTGGGACCCGGTCAGCGGGATGGTGGCCATGGCGCACGTGGGCGGCGGAGGCGGATACCGCCGGCGCACAACGGACGGCGTGAAGGCGGGCAGGTACACGTACATTTATCATCCGGCGTGGGGCGAATGGGTCGACACGGTCGACACGCCGTTCCGCTGCGGCTACCACGGCTGCGCGGTCAGTACGCCGCAGGGCGTGATGCTCCTCGACGGCGGCCAGCTCTGGCTGCTCGACGTGAAAGGCCGCAAGTGGTCGAAATACGGGCCGTCGCACCGCCTGCCGGCCGGCGAGTACTTCACCATGGTCCACGACTCGAAGCGGAACCGGCTGGTCTACCTGGCCGGAGTGCGCGACCGGACCACCCGGAAGACCAGCCCGGCGATGTACGTCTTCGACATCGCGAAGAAAGCGTGGTCGAAGGCCGCGCCGGACGGGCAGGGCTGCCCGAGCCGCGACGCCGCTTACGTGCCGGGCCAGGACGCGATCTTTGCGCACGCCGGCAGCGGCGCGTTCAAGGTGTATCTGTGCGCCGAGAACAAGTGGGTCGACGCCCCCGCCATCAAGGGCGCCCGCCGCGGGACCAGCGAGCAGGCCCTCACCATCGACCCGCAGACCGAGCTGATTCTCTTCATCGACGCCCGCGGGTTCTGCGGGCCGTTCGACCTCCAGGTGTTCCGGCTGAACGTGAAGAAGTTGAAGGGCGGCCGATGAGCGAAGGCGTGACGATCTACGACCCCGACCGCGCGTCGCAGGGCTACACCCTCTTTTGCGAGACGTTCAGCCAGCCGCCCGGGCGCGGGGAACGCAACGGCCCGGTCCGGCTGATCGACATGGCCGGCCGCGTGGTGCACGAGTGGTTTGCCGGACACTCGCTCCAGTCGTACTGCCGCCTGCTGCCGGATGGGAACCTGATCTACCCGACCCACGACCGGTCGGAGGTCGAGCGCTGTACCGGCGGGCTGTTCGAGATCACGCCCCAGAGCGAGGTGGTGTGGGAATATCGGTGCCGCACCGATCATGACTTCCAGGTGCTCGACGGCGGCGGCCTCCTGATCAACCAGATTACCGAGAGCATGTGCCCGGCGCTGGGGCGCGAGCTCAAGCGGCATCCGTACATCGTCGAGATCACGCGCGACAAGGAACTGGTGTGGGAATGGCGGGGCGAGGAACACCTCGACGAGCTCGAGGCGCTGCTCGGCCCGGACCGCTGGGCGCACGTGATGGACCGCGCGACCGGCGAGTTCGCCTGCGACTGGGCGCACAACAACACGCTCCAGATCATCCCGCCTAATACGACGTATGAGAAATCGGGCGACGATCGGTTCACGCCGGGCAACGTCCTTGTCTCGTACCGCAGCTGCGACGTGATCGCGGTCGTCGAGCGGCCGTCGGGGCGGATGGTGTGGGCGTGGGGCCCGGGGATCCTCGACGGCCAGCACAAGCCGCACATGCTCCCGAGCGGCAACGTGCTCATTTTCGATAACGGCACGCTGCGGAAGTGGTCGCGGGTCATCGAGCTCGACCCGCTGACCGGCCGGATCGAATGGGAATACGCGGCCGAGCCGCGCGAGTCGTTCTACAGCGGCTACATCTCGAGCGCGGAGCGCCTGGGCAACGGCAACACGCTGATCTGCGACGGGATGAACGCGCGGCTGTTCGAGGTGACGGCGGGCGGGGAGGTGGTGTGGGAGTTCCGCAACCCGCGCCACGACCCCCGCGCCTCGAGGATAATTTACCGCTGCCAGCGTTACTCGGCGGAGTATGTTGAGCCACTGCTGAAGAGGATCGCATGAGCGACGAGTTCGATCTGATGGTGGTGGGTGCGGGGCCGGCCGGGGTGCCGGCGGCAGTGGCCGCGGCGCGGGGCGGATGCCGCGTCCTGCTGGTCGAACGCCACGGCTTCGCCGGCGGGATGGCGACCGCCGGGCTGGTCAACCCGTTCCTGGGCAACTACTACCGCAGCCGCGAGACGGGCGCCGAGGGGGACATCATCGCCGGCCTGTTCGCCGAGGTGCTCGAGCGCCTCCGGGCGCGCGGCGCAGCGGCTCGCTACAGCTTCGGGCCGGGCGGCTCGTTCTACGACGCATTCGACGAGGCCGTGCTGCGCATCGTGTACGACGAGATGCTCGCAGAGGCCGGCGTCGAGGTGCTGTTCCACGCGCAACTCGTCGACGCAGAGACGACGGCCGGACACGTCGAGTCTGTGCGCCTGATGACGAAGGCCGGGCTGCGCACGGTTCGCGCGGCGATGTGTGTCGACTCGACGGGCGACGCGGACCTGGCCGCGGCCTGCGGCGTGTCCTGCGACGTCGGCCGGGACGAAGACGGGCTCTGCCAGCCGTGCTCGACGATGTTTAACGTCGGCGGAATCGACACCGCGGCGTTGCTGGATGACGGACTTCGCCCGGCCCGCCAGCGAGTGGCCCAGCGATTCGAGGCGGCGAAGGAGGCGGGGCGCATCGAGTTTCCGTTCAAACGCCACGTTTCGTTTTACCACTATCCGCGGCCCGGCGTGCTCCATTTCAATGCGACGCGGATGCAGGGCACGCCGGCGCTCACCAGCGAAGAGCTGACCCGCGTCGAGATCGAGGGGCGACGGCAGGCCGGCCTGCTGGTCCGCTGGCTCGTCGACGAGGTCCCCGAGTTCGAGCACGCCTACCTCGAATCGCTGGCGACGCATGTCGGGGTGCGCGAGACGCGCCGCATCTGCGGGCGCTACCGGATGGCGCGCGAGGACGTGATCGAGGGTGCGCGCTTCGACGACGGCATCGCGCGCAGCGGGTATTTCATCGACATCCACGCGCCGAGCGGGACGAGTGACCCGCACGCGCAGCGCGACGCCGGGGGCCGGACGATCGGCGTCCAGCCGGGGTTCAAGCCGAAGCGCTACTACGAAATCCCGTTCCGCTGCCTGCAGCCGGAGGGCGTGGACAACCTGCTGGTCGCGTGCCGCGCCATGTCGACGACGTTCGAGGCGCACGCCGCCACGCGGGTGATGGGCACCATGCACGCGGTGGGCGAGGCGGCGGGCCGCGCCGCCGCACTGGCACACAGGCAACACGTTGTGCTGGGCGATGTCGACGGAGCCGCCGTCCGGCGGGCCGTCGGCTATCTCGACGAGCCGTTGGGCTTCTGAGGAGCATCGAGTGAACGGCCGCGAGCGGTTCGACGCGATCATGGACTACCGGCCGTTCGACCGCGTCCCGGTGTGGTTTTTCGGGACGTGGAAGGAGACGAAGGAGCGGTGGATTTCTGAGGGGCTGGCTCGGTTCGACATCGGGCCGCGCGGCGCCGGGCCGCAACTGGTCGGGATGGACCGCGACTGGGAGGGCGGGATGTGGGAGGTGCACGGGCTGGTCGACAATGCGATTACACCGACCGGCCGGCCCGCCCGCGTGCTGGAAGAGACGGATGCCTATGTGATCACCGAGCAGGGCGACGGCAGCATCGTCAAGGAGAGCAAGCTGGGGAGCAGCATCCCCAACACCCTTCGCTATCCGCTGGAGCCGACGCGCCCGGCGTGGGCCGAGTTCAAGAAGCGGCTGGACGCGGACCGCGCGGACCGGCGGCCGGCCGGCTGGCAGGCGAAGGCGCAAGACCTCGCCGGGCGCGACCACGCCACCTGCTTCCTGGGCGGCTCGCTTTACAGTTGGCCGCGCGGCTGGCTCGGCATGCAGAACATCTCGATGCTGATGTACGACGACCCGGCGCTGTTCGAGGAGATCGTCGCCACTGTCGCCGATTTCTTCATGGCGGTCAATGGCCCGGTGCTCGATGCCTGCCGCTTCGAGTTCGCCTATTTCTTCGAGGACTGCTGCTTCAAGAACGGGCCGATGTTCTCGCCCCGCATCTACCGCAAGCACCTCGACCGCCACTATCGGCGGATGGTCGAGTTCTACCATTCGAAGGGCGTGCGGCACGTGCTGGTGGACAGTGACGGGAAGGTCGACGCGCTCATCCCCTGCTGGCTGGAGAGCGGGATCGACATCGTGTTCCCCATCGAGGTCGGGACCTGGCGGGCCGACCCGGTCGCACTCCGAAAGGAGTACGGCCGGGACCTGCGGATGATGGGCGGCGTGAACAAGCACGTGATCGGCCTGGGCCGGTCGGCGATCCGCGCAGAGCTCGAGCGCCTCGTCCCCGTGGTCGAGGAGGGCGGCTACATCCCGCTGCCCGACCACCGGATCCCGCCGAGCATCTCGCTCGACAACATGAGGGAATACGTCGACGTGTTCCGGGAGGTGTTCGGGGACGTGGGGACCGCATAGAGAGGGAGGCCTGTCCTGATCGGTGATCGAAAGACTTTCCGCCGGCTGGCGTGGATCACGGCCGTCGCGCTGGCGGCGTTTTTCGGCTGGGAGCTCATCCTTTTCGCCCGGGCCGGGGTGCGGTTCGGCCGGGTGCCCGCCGGATACGTGCCGCTGGCCATCCTGATCGGGGCGGCCTCGCAGCTTGGCCTGTTCCTGGCGCCCTTGGCGGCGGGCAGGGGCCAGGCGAGGCGGATCGTCGTCGGCCTGTTGATGCTGCCCGCGGCTGCCGTCGTCGCGCTGGCGCTGTTGGACCGCGCCCTGCTGCTGGTCACGGGCCTGTCGGCTCCGTGGCTGCCGGCCGCGGTTCTGGGCTGGGGCGTCCTGGTCTACGCGCTTGCCTATGTGCAGCTGTTCGGCGAGCGGCTGGCGGCGTGGGCGACGCTCAAGCGGGCCTGGCTGGCGGCGGGGCTGACGCTGGGCCCGGTGTTGATCCTTGCCGCGCTCTTTGTCGGCAATATCGTGTTTCACTCGTGGAGCCGGCCGGGTTACGCCACGACGGCGGTGGCGCCGCTGACCGGTCCGGTGACCGAGCTTCGGGTGGTGGCGTTCAACCTCGCCAAGGCGTACGCGTATCGCGGGCGGCTGCGGTTCAGCACGGCCGAGCAGGTGCGGCGGCGGTTGGACGAGGCGGCGTCGGCCATCAATGCGGAGCGGCCGCACCTGGTCTTCCTGTCCGAGGTCAACGTGGAGAGCGGCCCCTGCCCGGTCGACCAGGTGGCGTACCTGGCGCGGAAGACGGGGATGCACGCTTATGCATTCGGGGAGAACTACAACTGGGGGCTGCCGTTCTATCGGATTCGGTCGGGCAACGCTCTGCTCTCGCGGCTCCCGCTGCGGGCGGTCGAGACGATGCAGCTCCGCGGTGCGTGGCCGGTGCTGTGGCCGGTGGGGAACCGCCGGGTGTTGTGGGCGGACGTGCAGGTGAACGGTCGGTGGCTGCTGGCCGGGTCGATCCGGAACGACTCGTACGATCTGCGTAACAACGCGCGGCAGGTCGAGCAGATTCTCGACTATGTCGGCGGCCGGCCGGCGCTGCTGGCGGGCGACTTCAACGCGACGTCCAAAGATCCGCCCATCCGGCGGCTCCGGCAGGCGGGTCAGTTCTGCGGTGCGTTCGACGGGCCGCCGACGTTTCACGCGGCGCACCCGACGGAGTGCCTCGATTTCATTTTCGCCCCGGCGGCGTGGCGGCTGGTCGAGCACCGCGTGCCCGAATGCCGCGCGTCCGACCACCGGCCGGTGTTCAGCTCGTTCGCTCTGCCCCGGCCGTGACAGCCGCGCGGTGCGGCGCTACAATCA
>Ga0272441_10010266_pt1 | contig 14225 bp, 8 predicted proteins | sample SSMProp6N_FD_193582 | JGI IMG/M metagenome (GOLD analysis project Ga0272441, IMG submission 193582) | Marine sediment archaeal communities from Little Sippewissett salt marsh, Falmouth, MA, United States - SSM-Prop-6N | ecosystem: Environmental > Aquatic > Marine > Wetlands > Sediment ... | reverse complement strand
CAGCCTGGATGCAAACCTTTTTGCGTTCAGTACCGGTATTGACTCACCATTAAAAGGTGGTGTCCTGCTCAAACCTAAGGGGGAAAATAAATTCCTTATTGATTCTGCTAATACTTTTGATTCTGAAGGGGAATTAGTTAGTTTCAAATTTTTAAAAAATGAAAAAAAGCCCTCTAAAATGATCTGTGGTTCAAATCCAATGAAGAGGATCGGATGATAAAAATATTTCAGGGCATTTTATTTTATTGTTAACGTGAGAGAATCTGTGCAAAAAATGTCTGGAGAATCATGTTCAGTGATTCCCCCTCTTATTATATATGTGCCTTTTGGGATTGTATTATTGAATTCTGTTGTGATGATTTTTTCAAACCTTGTTTTAGGTTTAATGACCATGAATGAAGGTGTTTTTTTCCAGGCAGGGTAATAATAATTATTACCTTCATGCATCAAGATAATATAAATGTCATTTGTGTTATCTGAAGGATTATAAGCTTTTATTTTGATTTCTATCTTATCCCCGGATTCGTAATAAATTTTACTGGAGTTTAGATTTATCCTGTGGGAATTCAAATTCAAACTAAGGTCATTATCGGAAGGTGGTAAATCGGTCCAGATAGTCTGGAGTATATACCCTATAAGAACAAGAGCTGTATCATTGCTTTCCAAATAACCCATTATTATTTCGTTTATCTCTTCTGATAATGTATCGTTACCGGAAAAATGTACCATTATGGAATTTGCAATCATTGGAGCCACTTGATCTACCAGTTCTTTTGATAGACCAAAACCCCCCATTTTTATGGGTAGAGTGAGTAGTTGTTTAACTATATCAATAACACCGTTGTATAGATATTTCCATGAATAATTCTGAAACGTGTCCTTACCTGTATCATAATCAATCTGAGTAACCAATTCACTCTGAATATTCAGGTAACCATACTGATTAATTGAAACTATACGGTATGGACATGGATAAGATACTAAAGAACCTGTTTCTATATCTGTTATTGAATACTCTAAACCATTTTTAAACCAAATCTTCTCTGTAGCGTCCTGTGCATGAAAATGACCTGTAAATACTAATTTTAATCCGGCTTCCGCGAATGATTCCGATACGTTTTTCCAATCATTTATAACATAGGACTCGAAGAAAATTGACTGATCTTTGAAATGTTCAAGGATTCCATGGTGCATAAAACCTATGACGAATTTCTGGTTGGTTTTTGCTTCCTGAAGTTTCTCCAGGCACCATTCTTCTATTTCGATAGAAATCCGACCGGCTGTTACCGGATACCCCAGCACTTTGCTATCTTCATATCTGCATGAATCCAGACCGATAAGCCATAAACCTTCAATCGGTTCAACAACATAACTTAATGAATGTTCATCTCGATCTAAAGCTTGGGCATAACCAAAATCATAATAAATATTTTCGAAATCTTTAGGCGAAATACTAAGTACTCTGGTTGCAGTATCATCTTTATAAGATAGAGCGTTTGAATTGTTAATATCGTGGTTCCCGGGGATTACATAGACCTCGATATTATTTTCCTCCAGGATCTTTAAATAAGATGCAAATTTCTGATGACTTGTCAAAGCTCCGTCTTTTGTGAGATCTCCGGTGATTAACAAAAAATTAATCTCCTCATCTAAAAGAGAATCGATCGTCGATTCTAATATTGCCTGGCTTTCCTTCAGCAATTTCCTGTCGTTTTTTAAATAGTTTTCGAATGCTAATCCTTCTATAACCAGCTCTGTGTCATAAAAGTGAGTATCTGAAATTACTCCGAAATTGATCTCTCCTGTCCATCCTGAAATTTCAAAAGCTTCAAATGAGATTAAGAGTAAAATGCAAATTCTTAAGATGGTTTTATTGTACATTGATATTACCCTGGATCATTTAAAAAATTTCCTTTTTCCTTTTTCTAAGCAGGATTTTGATGAAAATTGGGCCTCCGATCATTGCCGTTATAATTCCCACTGGGATTTCTGCAGGGGATACAATGGTTCTCGCAATTATATCGCAGAGGACAAGAAATCCTCCACCGACAAGAAAAGAACCGGGCATTACAATTCTGTGATCGTAACCGGATAATCTGCGAATTCCATGAGGGATTATCAATCCAATGAAACCGATTGGACCGGTCATTGAAACGACCGATGCGGTTGCCAGACAGCCACCAATGAGGGATCTAAATTGAACTTTACGTACTTCAACACCGTGTCCGGCTGCTATTTCGGATCCAAAGGTCAATAGATTTAGTGAGTTTGTTTGGGCAAAAAGCATAAATAACCCGGGGATAAGAAGAGTGAAAAGAGCCGATAGCTCCTTAAAACCATTAAGACTCAAGCCTCCCATCATCCATCTATCCATTGCGACCAGAAGATTCGGATTAACTATATATCTGAAAAAAAGAACAAAAGCACCAGAAATTATACCGATCGTAACACCAGCCAGTAGGAGAGTATTCATTGAAATGCCATGTCTACTCTGAGAGAAACTGTATATTAATGAAATTACTGCAAATGATCCTAGAAGAGAAAACAATTGAACAGTTGAAAAAGGTCCGATATTTATGTAAAAAGTCGGAAGGGATATGGCTATTACAGCTCCCAGGGTTCCCCCACCGGTAACACCCAAAGTGAAAGGAGTTGCAAGAGGATTTCTCAAAACCACTTGAAAGACGCTTCCAACCAGAGCCAGTGAACCCCCAGCTAAAAAACCGAGTATGATACGTGGTATTCTAATAAAATAAAATATTCTGCTGTCGCTTCCTTCACTATCAGAATATAAATCTCTCATAATTTTTACCCAATCAAGTTTTTCACTGCCTATAAATGGGGCAATAATGAGTATTAAAACGGTTAATAAACTATAAATTCCAAGATGGACGATCAGTTTTTTTTTAAAATTAGAATTTATATTTTTCATTTTTTATGTTGTTGGAAGTACAAAAGGTAATCCTGTATTTGGGTGAATTGTAATCTCGATTTTATCTCCAAATATCTCTTTCATCCTTTTATTTGTTATAACTTCATTTGGTTTGTCATCGCAAATTAATTTACCTTGTTTGAAGAGAAGAAGGCGTTTGCAAAATATGGCAGCAAGATTGATCTCATGGGTGGCAAAAACAACTGACACCCTTTTGAGAGCAAGTGATTTTAGTAAAGTTAAAAATTCGAGTTGATGATGAAGGTCAAGTCCCGTTGTAGGTTCATCGAGAACAAGGACGGAAGGTTCCTGTGCAAGTACTGATGCAAGAAAAACTCTTTGCCTTTCACCTCCGGAAAGCTGAGACATGACTCTATCCGAAAGCCCTTTGGTTTCAGTTATTTCCAGACATTTTTCTATAACAATATCATCTTTTCCGTTCAAAAAGCCCATTCCTTTTGAATATGGATATCTTCCCATAGCGACAATTTCTGATACGGTGAAATCATATTCACCCTGAATGTGTTGAGGAAGGTATCCAACGATTTTTGCAAGTTCTTTCCTTGGGATAGAAGAAATTGTTTTATCAGCGAGTATAATTTTCCCTTCATCGGGTTTTAAGATTCCACTCATGAGTTTTATCAGCGTACTTTTCCCCGAGCCATTTGGACCTATAAATCCTACAACTTCTCCTGCTGCTATCGAAAAAGATAATTCTTTTAATTTCCAGGATGTTTCTGGATAAACGAAAGAAAGATTTTCGATTTTATATATTTCATTCATCGAAGCGAACCTCAGGGTGAATTGCTTTGGCAAAACAATCCGCAGCTAGAGAGATTCTGGGACCGGGAATCTGAAGGTAATCTTCTGTTAGAATATAAATTCGGTTTGCTTTCACTGCTTCAATGTAAGATAAAGATTGCCAATCAGAGATATATTCATTCTTATCTTTATCAGTTAAATCTGTTCCGGGGAGGGTCTCAATTATAACCTCAGGATTTCTTTTCGAAACACTTTCCAGAGAAACCTCGAAGTATAGACTTTCAATATCACCGAAGATATTCTCACCACCTGCAATAGTTAATAGTTCATTCATAAAAGAGCCTTTACCACAGGTAAATATACCTGATAGTGAACCGGGTTTTCTCCATAGTGTGATTAATACTCTGGCTTTTTCCAGATTGCTTATTTGTCTATCTAGATTTTTGAATTCATCATTTATTTTTTTAATAAGAATATCACTCTCATGTTTTCTATTCAATTTTTCCCCGAGTTTTGAAATGGTTTCCAGTATAGAGTTTAACTTACCGAAATCGATCTGAAAATAGGGGATGGAATTACTAATACAAAAGTTTGCGAGTTTATCGTGTTTTCCCTGGAAAATTACAAGATCAGGTTGTAAAGTAAATATTTTTTCCAGGTTGGGATTAATGTATTCACCTACGTTTGTTTTCCGAGTAGCTTCAGGTGGATATGAGCAAAAACCGGAAACTCCTATAACATTGTCGGCTAAACCTAATTCGAATACGATTTCAGTTATACTCGGGGACATGCAAATGATTCTTGAATAGGAATCACGATCTGATTGATATGGATTTTGGTGTTCTGAACTGTATTGAAGATCAAGGCTATAAAATATTGATGATAGTCCAACTCCAATCAAAATCGAAATAATAAGAAATATATAATATCTTTTTTCAGGCACTAATATAACCTTGTGATTTTTTAATTTGAAAAGTCGATTAACGAAGCTTTAGTTTGTTAAGTCTTTCTTTATTTTCTATCTCTTCAATCATTGACTTAGCATTACGGGCATTTTTTTTATCGTCTTTCTGTTTGTATATTGCTTCAATGTTTATCCAACCTTTTTTATAAGATTTATCAATATTCACAGATTTTTTAAAGAATTCCAATGCTTTGTCAGTATCCTTCAATTTAACGTTTAATATTCCAATTGTGTTAAAAAGATCAGGAGTTTTATCACCAACTTCCAATGCCTCGAGTAATATATTTTCTGCTTCTTTTAAATTTCCTTCAATTGCATAAGTTTTTGCAAGGTTTAAGTATGCATCCGTGAAGCTTTTGTTAATCTCGATAGAATTTTTGTATTGAACTCTTGCATCTTGAATATTTCCAAGCTTTTGATATAAACCTCCTAAATTATTGTGAGCCCTGAAATTTTCTGGATCAATGTATATCAAATCTTTAAAAGTATCGATTGCTTTGTAATAATTACCTAGTTTGGCATAGGTCAATCCAACTCTTTGCCTTGCATCCTTGGATGAAGGGAAACGTGTCAAAGCTGTTTTGAATTCATCGAGAGCTTTCTGATAGTCACCTTTTTCTATATACATATCACCCAAAGCTATAAAAATGATTTCTTTATTCGCTCCCAATTTATTATCAGCCAATTCACTATAAAGTTTCATGGCTTCATTGTAGTTACCCTGTTTATAATAAATATTCGCAATATTTCGCTTAGCCTGAAGAAAATTGGGATCTAGAATTAAGGCAATTGTAAATGCTTCTTTAGCTTTGTTATACCACCCTTTTTTCTCATATATTGTACCGAGGTTGTTAAATATCTGTTTGTTGTCGATAGCTGATTTAATCGATTTGTTATAATATTTAATTGCCTCTTCGGTGAATTCTTCCTGAAAATATGATTCACCCTCTAAATAAATACACATTGCAACCAGAGATGAAGTGTGGAAGTCTTTAAAAACTTCTTCATCATCTAACCCCCTGAAAGGCGAGCACCACCAGAGTGGTAAATGCCCCCTCTCGGTTTTTAGGTCGCTTCTGACAATATAACAAGCACCATGAGATACCGCTTCAAATTCCGGTTTGTTGGGAATATCAAAAGGTATATGAGTATATATTGGTGGATCTTTTTCAGGTTTTATTCCATCCGGATAAATCGGATTGAAAAGTAGACCTTTTAATTTAGTACCCTTGTCGTCAACCTTCATATTAATATCATTTCCCCTGTTCTCGACGAGTTTTAGGTAACTGAAGATGAATGGTGTTATCCACCCTGAAGAAAGCAGAACAGCTCCTTTTTCAACCGAATTAACAACTGCATTTCCATAATCGTAGGATATAAAATTATCATGAAAATTGTTTGGAAAATAGGAAATTAAGAAGGGAATAATTATAAGAATAGGTAATATCGACGTGATTTTTTTCAATCGTCTGGTTGACATCAGATAGTTGATCCCAGCTCCAATCCAGATAAGAGCCATAAGAAATGAAGGAAGATAGAATACATTTATATCTTCTATCTTGTAATTTAAAGAGAAAAATAGATCGGTTAAGAATATTAAAAAAGTAAAGACAAAAAGTTTCGGATTTCTTTTTGCAAAAAGAAAAAAACCCATTATTAAAATTAAAATGAATGGGGGAGTGAATTCCCAATTTAAAATGTTGAGATAAACCTTGAAATTATTATAAACCTGAAAAAAGTTCTGACTGAACATAAGTCCATGAAAGGTGCTTCCTGTTAAGTGTCTTTTGAAATCGAAGAATTTGGTTTGATCGCCCCAGAGCAAAGAGGACATTATTTCTGTGTCAGATGTTGCTGATCTCATGGGAAGGTACCAGTACGCAGATAATAAGAGCAAGGTCAAACATGTTATCATAACAAAATGTTTAAATGTGAAAAGTCTTCTATAATAGGCAAACATGATGAATATTAGGGCTGGAAGAGCAAGGGACATGGTCATATGATTAGTTAGACCCAGAGCGTAAAAAAATGCAAATGAATATATGTTCCTCGAATCCGATGTGTTGATCCATCTTATCAGAAAATAGATCCAGGCAGCAAAAAACATTATGTTCAAAGTATAAATTTCAGCTGATATAGCTTGAGACCAAAAGATTCTTGATACGGAAAAAAGAAGAGAACAAATTGCTGCAATCTCAGCTTTTTTGAAAAATTCGAAAATCATCAAATAAATAAATATAGCAGCAAGCGCTCCGAATAAAGCTGGGACCAAATTCATTCTTAATCCTGTATTTCCGAAAGGGAATATCATTGTGAACATTTTACCGAGAATGCAGAAGGTAGGATAACCTGTCGGATGAGGAATACCGAGTACATATGGAGCTGCGATCATCTCTCCCACGTCACCTACTGTAACTGTTGGACAGGATGTTTTAAGATAAATTGTCCAGGGAATTATAAATAAAAAGGTGAAATAGACAAGGTGTATATTGATATTTAATTTTCCAATCCGGATAAATTTACTCTTAATATCTATATATTGGGACATTTTCTTTTATTTATTACCATATATATGCAATACAATGCTCAATCAACTTTACTATCACAACATATTTTTAAAGCCAAGTCAAGATATTTCTGTCCCTTAAATTCAACAAGGAAGGCATTTTAGGAGGATCAACCATTGATATTTTGAATGGTAGGTTATATTATTTCCTGAGTGTAAGAATTCAATTCTCAAGGAGATTTGTAAGAAGGTTTCAAAATAAGCTTTTCGTATAAAATCGACTTGAGTTTGTGTATCTTGAAGAGAATGACAAAAATGATGCTTAAGCTTTCCCTTTGAAAAAGCTTGATTAATATGTTGTTCTTCAATATTTTAACCAGGAATTTAGGGAAATATCCGCTTCCGGCAAGGATTATAAGGAAATTCAAATACATGGCTTTGTGAGCACCGAAAGCTTTTCTATAAATTTGATCTAATTCTTCATGAAAGAAACCCTCTTCTTTAGCTTTCTCATAAACTCCTGTTGTTGGATAAAGGACTAATGAGGAAGGTTTAAGAAAAAATGGTTTAGGAAGTTTTAAAACAAGCTCGAGGGTATCGATAATATCTTTATTCGTTTCCCAGGGATTATCGAGAATAACATGGTAATCGGGGGGTAGGATAATTTTTTTGTATTTGTTTATATTTGTTGCGGCATCCAGAATATCAGAGCCTTTGAAACGTCTTTTATAGATTTTGTTTATTCGTTCGGAGCCTGACTGGATTCCTACTTCGACTCTTCTTAATCCAGCTTTTATCAGAAGATCTAATTTCTTTATCGCAGCACCTGATGGCGTTGATTGGGAAGTGAAAGGATGCTTGAACTTTTCCTGATATATTTCGCAAAATTTTTTCATCATATGGTCAGGCATAGAAAAGAAAGAATCGTCAAAAAAATTAAAGGCATTTATGAAAGGAAATCGATCGGTTATTCTTTCTAACTCCGATATAAAATGTTCAACGGAACGCCAGCGGAGATATTTTTCAGGAGCGTACATCTTACGATAATAATTATTGCAGCAGTATGCACATGCATGGGGACATCCACGGCTCATCATCGTGTTATAATGATATCTTTTTTGACCAACACTTAAAGGACCAAAACTCATGATATCTTTCAGAAGAGAATCATTTAATCTCCTGATTCGGTTTTCTTTTATATCATGATAGAAATGAAAATCGAGATTATAGTCAGGATCAACAATAGAGTCGAGATCTCGGACAAGAGGACGTACTTTGTTACTGATAATATTTCCATTGTGCTTTAACCAAATGTTTTTTATTGAAGATAAATCCTCATTATTATCAAATTTCTGGCAAAATTCGAGAAGAGCTTCTTCCCCTTCACCGACACAAACATAATCTGCAATATTAACACCCTCAACTGGTTTGATTGTTGGATGAATTCCTCCCCAAATAACATGTTTACCAAGCTTTTCGTGGAATAAGTTTGTTAATTGAACCGCTTTATCGAAATAATATGTGAGAAATGAAATTCCAATTAGATCCGAATCCGAGCAGAGTTCAACCAATTCATCCAGAATTCTTTTCTTAAAAAGATGAATTTCTCCTTTACCGGGACGGATTTTCTCCAGATCTGGAGGCATAAACACAAGATTTGTATCAAAACCATGTTTACGTAAATAAGAACCAATGCATCTTATACCAAAAGAACGAATATCGGGGCAAGTAATCTCAAAGAGAGTTATTTTCATAATCTAAAGAATAATAGCAAATAAAGGCATTGAAGGTCAATTTGAAATATTAATTTATCAAAGATTTTATCTTGTCACACTAATCAGAAAGGTGTAAAAAGGTTTATTGAACTTAATGGAACAGGGAAGAAGGTCTTATATAAAAGAATTCTTTAATATGAGTGAAATATTCAAGTTGAATTGATAATATGTTCAAGGCTATAAAACTGAAGATCTTTATATCAGGTTATTTGATTTGCTTAAGGGGGAAGTTAGTAAGTTCGAATTATAATTTTAAGATCCTTCGACGACTGACAATGTGGTTTTTTAACAAAAATGTTAAATTTTCAAAGATGTCGTCGAAGGATCTCTGTTGTATGTGAAGATGTTCAATCATCTATTGTATTCTTAATATCTTATATAATATATTTTTTAAGAAATATACTCTTTAAAAAATTAACTGTAATATAACTGTTTAAATTAATTTTGTCAAGTTTCTTTCGCAAGAAAAATATAAGCAAAAATTAAGAAATGTTTTATCGACATTTCCCAATTCGAATTAATATAATCCAACATATTTTCTTAAAATTGAAGGCTATGATGAGTTTTATAACTACATGGAATTTATATTTTATTGAACCGAAACTTTAAGCAAATAAACTCTAAGAAATACAAACCTACTTTAAAGTTATTTCAAGTTATCACCAAGCTAAATTAAGAACCAATCTCCAATATCGAGAAAAATTCTAATCAAGGACTTCATAGGTTGCAGAATCCACATCACCGATTGGTAAAAGTGTGCCTGGTTCAAATAACCCAATTCCCCAGAGGTATTCCCCTTTTGGAGTTGTATCTGTTATTACGGAATGTACAAGAATAAATGGTAAATAGTAAGAGCCAGGCAGTATAAAGTTTATTGCTTCTGGAGTGTGTGAATAGCCATTAACGGTTAAAAAGAATGTTGAACCATCTGGAAATCTGCTGAAAATATATAAATCAACTTCTATGGAGTCTCTTGGATTCCTTAATTCAATAGAAATATCTAAGTTATCTCCAGGGTAAAATTGAGTCTTATTTGAACTGATTTTAACAGATGGTAATGATACGTTTTCATTTATGCCCTGACCACTGAGTACCACAATGACTCTAGGGTTTGATATATCATTGGTTTCTAATCTTAACTCTCCCAATATAGGTCCTTCTTCAATTGGACTGAATGCAATGTTGTATGTGTTTAATCTATCAGGAGTGATCGTTATTGGAGTTGTATATAAACTTATAAAACTAAAGTTCGGATTGTTTATGAACATAGAATCAATTACAAGATCTGCTGTACCAAAGTTTGCTATTGAGAAAGAATTGAATATAGAAGAGCCCAAAGCTGTTTCACCGAATTCAATTTGAGATGTAGAAACGAGTATCCTGGGTTGTTTTTCGAGACTTACATCTGGAGAATAAAAATACCAGGAATCTGGGTAGCGAACTGAATTTCCATTACCATCATCGAATATCAGATGAATTTTTTGAATACCGGTTGGGAGTAAAGTTGCATATTGATATTCACCACGATATGGTAATCCGCTTAATAATGTCATTTGAGCAGGGATTTCATTAATATAGACTTCTTTGATTATTGGTTCATCGTTATCGGGATCTTCATATTTCGCTCGAATGTAAAAAGTTGTACTCGTATCTCCTTGAAGTGGTGATATTCTGAAATTTGAAATAATCGGTGGTTTGTTTGTAGGGTGGGGTGTTTCAGTAATTGTCGGACTTGGAGTTTTTGTGATCGTTTCGGTGGGTTGAGGCGTTCGAGTTTGGGTTGGGGTTTGAGTTTTTTCTGTCGGAGTTGGTGTTGTAGTCTCAGTTTTTGTTATTGTTTGTGTGGCAGTAAAAGAAGGAGTTTGAGTCGGTGTATAGGTTTGGGTCGGCTGCGCCTGCTCTACCTGAGGACCTGATAGTTCACCAGTTTCAGGAAAATTTATATCTTGATATCCACTGGATAAAAAGTAAAAATGATAATTGTGAGCACCTACTGGAAGCTTTGTTTCGTAAGAATAAACTCCCATATTAGCATAACCTTGAATTAGGGTCATAGAATGATGAATTCCATCGATAATTATTCTTTTTATAATTGGTGAAGAACCCGAAAGATCTTTGTAGGTTATTTTATACACGAAATTAGTGTTGGTATCTCCAAATGAAGGAACTAGTGAAGGATTTAATAATTCTGCATTTGAAGGTGTTGGAGTGGGTGGTGTAGATGTTATAGTCCCAGAAGGTGTCGGAGTTGGAGTCACATCTTCTACATATTTGTAATAAATCTGGTAATTTCCATCGGAATTGTCTTGCCAAGCAATATGAGGTCTAGAATTGCTTTGATTGATAACGAGGGTTGGATTTGTAGAAAAACCATAGTTCTTACTAACACCGTTGGAGGTGGCACTGTCATCAATTTGCACCCATGATGAACCATTCCATTTTTTGAATAGAATTTGGGAATTAGAGTAAAGGGCAGTAGACCACGAAACATTTGGATAATATGTACTGGCAATATCTATTGATGCTGATGAAGAACTTCCGTTTGTGTTTGATAGACCGACTCCAGTATTCACATTACCATAACTTACCCAACTTGTTCCATCCCAATGAATATAATATATCTGGTTAATACCGTTAGAATTATCTTCCCAGGCGACCCTTGGAAATCCAAATTGTTGTAAAATTTTTATTGCTGGTCTTTCTGAAGAACCACTATTATTGCTAATACCTCCCCCGGTATTTCCATTGCCAAAGGTTGTCCATGATGTTGAATTAAAATATGCAAAATATATTTCGTTATCTCCGCTCGTATTATCCTGCCATACTATTTGAGGTAAATCATTATATAGATCGATTGATGGATATTTGGAATCTCCACTGTTATTACTCAATCCAGAACCTGAATTTGCTCCCTTATACGATGACCAGGCTGATCCATTCCAGAATGCATAATAGATTTCATTATTTGAACCACTATTCTCGTACCAGGTTATATGAGGAAAGTCATTTGAATCAAGAGCTATTTGAGGTTCGTGAGAATACCCTGGTAAATCACATATGCCCGAACCTGTATTTCCATTACCGTAACTAGTCCATGATGATCCGTTGAAGTATGAATAATAAATATGCCATTGTCCATTATTTAAACTTTCCCACGTGATATGAGGATAACCGAAGGAATCAATTGCTAAAGCAGGTAATTTGTCCTGAGCATCCTGATCGGGATTGCTTATGACTGGATCTTCATTAGAATTCAAGTAACCGGTCCATGAGATACCATCATGATATGTAAAATAGATATCATATCCTTTTTGCCAGACTATATTTGGATTTCCATTAGTATCCAAACATAAAGATGGGTTTGATGATGCTGTTATACCATCACTGATTCCTCCATCCGAAGCACTGCCATCGAGTTCTACCCACTTTAAAATTGCATAAGCTTCGCTTTGGAGCATGAATATGATTGCAAATAAGACCAGGAAAGATATTTTAAAATATAATTTATTGTTTTTCATCTATGTGAATCCTCCTGAAAAAGATGTATATGTGGATTTTGTTAAAATCTTTAAAGTTTAAAGAAGTTCAAGATTATTCTGAACCCATTTAATAAGCTTTTCCAATCCGCTTTCTATGTTGGTTTTTGGAGTCCAGTTAAGAATATTTTTTACTTTCGTTATATCAGAAATATAGACTTTCTGATCACTGGGTCTCCAATCATGGAAGGAAATCTCACTTTTCTTGCCTGTAAAATCTTGCAAAAGTTTAATTACATTGAGTATTGGGATTGAGTTGTTTTTACCACCACCAATATTTAGTACGCAATGTTTTTCATTACTATTTATGAACCTGTCGAATGCATCTATCAGATCTTCAACGTACAAAACATCCCTGACTTGCTTCCCGTCACCATCGATTCTGATTGGTTTTCCAGTTATTGTGGCAATTACAAACCAGGCTATCCAGCCTTGGTCCTCAACTCCTAACTGTCTTGTACCATAAATACATGACATCCTGAAAACACCGGTTTTCATACCGTATAAATGCGCAAAATCCTGTGCGTAAAGATCACCAGTAAGTTTTGAACAACCATAAGGAGTATGCTCACAAAGATCAATTGATAAGGTTTCAGGAATACCTTCTTTGAAATTGTCTTTGAACTCATATCTGCTATCTGTTTCAATTGTACCGGTAAGGTTAACATTTTCGCCATAAACTTTGTTTGTGGAACAATAAATTACTGTTGGATTTGATTTTGTATTTTTAGCAGCATCCAAAACATTAAATGTTCCAATTGCATTTGTTCGAAAATCAGGAACTGGATCTTCAACTGAAACGGTGACTGCAGTTTGAGCTGCAGCATGAATGACAACATCAACACCATTCATAGCTTTCAAAAGCTCGCTATAGTCGAGAATATCGCCTTTGATGAGTGACACATTGGAGTATTGTTTTAAATAATTCCAGTTATAGTCTATGCTTTTGATACTTTTCTTTAATAATTTATCTCTGGATAGGTTATCATAAACAATTACGTCCCAGTTCTTCTTTGCAAAATATTCTGCGGCATGGCTTCCAACGAAACCCGCTCCACCTGTTATCAATATCCTATTCATAAAGAATTCACTCAAACAAAGTATAGTTTAATTGGATGATCATGTCAATCAGGAATTTAGCATGTAATCAACATTAAGGTTATTTTAAAATCCTGATACAGTTTATAATGTATTAACTGGAAGTTATAAATTAAAATAATAATTTAAATATAAGTAAAATTGTCTAGTTGACTTGCGAAGAATAATGATAAAATGAAAATCGGATGCATAAATTTTTGAATTTTAAGCATTTTGAGAACCGAATATTTGTGTTTTTGTTGAAAATAAACTTACAAAAAGTATTGAACATTTTGAGTTTTGATTATACATTAAAACCGAGGTTTATTTTGTTGTTTCAATAGTTTTTAAAATTTTAAAGAATCTAAAGTAATTTGGTTATTGAATATTTTTTAAATTCCGAAAATAAAATTTCTTAATTTGTTTTTGTGAATAAAACACCCGAGATTAATATTATTTCCCTTAAAATCGAAAAAAAAATTGTAGTCATCAGCAAATCCCTAAATCCGACATAGAAATTATATTTTTGATTGAAAATAATTGAAAAGGCCCTGTTAATTAAGGATAATATGAATGAATAAGTTCTTAATTCCTTTAACCAACAGGGTGATGATATGATACACCAAACAATTTTACCTTTCAAGACAGAAATTACAGACGAGACATTAACCTC
>Ga0272441_10010265_pt1 | contig 14225 bp, 15 predicted proteins | sample SSMProp6N_FD_193582 | JGI IMG/M metagenome (GOLD analysis project Ga0272441, IMG submission 193582) | Marine sediment archaeal communities from Little Sippewissett salt marsh, Falmouth, MA, United States - SSM-Prop-6N | ecosystem: Environmental > Aquatic > Marine > Wetlands > Sediment ... | reverse complement strand
TAGATCGTCCTCCCTGAGCCAAATTTCGGGTGAACATTCTAGAGAACCAAAGAGAAACTGCAACAGCAAGCACCGAATTCACCACAGAAACAGCAAACATAACCAAAACAGCAAGGGGAGACATAGTGTAATAAGCTACCATGGCAACTTGACTGATTATTGCTCCTACAACTATGTAGTCCACGGATCTTACAAAAGAGAACAGGGTAATCAGGGAGAAATCACGTTGCTCCAGCGGCAAAGTGGACAGCAGAGCTGAGGAATCGGGGCTAACAAATGATGAGAGAGTTTGAATTGCATATAATGCTGTGAAACCAAAGGTGACAGCTAAACTCAAGGCGATAGCGCTCGTCAACCCAAGAATGGGGGAACCAAAAAACTGTGCCATAAAGGGAATAACCGCAGCCAAGACATTGAATATTGCCACTAGTGACTTATCGAACTTAGCTATCCGCAAAGCCTTCTTGGTTAATTCATGATCGTTCTGGGCGTCACCTCCAAGTCGTCCTTTACTGAAACCGCCCCACCACATGCGACCTCTTTCCTCAGCTATAGACCTGAACACAACCTCCTTGTAGGGTAAGTGACTGAGATGCCAAGCTTCAAGTAGTTTCATTCTTGAAGAAAACATCCCCTAAGATGCGGGTCTTATTAGCAACTTCAGTCTCTTCGTTCGTTAACTTCAAAAACAGATCTTCCAGAGTTTCGTTTTTGTTTCCAGTCTTGTTTTTCAGCTGCTCAAGAGTTCCTTCAGCAACGATTTTGCCCTGATAAATTATGCCAATTTTTGTGCAGAGGTGCTCAGCGACCTCCATTATATGGGTAGAAAAAAGGACAGCTCCACCCTTCTGCGTATGTAACAAAAGCAAATCCTTGACTATACGACTACTTTTGGCATCCAGTCCACTCAGGGGTTCATCCAACAGAAGAACAGGAGGCTGATGAACTAGAGAAGCAATCAATGCTACCTTCTGCTTCATTCCCATCGACAAAGTGGCTATGGGCGCATCAAAATATTTTTCCATGCCAAACGCGTCTGCCAGTTGACTTACTATGCGGCTGGCTGTAGTCTCCTCGATTTTTCGTATTGATGCCACAAATTCTAAAAAGTCCCGCGTGGAAAGAGAATCGTAAAGAATTGGTTTTTCGGCTACGTAGCCAATTCTTGATTTGACCTCGACGGGGTTTTTTGTGGGGTCAAAGCCGTCAACTGTAACAGAACCAGATATAACGTCTATTAGACCGGTGATTACTTTGATGGTTGTGGTTTTGCCTGCGCCGTTAGGACCCAATAGACCATAGATTTCTCCGGGCATGACCCTGAAAGTTAATCCTGATAGAGCTTGAACTGAGCCGAACTGTTTAGTAAGCTCAAAGGCTTCAATCAAAGGCGCAGACACGGGAACAGCACACCTACTTTATTAACATAACATTTTGGAGTGTGCCTTTACTGAAAGTAATGTTTTGTTAATCTGGAATCAATATTCACAAACTAAAACTTGAGGGCAAGTGTTGAAGCACTTTTTGCTACCAGAAAAGAAGACAAAAGTTAAATTTTTTTGTTACATACTAATTATTATGAATTCTGAGGAAAAGGCACCAACATTTTGTCTGCTTAACCAAGATGATGAAAAAGTTTGTTTGAAAGATTTTATTGGAAAATGGGTTGTTCTTTATTTTTATCCGAAAGATAACAGCAAGACGTGCACTCTTGAGGCCTTAAGTTTCACAGATAACATTAAAAAATTCAAAGAGTTGGGTGCTGTGGTTATTGGCGTAAGTCCGGATTCGGTTAAAAGTCACAAAAATTTTGCGCACAAACACAACTTGGACTTAATTCTCCTTAGTGACCCAGAACACACAGTTGTCAATCAATACGATGTTTGGAAAAAGAAGAAAATGTACGGCAGAGAGTATATGGGCGTAGAAAGAAGCACTTTTCTAATTAATAACGAAGGATACATCGAAAAAGAGTGGCAAAAAGTCCGCGTTAAAGGTCATGTTGAAGAAGTTAAACAAAAATTGATGGAAATGAAAAAATAGGTCAGGGCGACTTGAGCCCTATTTCTTGTGTTATCTGCTCTAGTTTCACAGCAACCAAAGATGGGTTAGTTGGCGTTAGTGATTGCCAGCCATCCTCTTTTTTGAAGCCGTGGGCAGGGAGGAAGTTTGTGGATAATTTCTGTTGGCCTTCTTCTGCGAGCTTCTGTAGTGCTTTAGTTCTTTCCTCTGCGTTAGTAACGACTTTGAGGGTGCCCCTTAGGACTATGAAGCTGTATTCGCTTAGGTCTTCCCGGTATTCTTCAATTTCGATGCATACACGTTTGTCATTCTCAATTAACTTCATTTTTGTGCCATAATCAGTAAAGTGAAAATATAGCGTGTCATCCAATACAACATACTGGAACGGAGCCATGTATGGGTACTCGGCTCCCTTGAAGGCGATGCGGCAGAGGCGCTGCCTCCGAATCAGCTTCCACATCTCCTGTTTAGTCATTTTCGGCAACTTGAAAACAGTCACAAATACACTCCCAACATAACGATACAACCTAAATCTATGTTTGATTTGATACTTGAATTTTGTGACAACCATCTCAGAATAGGCTCAAAAACATAAAAAACGAACAAATTGCCTAGTCAGATTCTGGAAAGTTAAAACTATGGAAAAAAGACCAGCAGGACCCCCAAAAATCGAATTTACCACAAAAACCAAAGTCTACATAGTATTGTGGCTCTGATTCTTGCGGTCGTTAAGACAATTATACCTTTCCCACACGTAAGCAAACCATGCATTCTACGATACAAATCAAGCTGCTCTTTTACCCCAATAAGCACAATCATTCTTTTTGTGATGGCCATAATCGTTTACATAGTAGCGAAAAGAAAGAACATATGATAACAGCATAAGTAAGGGAAGGAGCGGGCCCGAGGGGAATTGAACCCCTGACCTACGGGTTAAGAGCCTCAACCTAGTCCCGCAGGACCAGTCCGCCGCTCTGCCTTGCTGAGCTACGGGCCCACCTAAATGCATCCTCCTACTGTGAAAACAGTTATCCTAAATATCTTTTGTTCTCAAAAACAATGAAAAACGTCTCCATTTAAGGAGTAAGATTCCAAAAAAATAGGGACGATAGAACTTATGCACTAGAGTAATTACTAACTTTTAAGGAACTTCACAAAAAAGGTAAAGATACGAGGAGCAAAAGGCTTTGAATGAACTGGTCTTCATTGGTTTAGGATTATATGACGAAAAAGACATCTCAATTAGGGGACTTGAAGAACTTAAAGAAGCAGACACAGTGTTTGCAGAATTCTACACAAGCCTAATGCCTAGACTGTCTATCAGCAATCTTGAGAAGATGATAGAAAAGGAGGTACAGGTTATTTCACGAAGAACCCTAGAAGAAGAGGAGGGACAAGTAATTTTTGAGGCAGCAAAGAAAGGAAAAGCTACGTTTCTGGTTCAAGGAGACCCCATGATAGCCACAACTCATGTGGATTTACTGATTAGCGCAAAAAAGAGGGGAATCCGAACCCGCGTGATACATAGTGCCTCTGCCGTTTCTGCGGTTAGAGGAATTTCTGGGTTGCAGAATTACAAGTTTGGAAAAGCAGTTACAGTTCCGTTTTCTGATCAGGGCTTTGTTTCTGAGACACCTTACAATGTTATCCGAGAAAACAAGAAAATGGGGCTTCATACAATGTGTTACTTAGACATTAAAGCTGAGGAACAGCGGTATCTAACAGTCAAGGAGGCTCTGCAAACGCTTCTGGAAATAGAAAAACAGAAAAAAGAACAGATTATTACCACAAAAACTTTGGTTGTTGGAGTGGCAAGAGCAGGTTCACCTGAGCCAGCAGTTAAAGCAGGCTACATAGAAGAGATTATGAACCATAATTTTGGTGCTCCTCCCCACACTCTCATTATTCCTGGCAAACTACATTTCATGGAAGCAGAAGCTCTCATCACACTAGCAGACGCACGCGAAGAAATCAGGAGAATGGCTGAATGACCATAGAAGAACTTATTACAAAATATATTAGCGGCGCTGACCGCGTCATCAAAGAAATCAAAGAAATACCAGAGAATATAGACATCAACGAGGCGGAGGCGGAGACAGTTTTTGATTGGGCTAAACGTTATCTGGAAGACGCAAAGTATTATCAGAAGGAAGGAAAACTGGAAACTAGCCTCACATCAGTTGCATACTGTGAGGGGCTGCTGGATGCCCTGCGGTTGTTAGGAGCTGTAGAGTTCTCATGGTAACAAAAAAGAAAAGGAGAGTTGTGATAGCTTCAGGAACCTTTGATCTGCTTCACTTAGGGCATGTGAGATTTTTGGAAGAAGCAAGAAAGGCTGGAGGCGAAGATGCAGAGCTGATTGTTATTGTTGCCAGAGACAGCACGGTCAAAGAGAGGAAAGGAAAGAGACCCATCATGCCAGAAGACCAGCGTCGAGCACTCGTCGAATCTCTTAAGGTGGTGGATGAGGCGATTCTGGGTTCAGAGGACTTTAGCATCGACAAAGTGATTGTCAAACTAAAACCGGATGTGATAGCGGTGGGTCACGACCAAGATGGAATAGAAAAAGAAGTACTGAGAGCAATAGAAAAAGCAAACGTTACCATCGAAGTTGCTAAGATTGGAAGATTCGGAAAAAGGGAATTGGACAGTTCCTCAAAAATCGTGCGAAAAATCATAGAATCAGTCAATGAGAAGTAGAAAGCTAGAGTAGAATAAGAATCTCCACTTTGACTTTGTTTCCGTCTTTTAGTTTCAGTCGGCTTCTAAGACATGTTGGGGAAACAATCTCTATCACTGATTGCCCGTAGTGAGTTCTTAGGGCATTGATGACGGCGCCCTTCTCTTTGTTGTTGATTATTGCTGGATAACATCTTACTGACCCATATGTTCTGGACTCATCCTCGAATCCTTCAAGAGTTACGGCAGGATAGGTTTCCAGCTCTGACAGAGATTTTATGTCGTATTCGCTTGTCAGCTTGAGATTAAGGGTGCCAGGGTAAGGGTCGAATCCTAGCTTCTCCATAAACTGCTTCCTGTAGCCTTCTTTGGTTACGTAGTAGGCGCCTTCTCCCAACCCAGTGAATAATGTGCCCTCCAAAGTTATTGAGGGGGGATATGCTGACTCGAAAATCAGGCGAAGCTCGGAATACAGCTTCTTTAGTTTGGCGACACCTTGAGGGGTGATTTTTGTTAAGCATCCTTCAGGGGTTACGGTTCGTTTGATCCAACCCATCTTTTCTAAGGTGATTAGGTGCCTGGATGCTGTCTGCTGGGATGCTCCAGTTTTTTCGGCGAGATACTCTGTGGAGACCTTAACGGTTCGGCTGGAAGCCCCCAACTCCGCTAACTTGAAGAGAGTAAAGAAAAGTTTCCAAGATTTCAAGTCAACATTAAACGGGTTCACACGAATCTCCCATTTCTGAGAAAGATAAACTGCCTATTAGCATTTTTACCATTTTTTGTTAAATGATAACTCTCCATCAGTTATGTTTTCTCTTATTTTTGGGTAACGACTCATCAAAGAGTATGTACAAGAGAATATTAAATCTTTCATTTCTTGCCGTACTCGGTACTTAACGTACTAATTGACCAATTAGCAAACTATTGAGATTACAAAAGAAAATTTGATATCTACATAATGTAGATAATGAGAAAGCAGTACCTCAACCCATAATAAAACAGAGCCATCAGGGGGAGATAAAGCTAAGTTTCAGGTTGAGATACTGTTATTCTCCCTCAAGTGTTCTAAAATTATATAAATTTTTTTCCAATTTAGAAATACTCCACTCAAATATCTAAATCAGCAGACTTTGAGTGTACAATAGATAATCCGATGCGTGCGTAACAGGTGTATCATTTGCCTTTTTGTAGGCTTTCAACTTCTTTTACAGCCTTTATTGCCACTTCGAGCATGTCGTCGCTAGGCGGTCTTGTAGTAAGATGCTGCAAAGCCAACCCTGGAGCCACAAGCACCTTCATAATTGCCGAGTTTCTATATTTATCGCTAAGTTTCAGGACCTCATAGGAAACGGCGCTGATGACTGGAATGAGAACAATTCGGTAGGATAATCTCACTAGAAAATCGCCGCTTGGCATAAGGGAAAAGAACAGTATGCTGATCAATGTGACTATGAGAAGAAATGATGTTCCGCATCTTGAGTGAAAACGGGAGTATGTTCTGGCATTTTCTACATTCAATTCTACTCCAGCTTCATAGGCGTTGATGGCTGTATGTTCTGCGCCGTGATACTGAAAGATTCGTTTGAAATCTCCAAACAAAGACACGATAACTAAGTACACTAGAAGGAAACTGAGGCGAACGATACCTTCAACAATATTGAAGAGCACTCCTCCACCGAAGTCAAAGAGAGACGTCAAGAAAAAAGGTGTGACACTAAAAATAAGCACCGACAAGCCTATGGCTGCAATAATAACAATGAGTATTTCTACAGTGCTAAGAACTTCTTCCTCATTTTCGTCTTCGCCAAAAGCTGCGTTTGCAGAAAAATAAATGCCTTTCATTCCCGAGTACAATGTTTCAAACAAAGCAAGGATACCTCGAATAAAGGGAAGTTTCAGGAATCGATACTTCTCGGATAGTGTATGAAGTTCTTCTTTTTTTGTCACGATTTCTTTGTTGGGTTGCCGCACACAAACTACCATATGGTTTTTGGAGCGCATCATTACGCCTTCCATTACAGCTTGTCCCCCAAAAGCCAGTGATGGTTCTTTCTTCTCTTTAGCGGCTATGTTCATATCTGAAGGGAATTTTATCGGTTCTTATATGTTTTTGCGAAAAATATTTGAAATAAAGAAAGCTTTTATCCCCGAAACTCCTAGGGCATAATGTTGGTGCATTTTCATGGAAGGTAGATGGGTTAACGACTGCCAAAGAATTTTAAAGGAAATCAAAAAATCAGAAAAAGTAGAAGGACAGGACAGGCTGGACATGGTACGCACTATCAGATTCACAATTCTTGCACTACAACGAAGCGTTACTGGGTGGATGCAGTGGGCAGACAACCCTGATATTATGGCGCAATTCAGTTTGGATGAGTTAGCGGAGATAAACAAGAATCTTGCCGACCTTGTGTGCGCCTTTGTGGATTATGATGCAAAGATTACTGGAAGCCAAGAAGCAAAGATAGATAAGAAGATAAAAAAAGAAGCCATAAAGCATCCACAACATGGACGAGACATGTTCTACGTAAAGTAACAGCACAGCTGCCATTCACACGCATGTTATGTTATTGTTTTAATAGAGTGTATTCCCTCTTTAATTTTAACAATGAAATTCAAGAAAGATCAAAGCAGCATGGATCAGTACAGGTGCCCAACTGGTGTTGAAGGCAGAAAAGTAGCAGAATCCATGAACATACATCACAGTGATTTAACAGATTGGGGTCTAAATAAAGTGAAGATAGACCCTGATTTTACAATTTTGGATGTGGGGTGTGGTGGAGGCAAAACCATAACCAAACTAGCAAACCTTGCTTACAAAGGTAAAGTCTATGGAATCGACTGCTCCAAAGACATGGTAGAATATTCTCAAGAAATTAACAGAGACTTGATAACTCAAAACAGAGTTTCCGTAACACTAGGGTCTGTGAATAAAACCGGTTTTCCAGACAATTATTTTGATTTAGTGACAGCTGTTGAAACTTACTATTTCTGGCCCAACTTACAGAATGCTTTCCAAGAAATATACCGAATACTAAAACCAAACGGACAGCTACTAGTCATAAATGAGATGATAAAGGACGGTAACTACGAAATAGAAAACAAAGAAACTATCAAAAAAACTCATGTACACTTGATGTCAATAGCAGAAATCAAAGAATTGTTAGCGACAGTTGGATACAAAAATGTTCAAATCTTCAAGTTAAGTGGGTCACCGTGGAATGCTATTCTAGCCCAAAACGTTTACTAGACTTCTTAGTTTTTGTAATTACGTTCATTTTTATGAAAAAATACCTCGAGTTTCACGGAATCTATTGTTGTAACCTTAGGTTCTTGAAATACGCGCGCAGATATCAGCAGCCAATTCACAAAAGGCTGTCATTCACTACTTTTGAATCTTAGCACCTTTCTTCAGAACAATGTAGACTGCGGCTACTGCAGCTACGGCAGCTACCAACGCCAAAACAAGGGCAACGATTAGAAGTAGTTGCAGAGTTTCCATGCTCTTGTTCACTTCATTTCTTGTAGATTCCAAATCGTCTGTGGTAGCGGTAACGTTTTTCAGATAATCGATGTTTGCTTCAACTTCGCTAAGGGTTGTACTAATTTCTTCAACAGTTGAGCTTAATGCAGCTATCTCAGATTTTGTTGCAGCAGTAGCATTTAGGGACTGCACCATGGATTGAATATTGGTAGTCAGATCATTCAATGTATCCAAGGCTGAATCCAAAATAGCTATTTCTGCGGAGCTTGCCGTGGTTGCGCTGATAGAATACAATATGGAGTTTACGGTATCGATTGCATCATTTATTGAATATATGGCCGAATTCAGAGCAGTCATGTTTGCTTCTGCGGTATCTAGTCTAGCGGTTAAATTCGCTTCTATGTCATCCAATCTGCTGTTAAGGGCTTCTATCTCTGCAAGAACATCATCAATAGTAGCTGACTGAGCAAACACTATGAAGGTACTTGATGAACAGGTAACTGCTGATACCATCGATGCAACAATGAAGACTGCCAAAATTTTGGATAATGTTTTGTTATGCATTTCTGTTTCCCCATATTCAACGCATATTCATTCTGCTGATACTAAATATACATATGTGCTTTCATCAACACTCAAAAAATTTGTGTATAAACCCCAAGAAATCGATAGAGGAACTAGGTTGTTGTTTCACTTTTCCGTTGCTGCAACAATTTTCGTGCCAAATCTCTACCATTCTCAGAATAAATCAAATCAACAATTGTGTTCCAGTCAAAATTTGGTTTCGAGTTGTAATGCGGAAACTCTTCAGGAGAAAACATAACAAGCTTGTCTGAATCATACAAAATTCTAAAAGCCTGAGATGGATGTTCTGGATGCTCATGATGTGTGCGCACAATTTCGCAGACTTTTTGAACAAAGCCTTCGTCATACTCCAACTTCCGTAGAAGGAACGCAGCAATTTTTGGACCTTCCGCATACTGCTTTTCGATGGTGCTTCCGCCAATGTCATGCATAATTATGGAACAAAAAACCAGTTCCTCTAACTCTTTTGGGATAACAAAGTTTTCCGTGGCAATATCAAAGACTCTTCGAGTGTGAGGCATACCAAAATCGTTCTTCTTCAAGTATGGATCAGCTAACGCGAACAGTTTCTCGCAATCCATCTTCTACTCAACATCCTTTTTTCCAACTACAGCAATCCATGGTTACTATTTTAGCATTCCCCAATCATACTATCCATTAAATCATGCAGAAACAACAGTTCTGATAACAACATATGCATGTATTCAACTTCATTCTTTAATGTAGATTTTTACTCCATACGATTTTAATGCCATACTAATGCTGGAGCTACTTAATGTTTTGAGTATAACGTAACCGATTCCTGCAACTGCAATCAAAGTACTTATTGTGATGCTTACAATCATTGCACCCCATATGGGAAGCTCTAAACCAAAGATTTCTGGTGGAGGAAAGAACATCCAGAGGTAGCCACCTACAATAATTCCGATTGGAAGAGAACCTAAGACACAAGCCACAAATTGACGATTTCTAAGCACAAAAATGATAGCCGCTGCAACCAAATTAGCAATTGTTCCAAAGACCACATCCTGAGGACCAAGCCAATAATATGCATTACCCAAGAAGCAGCCGATTGTCACACCAGAAATTACTGGCCAACCAAACAGAGCCGCCAAAGGAATCAAGCAATCAGCAACACGTAACTGAATTGGACCATAAGATATTGGAGCCAAAGCAACAAGCAGAACCGCATACAAACTGGAGAATACTATAGCTAAAGTTATTTCACTAGTTTTCACTCACATTCACCTCCCCACTCCGGGATTTTTAGTGCGGAACGGGTGGGAGGCTCCACCTACCCGCGTTTGAAAAAATACAAGAATCGCCTAAAAAAGTTTATCTTCAAATCTCACTAAAACCTAGCCACAGTCCATCAAATCATCAATTACTAGCTAGATGGAAATCTCACCAACTAAATCCCACAAACTCCCGTTTATAGCTATCAAAAATTTAATCAATATTTAACAGCATATAAGATGATGCGTAGGGTTGGCTCTTGCCTGAACTTGATAAGTATCCTCTTACGAACATCCACATAGTAGATTCTGAGTTATATGAGTGGGCAAAACAAAAAGCAACAGAACTGGGTTATGCAACCATTTCAGAACTAATTTTCGATTTACTTCTAATACTCAAAGAAAACCCGAGCATCGAATCCAAACTTTTTAGATTAAACTTAATTCGCCAATTAAAAAAAGTAAAACTCCCCGAAGTAATAGAGGACCTTGAAGAAAAAATCACTGACTTGCTAAAAACTGAAGGACAAAAACGATTACCTGATTTTGAAGACAAACGCAAGCAGACGAAGAAAAAAGTCTAAAAAATGCACGCCATAATTTGCCAGTGAACTTGAAATATCACCCAAAAATAATCTTGCAACCTCATCTTTTTTTGGTGTAAACTTTTTTTACAGGTTGTTCATTGTTTTGTAGAAGACATCATGCAATTCCATTTAGTTTCACCTTATTCTGTTTCTCCAGGACAGGAAGAGGCAATAAACAAACTAGTGGATGGTTTTTCAAAAAAAGAGAAGCAGACACTTCTGGGGATAACTGGAAGCGGCAAAACTTTTGTGATGGCAAATCTAATCCAAAGATTACAGAAGCCCACACTCATTATTGCTCATAACAAAACTTTGGCTGCTCAACTTTACGCAGAGTTAAAAGATTTTTTTCCTAACAATCGTGTAGAATTTTTCATTTCATTTTATGATTACTATCAACCAGAATCCTACATACCAACAACAGACATGTACATAGAAAAAGATTCGAGCGTAAACGAGCAAATAGAAAAAATGCGTATGCATGCAATTTCGAGTTTGCTTAGCAGAAACGACACAATAGTTGTCGCCAGCATAAGCTGCATATACAATCTTGGAAACCCTGAAGACTACAAAAGCATGTCAATTGAATTAATAGTTGGGAAGCAAATCAAACGACAACAACTTATCAACACATTGGTAGACATGCAATACGAACGAAATGACATGGTACCAGAGGCAGGCAGATTTCGAGTAAGAGGCAACGTCGTGGATGTTATCCCAGCTTATGGAAAGAACATTTTACGTGTCGAGTTAGAAGGAAACAAAATCAAAAAAATAAAAGAAGTCAACGTGTTGACAGGAGACACCAACGTTTCAATTGACCACGTCACCCTTTACCCTGCAAAACAGTACGTGGTCCCTGAAGAAAAAATCGAAAAAGCGATTAAACAAATAAAAAAAGATCTGGAGAAAAGGATACCTGAACTTCCCGCACTTGAAGCTCAACGGCTTAAGCAACGAACCAACTATGACATTGAAATGATCAAAGAGTTAGGCTACTGCAAGGGAATTGAGAATTACAGTAAATATTTTGATGGACGCGAATCAGGTGAGCCCCCATTTGTTTTAATTGACTACTTTCCAGACGACTACTTGATGATAATTGACGAAAGCCATCAAACTATTCCCCAGTCACGAGCAATGTATAACGGGAATTACCAAAGAAAAAAGAATCTAATCGATTACGGATTTCGTCTTCCAAGTGCATTCGATAACCGACCTCTCACGTTCGAGGAGTTTGAAGAAAAAATGAACACCTCCCTTTTTGTTTCAGCGACTCCAGGAGACTATGAACTTGAAAAAAGCGGTGCTCCAGTTGAGCTGATTACTCGCCCAACAGGTCTTCTTGACCCAATAATAGAGGTTCATCCAATAGCAAACCAGATGCAGCATCTGATGAGTGAGGCAAAAAAGACTATTGAAAGGGGAGATAGAATCCTGATTACAACCCTCACCAAACGATTAGCTGAAGACCTTACAGATTACTTAGTCAAAGAAGGATTCCGAGCAAGATACTTACACTCTGACATAGACAGTTTGGATAGAATAGAGCTTATCAGGCAACTTCGAATAGGAGAGTATGACATTCTTATCGGAATCAATCTGCTGCGTGAAGGCTTAGACCTTCCAGAGGTTTCAAGCATCTTTATTTTAGACGCAGACAAGGAAGGGTTCCTGCGAGACGAACGCAGTTTAATTCAAACTATTGGCCGAGCATCACGAAACGTGAATGGCCATGTCATATTGTATGCTGATGTAAAAACAAACTCGATTGAAAGAGCAATTCAGGTCACACGTTACCGCCGAATGTATCAGATTCAGTACAACAAAAAACACGGAATCAAGCCTGCTACTATAGTGAAAAGTGTTTCCACAAAAAAGAGAAGAATTAAGGGAACAAAACATTTGGCGAAATCGGACATTAAAAACCGAATTATTGAGCTTGACGCGAAAATGAAAGCTGCTGCTGAGCGACTTGACTTTGAAAGCGCAATCGAATACAGGGATACAATAGAGGAAATGAAGCTAGCACTAGAGGATTAAGCAAGTTTTCAGAGATACAAAAAATTGAAATATCCCCAATAGTGCTTGCCTTTCTAAATTATAAAGGACTTTTTGCAGTCATGCGAGATTCTATTTGGGTAAAGGGTGCACGAGAGCACAACTTGAAAAATATTGATGTAGAGTTGCCCAGAGACAAATTAATTGTGATTACCGGACTTTCTGGATCTGGAAAATCTACCTTAGCTTTTGACACAATATATGCAGAAGGACAAAGAAGATATGTCGAGAGCTTATCTGCGTATGCTAGGCAATTTTTGGGTTTAATGAATAAACCAGATGTCGACTGGATAGAAGGGCTTTCTCCAGCAATATCGATTGAACAGAAAAGCACAAGCAAAAATCCTCGCTCAACTGTTGGCACCGTCACGGAAATCTATGATTATCTACGACTACTTTATGCCCGCATAGGCACGCATCATTGCCCAAAGTGTGGAAGTTTAATTCGTCCTCAAAGCCCAGAAAATATTGCAAACTTGATACTCTCTGAATCGGGAAAAACTTTGGTTTTTCTTGCTCCAGTAATACGAGGAAAGAAGGGAACCCATGAACAGGTATTTGATGACCTCAAAAAAGAAGGCTTTACAAGAATTAGGGTAGACCAGAAAATCTTTGATTCTGATACAATTAAAGATGATGTAAAGTTGATTCGCTACGAAAAGCATTGGATAGAAGCAGTTATAGACACAATAGAAGTTTGTGATGAAGAGCGTTCCCGAATCACTGAGGCTGTAGAGCAGGCGTTGCACATTGGCAAAGGAACAATGATTGTAATCGATGCAGAAGACACGAATTCTAACAAGAAACGTGAGCTCGAACGATTTGAAAACGAAACAATATACAGCACATTTGGTGCTTGCCCAAACCATCCAGAAATAGTATTTGAAAGGCTTGAACCTCGAATGTTCTCATTCAATTCTCCCTATGGTGCATGTCCCCACTGTCATGGATTAGGCGAAGTCATGGAAGTTTCTGAAGACTTGGTTATTCCTGACAAAAACAAATCAATTATGAATGGAACTCTTGCAGTTTATGGAAGAATGGATTTGAGTTGGCGTGTTCAGCAACTTGCAACAGTTGGCAAAAAGCATGGGTTTGATGTCTTTACACCAATCAATGAATTTTCCGAAAAACAACTGAGAGTACTCTTGTATGGAGACCACAATCCAATTAATGGCAACTGGTCAAACGGAGCAACAATGCGGATGCAAAACGGTTGGGAAGGAATTATTCCACAGACCATGAGACTCTATCACCAAACCGAAAGCGAATATCGAAAAACGGCTATTGAAAAATTCATGAAAACCTCAAAATGCAAAGTTTGCGAAGGAAAACGTTTGCAGCCAGTTGTGCTTGCGGTCAAAGTTTTGGACAAAAGCATAATTGACGTCACTGAATTGTCGATTGAGCAGGCAGTTGACTTCTTTAATCGTCTTGAATCCGAACTGAATGATAAAGAGCTGATTATAGCAAAGGCAATTCTTAAAGGAATTAATGAGCGGCTTGGTTTTCTGAAAAATGTTGGGTTAGGGTATCTCTCGCTCGGGCGTGCAGCGCGAACACTTTCAG
>Ga0272441_10010264_pt1 | contig 14227 bp, 13 predicted proteins | sample SSMProp6N_FD_193582 | JGI IMG/M metagenome (GOLD analysis project Ga0272441, IMG submission 193582) | Marine sediment archaeal communities from Little Sippewissett salt marsh, Falmouth, MA, United States - SSM-Prop-6N | ecosystem: Environmental > Aquatic > Marine > Wetlands > Sediment ... | reverse complement strand
AGACGAGGATTGAATCGGGAGGCGTAAAATCACCGACCGAGCGGATATTCATCAGGTTGTAGAGGGCAAAATGGGGTATCAGGCGGGGCCCCAGCATATTGGATAACGGAATAAGGCAAAGAAGAAGAAAAAACAACACCGCCAGCGAGCGCCACCATCCTTTTCGCCGCTTGATTCTTCCGAGGAGATGGATGAAGAAAGCCGAAGCGATAATCAGCGCCCACGGTATGAAAGCGACCATGCCGTTCCAGTCCGGACGATAAAGGCTGAAAGCCGCTGCTTCCATCAGAACCATGGCGAAGAAAGCGTATTTGAGGTGGTCGAAAAAGCGGTCTTCAAAACGGTGAAGGATCGCGGCGAGGGCAAAAACCGAGGCGAAATTTCCCGTCAGCAAAAGGGCGTTAACATACTGCTCCCGGAGGCCGAGAAGGAATTTTTTCAGGGCGAAAAAAATTTTCCTCGGCATCATCAAATATTGGGCGCTGAAACCCCTCCAGAGGATGAAGCCGGGGCGGGGATCGGAAAACATAAAGGCCTTATAAGCATGGAGGGTGAAAAAAGGATTCCCGGTCACTGCCAGATTCCTGACCAACCAGGGAGATACCACCACCAGAGCGCCGATCAATAAAATAACCAGGTTTCTCAGGCGGCGGGAGGGAAAAGTGATAAATATAAATAAGACCGCGGCGAAGAACCAGAGACCGAAGCTGTAGCGGACCAGAAAACCCAGTCCGGCCACAATCCCGGCCCCCAGGATCCACCCGGAGCGGGCCGCGGAATAATAAAGAAAATATAAGAAAAGGCAAGCTAGAAACGCTGAGAAGGTGGCCGGGCCGCCGGTAATGCTGTAACGGAGGAGCAAGGGGTTGCTCAGATAAAGAAAAATCGCCAAGGCGGCGACCGCCGGGCCGAAAATTTTCCGGCTCATCTTCCAGATCAGGGGAAGGCAGGCCCAGAAAAAGAAAACGGAGACACCGACCAGGGTGGAATCCCGGGCCCCGAAAATCTTTATCGCACCGGCTAAAACGAGGATATAGAGAGGCGGGTGGGTCAGCTCGGGGTGGTGAAGCAGAGAATCGCTGAAACGGAGGCTCAGGGGACGGATAAAGGAGGTGGTGAAACCACTGCCGGAAGAAACCCGCTCGGCCACCTGGGCCAGATCCAGAGTCAAGATACCGTCCTGGCGATTCAAACCCTGTTCCGGATTATACTGATGGACGAAATAAAGACACCAGATGATAAAACCGGCCAGAGCGGCAGCGGCAGTCAGGGCAACTCGGGGCCGCTTCCGACTATTAATTTTTCCCATGGAGAATGACCCGGAGGATTTACTTAAATTGCAATATAATGAAAATTGAAAGCATCCAGAGGAGAACCCCGATCAGCAGGGGGAGGTCGCCGATCAAAGCCTTCCCCGGCTCTCCACCTTTGGCTTTCTGGTGAACCAGATAAAGGTAGCGCAAAATTCCATAGATCACGAAAGGGAGGCTGTAATAGAGCTTATCGCTGACCTCTTCAACCGTGCGCTGATGGAGGGTGTAAAGCGCGTATGCCATTACCGTGGAAGAGGTAACCACGGCGATCATCTGATCAAGGAGGTAGGGAGAATACTCCGCCAGGATCTTGCGGTGAAGAGCGGCATCTCCCTCCAGCAACACCAGTTCATGGCGTCTTTTACAGAGAGCAAGGAAGAGAGCCAGGAGGAAGGTGCAGATATACAGCCAGGCGGAGACGGGAACTCCGATCGCCAGCCCCCCGGCCCAAGCCCGCAGGACAAAACCGAAGGCGACCACCAGGACATCGAGGATAACAACCCGCTTGAGAAGGAGGGAATAGGCAACCATCAGGAAGAAGTAGATCAAAGAAATCCAACCCAGATCCGGGTTGATGGCCGCAAACGCGAGCGCGAGGGCGATGATCATCAGGACCGTCGCCGCCGCCAGAGCTTTCCGGCTCGAGAGCCTGCCGGAGGCGATCGGACGATTCTTCTTCTTGCGGTGGGCTCGGTCTTCTTCCGCATCGATAACATCATTTATCAGGTACACCGCTCCGGAGAGAAAGCAAAAAACCACGAAGGCGAGTATGGAAAGACCGATCTGAGCAGGGCTCCTGAACTGCCGGGAAAAAATCAGGGCGGCAAAGACAAACAGATTTTTCAACCACTGAGCCGGCCGCATCGCTTTTATCAGGTCTTTAATCATTCCTGCATTTCCAAGAAACAGTTGGTTCCGGCGGATAAATTATTTCAAAATTTTCGGAATAATTTTGAAATGGAGCAGAGCGGATTCTCCGTCTCCCCGACGATTTGAAAATCGTCGGGGGCCGGATCAGGCATCCGGCGGCCTGAAGGCCGGCGGATGACTGAGAACCCTCCACTTCATGGAGCAGAGCGGATTCTCCGTCTCCCCGACGATTTGAAAATCGTCGGGGGCCGGATCAGGCATCCGGCGGCCTGAAGACCGACGGATGACTGAGAACCCCGCATTTTATGGAGCAGATGGGATTCGAACCCACGACCTCCAGAGTGCGATTCTGGCGCTCTCCCAACTGAGCTACTGCCCCCAAAAATTTTTGCATAGCAAAAATTTTATTTAGACTTGAGCTGGTCGCTCACTTCCCCCAGGGCATCCAGGAACTCATCGATGTGATCCTCGAAAACAACCAGACGGACCCGGTTATGACGATCGGCCTCCCGATTGTACTGGGATTCTACTATATCGATAAACCGCGTTCCGCTCGCCTGCTCCTTCAGGTTAAAAAAATAGGTCCTTTTGCCGCAGGATATTCTTTTGCTGTAAATCTCTTCGGTAGCTATTGTCCCCACCCCCTTTAAATTTTTCCGTGAAAAATCCAAGTTAAATTTTTTTCCCGGTTCTTTTTAATAAAAAGAACCGGGAAAAAAACACGCAGAGTTCATATAGAATCAGCATCGGCACCGCCATCATGACCTGGGTAATAATATCCGGGGGAGTTAAAAGCGCCGCCAGTAAGAAAACCCCGATTATAACGTAGGGCCGCCCCCGCTTCAGCATATAATAATTCACAATGCCCAGCCTTGCCAGGAAAAGAATCAACACCGGTATCTCGAATATAATCCCGAAGGCGAGGAGAAGCTTTCCTACCAAGGAGGCATAATTATTGACCGTCCAGGCCGGCTGAACCCCAAGGCGCTCAGAAAAGCTCCAGAAAAATTTCAATCCCAGGGGAAGGACGATGCCGTAAGCGAAGAGGACACCGAAAAAAAATAATCCTCCTCCCATACAAAAAGCCGGGATCAGAAAACGCTTCTCTTCCGGCTTTAACGCGGGAAAAATAAATTTAGCCGAAAAATAAAGAATTAAAGGCAGCGCGACTATCAGCCCGGCCAGCAATGAAAGCTTCACGCTCATCAAGAATACCTCCGCCGGGCTTAAACTCCGGAGGATGACTTCGGCTTCCCCGTCTCGACCCAGACTCGCCAGCATCCGCAAAAGCGGCCACTTTACTACCGCCAGAACCCGAGGTGCCAGGAGAAAGGCAATGAGAGAAAGTATTCCCCAGGAAAAAAATATTTTCAGCAGGGTCCAGCGAAGGTCTTCCAGATGATCAAGAAATGGTTTCTCCTCTTCCTCCCGACCCGATTTAACTTTCCTCTCCATGGGGCGGCTTTTTTTCCTCGGCGCTTTTGCTTTCTTCCGGAAATTGTTGGGGGGATTCCCCCTCTTTCTCCTTTTGCTCCTCTTCCAGATCCTGGCGGACGTCCCTGAGTCCCTTTTTGAATTCTTTTACTCCCCGTCCGAAAGAGCGCATGACCTCCGGCACCCTCTTGGCTCCGAAAATAAGCAGCACCAGAAGGAAAACCAGGATTACGACCAATATCTCCTGACCTGAGATAAGAAGTATGGGTGGGTAATACATGTAGCCTCCTCAGTGCCTCAAAAACCGGCAGCTCCGGTCTGATTTTCCTTATAACTCAAGATAATGGTATAATATATTTCGTCAGATGATAAATTTCAAGCGAAATTGCCGCCCGTGAAGGTCGCTTTCATAGACATCGGAACCAATTCGATCCGCTATCTGGCCGTTTCAATATCGCCTTCCGACAAATTCTCCATCCTCAAGCTGGGATTGACAGCTCCCCGTCTGGGAGAAGGTATCTCCGGAAGCGGCATGCTGCGGAAAGAAGCGATGAGCCGAGCTCTGAAAACATTACAAAATATAAAAACCACCCTGGAAGCGAGCGGCGTGATGGTGTTCGAATGCGCGGGAACCGAAGCTCTCCGAAAAGCGGGAAACGCCCGGGAATTTACTGCGGCAGCTGAAAAAATGGGTTTGAAAATCAAAATTCTCAGCGGAAAGCAAGAGGCTGAACTTGTCTATCTGGGGGCGGTGGGCGAATTGAAGTCGCAAGGGGGAAAAATGATGCTGGCCGACGTGGGGGGAGGAAGCACGGAAATAATCACCGCGAACCGGAAAGACAAAAAAACGGAGCTACTGAGCCTGCCCCTGGGCTGCGTCCGCCTGAAAGAGCAGTTCGTAACACCGGCAAAAATGAAGAACCACAGCTTAAATCTTCTGCGAAAAAAATGGCCAAAGCCGCCCCGAAATGTTTCCCTCGTCGGACTCGGAGGGACTTTCACCACCCTGGCGGCGATTCACCTGGAACTTCCCGTTTACCGGGGAGAAAAAGTTCACGGCATGAAGCTCTCCCGAAAAGAGATCGATACTATCTTCCGCCGGCTACAATCCCTCCCACTCAAAAGGAGGGAAGAAGTCATCGGACTCCCCCGCCAGCGTGCCGATATCATGATCCCCGGAACGATCATCATCCGGGCTCTCCTGGAACACACCGGAGCGGAAGAGGTCACCGTCAGCGACCGGGGTTTCCTCTTCGGTCTCCTGCGGAAGTTTCTCTCCCGGTTAAATTTTTCCGCGGGAAAAATATAATTGTGCATATCAACCGTAACGGAACTCGGGGTTACCAGGAGGGCGGCGTCTCCGGCGGAAGAGCCCGGTGAGGGCGAGACCGATGATGAAACCGCCGATGTGCGCTAGAAAAGCGACACTGGTGGGAGCTCCCAGGGAGATAAGCTGAAAAAGGAACCAGATTCCGAGGAAGATGAAGGCGGGCAATTCGACAAAATGCAAGAAAAAAAAGAACGGGACCAGGGTCAAAACCCGGGCCCGGGGGAACATGAGAAAATAAGCTCCCATGATACCGGAGATGGCTCCGCTCGCCCCTACCATCGGGACCAGGGCTTCGGGATGGAAGAGGACGTGAGTGAACGCCGCGCCCACGCCGCATATCAGGTAAAAAAACAGGAATTTAGCGTGGCCGAAGGTGTCCTCTATGTTGTCTCCGAATACCCAGAGAAACAGCATATTTATCACCAGGTGAAAGATGCCCCCGTGGAGAAACATGGAAGTGAGCAGGGAGCCGAAGGCGCCGGAGCGGGGGCGCTCGACCTCCACCTGCTGAATCCCGGTTCGCTCGCCGAAAAGGGTGCGGTAGCGGACCGGAATATCGCGGTAAACTGTTTCTCTCGAAGCGGGGTGGGTGACGAAGTAAGGAATGGAACCATACTCAAGAACCGATTGATCCAATCCCTTCACCATCTGAAAAATGAAGACCAGACAGTTGATCACGATCAGGCTGATGGTAAAAAAGGGAACCGTCCGGGTGGGATTGATGTCTTTGAGCGGAATCACGGATCAATTAGCAATTAGCATTTAGCATTTAGCATTTAGCAGTTAGCATTTAGCATTTAGCAGTTAGCATTTAGCAGTTAGCAGTTAGCAGTTAGCATTTAGCAGTTAGCAGTTAGCAGTTAGCAGTTAGCAGTTTGCAGTTAGCAGTTGGAGCATACAATTATTAGAGGGAGAAGAGAGACTTTTACTTTCAAGACTTTTGGATGGACTTTCCTTTTTTTGCAGTGAAAATACTGCTGGCAATAATGGCACATAGTTCTTCACACTCTTTCAATATCGGATCAACCTGATCTACCGGAAGCAATTCAGCTTTTTTAATCACTCTTAACCAGAATCTGCTTTCCTTTAATTCTTTTAAAACGACTCCTAATTTATGGATGAAATCCGCTCTCGATTCCGCGCCACATGCTTCCTCGTAATTAGCCCCTGGAGATGTACCTGATTTCAGTAGCTGAATGCGGATGTGATTCCCGATGTCGGTATGGGGAAGCTTACTCACCAGCTTGATAATCGATACAGCAAAATCGAGGAGACGGGCGCTTATCGCTTCCCTGATCGCGTGGGGTGTTTGAGAGGTACTCACCTTTGAGTGAAAATGCTAAATGCTAATTGCTAACTGATAATTGTTAAATGGTCTCGCGACCCATCAGGATCGCGAGCACGGCTTTCTGGAGGTGGAGGCGGTTTTCGGCCTGGTCGAGGACGATGGAATGCCAGCCGTCCAGGACTTCTGACGTGATCTCTTCTCCCCGGTGGGCCGGGAGGCAGTGCATGACTTTAACATCCTTATCGGCTGCACCGATCAGATCGGCGTTCACCTGATACGGCTGGAAAATCTTTTTCCGCTCGCTCGCCTCGTCTTCTTTACCCATGCTCGCCCAGACATCGGTATAGATGACCCGGGCTCCTTTCACCGCCTCCCGCGGATCCGAAACGATCTTTATTTCTGCTCCGCCCTCCTCTGCCCGCCGCCGAATCCCCTGATCCGGTTCGTAACCATCCGGGCAGGAGATGGTGAAGTCGATCCCCAGGACCGACGCCGCGATCACCCAGGAGTTGGCCACGTTGTTGCCGTCACCGACGAAGACTACCTTCAAACCCGAAAAATCAGGTTCCGCAGGTTCGAGCTCGAAGTCCTCGATGACGGTGAAGAGGTCGGCCAGAACCTGGCAGGGGTGGAGAAGATCGGTGAGGCCGTTGATAACCGGAATGGAGCAGTTGGTGGCCAGTTCCAGCACGGTTTCATGGGAGAAGGTCCGGGCCATCACCCCATCCACCCAGCGCTCCAGGTTGCGGGCGGTATCGGCTACCGACTCCCGCTTGCCGAGGCCGATGTCGGCAGGGGCGAGGTAAATGGCCTCACCGCCCAGCTGAAACATTCCCGATTCGAAGGTTACCCTCGTCCGCAGGGACGGCTTCTCAAAAATCATGGCCAGGATTTTACCTTCCAGCAGATGGTGGGTCTTCGATTGCTTTTGATGATACTTCAGCTTCTGGGCCAACTTAAAAAATTCGCTCAACTCCTCCCGGTTAAAGTCGGCTATTGTTATCAGATCCTTATTCATCGTCACCTCGTCACTTCTTTTATTAATTCTAACATTTATTGCTTTGCTCTCTTTAACCACAGAGCGCACAGAGATAAACACAGAGGACACTGAGAAAGCTTGAAGTACACTATAAATAAGTACTCTGTGTTCTCTGTGGTTTTCTCCTTCCCTCTGTGTTCTCTGTGGTTATCTTCTTTTTGGCAATTGCGAAGCGGTGATTCAGGATTCTTTGTTGAGATTTTTTTTCAGGGATTCAAGTGAAGGCTCGATGGAGACCGCCTCGCCGGCGGCCTTAACCGCCGACCGGACGTCTTTCAGCCCGTTGCCGGTGACCAGGCAGACGATGGTCTCGTCATCGGCGACGAGCCCTTCTTCCCGCATTTTTTCCAAGCCGGCGAAACTCGCCGCGCCCGCCGGTTCGGCAAAAACACCCGCCCCCCGGGCGATGGTTAAAATCGCCTTAATGATTTCCTCATCGGTCACGGCCACGGCGGTACCTTTCGATTCCCGCACCGCGGCCACCGCCGCCTCCCCGTCCCGGGGGCGGTCGACCGAAATGCTGTCGGCAATGGTGGTAGAGTGGACGGGCCTGATTACTCCATCACCGAGGACCGCGTCCACAACCGAAGCGGAAAGCGCCGACTGGACCGCGACCAGGCGGGGAAAGCGCTCGATCAGCCCGATCTCCCGCAAATCCCGGAAACCCTTCCAGACCCCGCTGATGATATTGCCGTCCCCCACCGGGACAAAGATAGTATCCGGAACTTCCCAGTCGAGCTGTTCGCAGAGTTCGTAGGAAACGGTTTTTTTGCCTTCCCGGGTGTAGGGATTATATCCCGTGTTGCGGTTATACCAGCCGTATTCGCGGCAGGCCTCCCCGCAGAGATCGAACGCGTCGTCATAGGAGCCTTCGACGGCGAAGACCCGGGCGCCGAAGACGAGGAGCTGGGCCACCTTGGCCTGGGGAGCCGAGCGGGGAACGAAGATGGTGGGGCTGATTCCCAGGCTGGCGCAAAGGCAGGCGGTTGAGGAAGCGGCGTTGCCGGTGGAAGCGCCGGCGATGATCGGAAAACCAAATTCAAGCGCCTTGGCCACGGCCACCGAGCTGGCCCGATCTTTGAAGGAAGCGCTGGGATTCCGGCCGTCGTCTTTCAGAAAAAGAGTTTTCAATCCCAGGCGCTTTTCCAGGCGGGTCGCCCGGTAAAGGGGCGTCCAGCCGATCTGGAGGGGCATCCGGTGGGATTCATCCTTCAGGGGCAGCAGCGCCCGGTAGCGCCAGATCGAATAATCTTGGTCGGATGCGAGGGACTCCCGGCTCAGCCGGGTCGCTATCAATTCATAGTCGTAAGTGACGTCGAGGTTTCCACCGCATTCCGGGCAAACATAACTCATGCCTTCCGCCCGGTGCCGGCGACCGCAGCCGACGCATTTCAAACCCGTTACATTACTGACATCTCCCGTGCTCACCCGAAAAAATCTCCAATTCCCCGGAGCCCGTTTTTATCAACTGGCCGGGTCGGGAACGATTCGGGTCCCGGTCTGGCCGATGAGAGCCGCGATCGCCTTGTCCAGGCTGGTGATGATGGCCAAATTACCACCCCACTCGATGAAGCGGAGGCAGGCCAGAACTTTCGGCCCCATGCTTCCGGCTTTGAAATGGCCCTCATCAGAGTACTTTTTCATCTCCGAATAGGTTACTAAACCGACGTCCTTCTCATCGGGCTTGCCGAAATTGATCTTGGCGTGCTCGACGTCGGTCAGGACGAGAAAAACATCGGCTCCGACCACGGTCGCCAGGACTTCGCCCGCTTTGTCTTTATCGATAACCGCGGACGTCCCCTTGAGATTTCCTCTCTCATCATAGACCACCGGAACCCCGCCCCCGCCGGAGGCGATCACCACAACTCCGTCATCCACCATCTTGCGGATGGCGATATACTCCAGGTTCCTGATCGGCTCGGGAGATGGAACGACCCTCCGGAAGCGCTTTTCCACATTCTCGGGTTTGACTTCCTTAATGATATAATCCGGCCTTTCGGCTTTTATCTTTTCCGCTTCTTCCTTGCTATAAAAGGGACCCACCGGTTTGCTCGGATCCTGATAATCGGGGTCATCTTCGCTGACCAGCACCTGATTGACGACCGAAACGACCGGAAGGGGCACCTTTTCCTCCATCAGCATATTCTGCAGTGTCTGCTGGAACATGTATCCGATCTGGCCCTGGGTCATCGCCCCAACGATATCGAGAGGTTGGGCCGGCACTTCCGCCGTGCCGGCTTCCTGCTGGATGAGAAGATTCCCCGCCTGAGGGCCGTTTCCGTGGGTGATGACAAGGCGATGGCCGTATTTCAGCATGCTGACTAATTGTTCACAGGTGACCGCCACATTGGCCCGCTGTTCTTCGGCGGTCCCTTTTTCGTCGGCCTGCTTGATAGCATTGCCTCCGAGAGCGACGACGATAACTTTTCTCATACTTCTTCCTCCTTTCCGAATCTACCTATCTCAACTTTCATTTTCTTTCAAACAACCGCTAAGATACGCCCGTCCCGCCGGCATTATCAACCGAATAGTAGCTCAAGAGATTTTGATTATCAAGTCTAATCAAGGAACTTTTTGAAAAATATTCTTGACTCAGAGTATCAAATTTCCGATACTGCAGTCAGTTTCATAACTTATGGAGCCCCACGGGCAAGACCCTGGTACCATTACTACCCGCCTTCGCCAAGGCTTCGGCGGGTTATCCGCGTAACATTTTATGGCGACATCCGCCATAGCAGAGGATGCGCATTTATCTAAGGGTAAACCCGTGGACTTCTGCGAAAGCGGATAAACTTTACCAAAGGAGGTCGAAATGGCTATTCAGAATCAAGGACCCGAGTTAATCCAGAGACTTCTGGAGCTCGCCTGGAAACCTAAAAAAATCCTCTTTCAAACCATCGCGGTCATCGTCGCCTATTTCATCTTCCTCTTCTTCCAGTTCATAGCGCCGGCTGCGCCCGAGGCCGCCTGGCTGGCCGGTATTCTTATTTTCATCGGCAAGGTCCTGGCTTACTTCATTATTCTTCTGGGAATGACATCAGTAGCCGGTCTCACCATGCAGGAATTGCGGGAGAAAGAAGGGGGATCTTCCGCCCTGGAAAAACTCAAGGATATCATCACCTCACCGCTAAAAATCTTCGCCATCATCGTGGCTCTGGTCATCTTCCATGTCATCATCGATCTCTGGGGTAAGATTCCCTTCGTCGGGGAACTATGCTGGATGTTCTCACCGGTGATCACCTTTCCTCTGGGCATAGCCATGGTGGCGGTTTTTCTGGTTCTGGTATTCGGGGCGATGCTCCTTCCCACCATAATCATTCTCGGGAAAGAAGGTCCGGTCAGCGATTTAATAGATTTTTTAAGAAAAAACACCATTAAGTTCGCCGGACATTTCCTGATCGCGCTGGTGGTGGCTGCAATCACATTCGTCCTTCTGGTCTCCGCCATCGGCTGGAGCCGGGATATCTCCCTGACCATTATGGGGGATAAATATATGTATCTGCAAAGCCATATCCCCGGATTCGTCCGCCATGTTCCCGGTTTCCAGGTCATGCCCCGGGTGCAGGGTTTCCGGGGAGGGGAAGAATACATGGGGCCGATGATTTACGGTCCCAAGGCCGATCGCTGGACCCTGGTGGTGGCCGGTTTTGTCTTCGGAATTATAATGTGGTTGATTTACATGTCGATCTGGGGCTTTATCCTGGTCAACTTCAGCGTTGCCGGCTCACTCTCCTATGTGGGACTTACCGGCGCTCTGGAGGAAAAAGACGAAGAGGAGGCCATCGAAAAGGAGAAAGAAGAGAAGAAACCCGCCCGCCGTACCCGGAAACCGCGCGCGAAGAAGTCGGCTCCGAAGAAAGAAACGAAGGAAGAAACGAAGGAAGAAACGAAGGAAGAATAATCGTTTTCCAGATCAGCGGAGGAGATTTAGCCCCCCGGTTGAAAACCGGGGGGTTTTTTATCCGAAAATCAGGTCTCGATAACTCAATTCTCCCAGGATAACCCGCATCGCTTTTCTGAGCCTACGCTCGTTACTTATGACCCCTTTGAAAACCAGATGGGGGGATAAACTAAATAAACGGGAAAAGAAATGGGACCAGCATAAATTCTTTCCAAAACTTTGCCAGACAAGACCACGATATTTCGCGAGCGCCGAGCGGCCCGCTAAAAAGTGAGTTATCGCGCGGGCGGCCAGCTCCCCGCTTTTCAGAGCGTAGTAAATGCCTTCTCCGGCCACACGGTCAACCAAGCCTGCCGCATCACCGGCGAGAAGACATCGTCCTCTCACCAATCCCGCGGGAGGAATACCGAATGGGATATTAGCGCCCCGCACGCTGTCCCTACGATATTCCCCGATCAAACCTTCTCTTTCCAAATAATTTTCCAAACATCCCCGGAGACGCCGGAAACCGGATCGTCTCGTAGCCACACCGGCACTGATATGATCGCGCCGGGGAAAAAGCCAACCATAGCCGCCCGGAACACCTCCCAGATCGAAGCTGATGTAATCGCCGCGCTGCCGGAGAAATTCTTCCCGCATCGGGATTCTGGCTTCGAGGGCGAAACCGCTGCTCCTGAGAAAACGGGGATAAATCCGGCGCCCGAGCAGGCTGTCCGCTCCATCGGCCGCGATCACCGTCCTGGCGGAGAAATTGCCTCCCGGGGTGACGATAGCGTATTGAGCGACCTCTTCCCTCAAATCAATCACTTCCGCTTCCTCTTTAAACTCCGCCCCGGCCTGCGCCGCCCTCCGGATCAGGAAATCATCGAACATCTCCCTTTTCACCACCCAGCCCAGTATTTCTTCTCCCCTCTCGTAACGGCGATCTCTCGACAGCCAGCTGAAAACCGTTCCCTTGATCTCCCGCTCAAAGAGCGGGGATAAGTCGAAATCGAAGATATCAGCCACCTTTCGAGGCAGACCTCCCCCGCAGCATTTGTAGCGGGGAAACTTGGCCTTTTCCAGGACCAGGACACTGCAGCCGGCCCGAGCCAGGAAGTAGGCGGCGCTCCCCCCGGCGGGGCCGGCCCCGATGACTATACAATCGTATATCGGCATAAGGACTTGGTGCTTTCGGTTAAACTTATATGTTTCCCCACGGATGAATACTACCACGGATTATAATATCCATGGACATTGGGGTCACCGGGATATCAGGAGGATAGGATACCAGGGTATCGGAATATAAGGCCGCCTGATATCCTAATGGCCGGATACCCTGTCCCCCCGATTATCTGATTCCCTGATAACCATAAAAAATATCCATGGTCGCCGTAATCTGTGGGGTTACAGTTTTTTGGGAATACCGATACAGGAACTCAGCTCCCGCTTTTTTTCTGGCTGAACAAATACACCAGCATAACCAGCAAAAGGGTCAGGGGAAGGAAGCTGAGCGAACCTTCCGGGCTGAGAAAACCGAATGAGAACCCCTGGCAGGAGAAGGGGAAAAACCAGAGATATCCTCCCGCTATATGTTTCTGCAGCATATCCATCAGTAAATGAAGGATGGAACCGCCTATCAACAGTAAAAAGATGTTTTTTCTCTGGTCCACCCGAAAAAAGAGACTGATCAGCCAGCAGATGAGAAAGATGACCGCCGGAGAATGCAATGCCTGGGCCACCGGAAAAGTCCGGGGCCAGAAAATATGGAGTGGGCGGGAAACGATATCCGGAAGGAGCGCGCCGAAGGAAAAAATGACCAATCCCCTCCCGATCCGTAGTCCTTTGCCGGCGAAATAGGCGCCGGCCAGATGAGTGACCAGGTCAGGCATCGTTACCTTGGTGATTGTATCTTGGTTATTGGTGATTCTTTTATTACCAGTCTTCCTTTCTCCCAGCGCAACGATTTGATTAGCAGAAAAGCCAGCAGCAGAAGGGGAGGAATTGAAATAACTATCTTCAGCTTTCGCAAAGGAGCGGTCCTGATTTTTTTAAGTTCCAGGTAGCCCTCCCTGCGGAAAATGGTAATCGCCTCGATATGTTCTCCCGGACGCGCCTTCACCGGACGTTTTTCCGCCGGGACCATCACTGTGACATCCCCGCCGGGTTGCGATACCAGGATTCGGTCCGGCTCGATTTCCAGCAAACGGCTATCCACATAGAGAGGAACCTCGGCGCCGGCGAAGCGGACCGGATCCGTACGGCAGCGGGCGAGCGTCAGGTCTTTTCTCTTCCCGTAAGCGTAAAAGAGCAAGCCGATCAGGGCGATGCATATAAGTATGATTTTTAGCAACCTGTAGCGATCAGAAAACACGGCATTGAAATTTTGCCTTAAAAATTTATGTCTAATGTTGATTAAAGAGACTATACTGGAAAAAACGGGAATTGTACACCCGCCGGCACTCCGAGGTCAACCGAAGGGTAATAACGAGAAGGGTAATAACGAGAGCTATTCATCTTCATGAAGATCTTATTGGTCACTTCCGATTTGCCTTATGAAGATATCAAACACGGAGGAGGGCAGCTGACCTTTAATCTGGTCAAACATCTTTCCCGCTCCCACCGGCTTTCTCTGCTCTCTTTCGTCAGGGAAGAAGAAAAACCCTATCTTGCGACTCTTCACCGATATTTCGAGGAAGTAAATACCATCCCCGCCCTCCGGGGCTGGTTAAGCCGACTGCGCCGATTGCCTCTTCTTCTTACCCGGCCTTATTCGGTGGTCGCGACTTTCGCGCCCCAAATGGCCTTTCATCTCCGGGATATGTTCTTTCGCCACAAATACGATCTCATTCAGTTCGAGTATTTCCATATGGGTCAGTACATTTCCCTGATCCCGGATTCGGCGGCGCGGGTGCTGGTCCTGCAGGATATTCCCAGCCCGGTCCTCCGACAGCAGGTGCGGATCGCTTCCGGCCTGAAGAAATATTTTTATTACCGGGAGTGGAATCTGAGCCGGAAACAGGAAAAATTATACTCCATCAATGCCGGTAATGTATTTGTCTTCTCTTCTAAA
>Ga0272441_10010263_pt1 | contig 14228 bp, 22 predicted proteins | sample SSMProp6N_FD_193582 | JGI IMG/M metagenome (GOLD analysis project Ga0272441, IMG submission 193582) | Marine sediment archaeal communities from Little Sippewissett salt marsh, Falmouth, MA, United States - SSM-Prop-6N | ecosystem: Environmental > Aquatic > Marine > Wetlands > Sediment ... | reverse complement strand
GAGTAGTATTACTAATCCATTAACAGGTTGGGGGCAAGATGTAGCTTATGGAGATGATGGATACTGGGTAGTAGCAGCAACTGGACCACAAATTGTTATTGCAACTGATCCTACTGGGACCTGGAGTAATATAACTACTCATCCATTTACAACTGCACTAAAAACTGTTGCCTATGGAAATGGATACTGGGTAATAGGCGGTCAATCTGGTGAGATTGCTTATGCTACCGATCCTAGCGGTACTTGGAGTACACCTACTCATTCTATTACTAATACTTTTAGTCAAATTATATATGCAAATGGATATTGGGTTGCGGTTGGTGGTGGTGGACTACTAGCTATAACACAAGATCCTAGTGGAACATGGGTTAATATAGATCATCCAATGGGATCTAAAGAGTTAAGATCTGTATCTTATAATAATGGTTTATGGTCTATTTTAAGCGAGTATGGAGATACAATGGTATCTACTGATTTAACTACATGGAAATATGGGCTTGGCTTAGCAGAGACATATACAGGTACATATTATCCTACTGTTACAACTTATGGTGGAGGATATTGGGTAGCAGGTGGATATAATGGTTATATTTGGGTAGGAACTCAACTATAAGCTGTGTTCAACTATAATTAGACTCTCTCATCTTTTTTTATATCAAAGAGGCGCCTTGTTTAGGGGCGCCTTCTTTTTCATAAGGAAAAAGATGAGAGTAATAATATAACGTTAAGGGTTTATTTAATTATAAAATAAAATGATAACAAAGCTAGAGAAGTAATAAGGCCTATTAAAATTGTTTTGTAATTAAGTATATAATTTCTGCCTTTTACCAATCTCATTGATCCATATTCTAGTTTATGCATATTAGAATGGCATTCTATTGGCTTCATTTTACTCCTTTATTCTATACCTTCTCTTGCATTTTTAATGCTTCTTATTCTTGTTATGGCTGCGAGAAACTTATTCTTAGGCATATCGGCAAGAGATTGTATCTTAAGACCCTCAAGAACCATTTCAGCTACATCATCATAATCAGCTAATTCATATTCTATCTCTTCAAGTTGTTCTAATGTAATAGTTTCACTAGATTGTTCTTTAGGATTGTATTTTGTATTTAGAGCGACACCTTTAGATTTAGCTTCTCTGGTATCATAAACAGCTCTTTCTGCGTCATCATCAGAAATATCATCGCTTGTAGTTATATTTAATAGAGCCGCGTAGGAATATCGTTTCATATATGTAAGAGAACTTGCATAAGATTGAGCATCTGATTTTGTTGGTAGGATTCTTGCTTTAGTTTCTATCCATTGACCTGATGTATGTCTAAGTTTTGTTGATAATATGGTTACCCCTTGTTCGGTAATAATGGTTTGTTGGGTAACACTAAGACCATTTTTAGATAATGTTGGTTTAATAGCTCTAACAATAGAATTAAAATCAGCATATTTATTTTTAAAATAAGGATTTTCTCTATTGAATCCTATTTGAGGGTATTCACCTTGAGCCTTAGAAAGAGCAGTATTAATATCTTTAGTGTCTTTAGATTCATATGCTCCTTCTGGCAACAAAGACAACTTCTCTTCAACTTTTTCATCTATATAGCTACTTAGAGCTTTTAAATAATTAAGTTGGTCTAGAAATGATTCTCGTTCATGTTTTGGTTCTTCTATTTTTTTAATATTGTCCATATGGTTCCTTTAAAGTTATTTCTATTAAGTTAACAATGTACGGATAATCTCTAGGAAAGAATTCCTTCCATTTTTTTTTAAGTATTTCTGGATTAATTTTAAGTAAGTTTGGTTGTAAGCTTTCGATATATTGTTCTATATGTATTCTAAAAGGGTGGGTTGGTCTATCTTTTATAATTTTGTTTAATAATTTAATCTTTCTTTCTAGAGGGCTTAAATTTTCTATATTTCGTTCGTTATATTTGTTTGCCATTTTTACTCCATAAATTAAGTTAATTTTTTGGAGTAACGATACAGTTTTTTAAAAGATCAAACAAGGTATTTAATTCTGGGTAAAGATATCTTACTCTTTGCTCAAAAGGTAATAATTCATCAAATATTATAGCCATTTCTTTATGTCTTTCTAAGATACTTTCCTCTGATTCTCCTAATGCGGTCATTTCTTTTACTTTTACGCCTATAGATTTAAGTATATTTATTTTTTTAATAATGATTTCATCACAGAGTTGTGATAAACGTAAAATAATATCTTTCATATTTACCCTTTTTTTGTATTTAGAGAATATGGAAAAACAACACAACCATATCCCCTAAATACAATTGAGACGGAATTCTTGAATAAATTTTATATTTAATTATACTAATATTACTAAAGTTATATATCTTGTCAATATTAATAATGTTAAGAAAGTAATTATGGAAGAAGATAAAACTAAGATAAAAAGAATGAAGGTTAGTGAAGCGGCTAGGTTTTTAGATGTATCGCAAGCTACATTAAGGACATGGCATTTGAATGGTAGGTTGGTTCCGATGGTTCATGCTATTACGGGTCACAGAACGTATACTTTAGAACAATTACAGGAATTTTTAGAAAAGAATTCTAATAAATAAAAAAAGACTCTTATGCAGGCACGGATAAGAGTCTTTTTAACAATGTTCGGAGAGAAACATTATTTAGGGGTTGCCCTGGATAGTCTATTCTTAAATATGATCAATCTTAAATTCTATAAAATATAATCACTTTAAAATCTAGGGCTTTTTAAGTATAAAAAAAACTGAGCCTTTATCAATAATAAAGACCCAGCTTTTCTCTTTAGAATATCTATAATCTAATATAACATTTTAAAAAAATTATCCCAGAATGAAAAAAAGAGACTTTGCGTATTTACAAAGTCTCTAAATTTCTTTAGTTTTGTGGTATCATGAACAAAACCATAACACAATCTAAAACTCATTCACGTTTAAGTCAAGCAAAATCACAAAAAGAACCTAGAAATCTTAACAAAGATTCTCTTTGTATAAAGAATCACTCTTTAAAGTCTATAAATAAACAGTTAGCAATAAGTAAGGCTGAAGATTATTTATCTTTAACTATTACACAGCGCAGGATATTAGATTTATTAATTAATATGACAGGTAAATATTCTAATGTAGTTCCAGCCATGTCATGGATAGCTGAACAAATTGGTTGTACTGTAAGAACTGTTGTAACAGCGACTAATGTTTTACATGATCAGGGTTATATAACAAAAAATTATCGAGGATGGTTTAAGGTTAATAAAAAAAAGAAGTTATTTATAAGTAGACCATGTAAGTACAAAGATACTCAAAAAATTAAAGATGACATGAAGTTTTTGAGTAAATATTTACCTAAAAACTCTAAGATTTATAGAAAACTAGTTAAGTGGATACCAGCTCTTATAACTGTATTATGTATTATTTTCACACCTACTTTAAAAAGTAGTTATAATATAAATAAATCTAGTTATATACGAAGAGATATACCTACAGTATTTGGTCAAGATAACTATTCAATTTCAAAAATCTATAAAGATAAAGAGATATTACCCACCACCACTCTGTCTAAGGGTGCCCCGCCACTAATATTACCAAAAAATCATCCTGCAAACATACACTTTGAAGATGATCCATACTCACAGTTTAAAAATAGATCGTTATCGATCTCTGTTTTTAAAGAAAGTCGTTCTATGGAGAATAGTAATAAATTACCTAAAAAGGGAAATACGATAGATCCTCGTTTCTGTACAGCGTCTGATTATCAATCGTTACAAAATGATCAACAATGTATAGCACATAGATATTGTAGGGGAAGAAGACTATATGGATCTGTAGCAGAATATGAAAAAGAATTAATAAATATTAATAAAAGTGACAATATATGGCTTTTAAACATACCTTCGGATACAATATTAACTGAAAATGACGTACAGTTGATAAAATCACTACCACAACAAGTTGTATATTACCTTAAGCAACTGTTATCGAAAAGACCAGACAGAAAAAATGACATGGCCTGGATAATGGATGCTTGTATTGCGAGGTGTAAATCCATGAATATACCAAAAAATGAGATACGTGATCTTCTTAGAAAACATGGATATAACTATATTCATCTTTTAGAACCTAATAAAAAGTCATTCATAAAAAGAGGTAGATATCCATACAAATCCGTGCAACAGACAACAAAAAAGCCTAAGGAGATTAAAGGTAAGTTTCCAACAGATGAAAGACTATCTCCCAAGGCATTAGCTTTTTTAGGAACAGAACTGCTTGAGCAATTAAGAAATAAATGATCTTAGTCTTTGTCGAATTGACGGTTAATGTCTTGTAGTACGTATTTAGATAATATGTTGCCATATAATTGTAGATGTAAAATTATATCGTCTCTTTCTTCTTCTAGTAATATTTTCTCTTCTTTGTTTTCTTTTTTTAATGTTTCGTATTTATTATTTGTATACCGTAACTTTATTTCTATTTTTTTTAATGCTTTTGCAGCATTTTCATAAGTAAATGATGCTTCTAATGTTTCTTTAGATAGTTTTACAATCATATTATTTCCTTAAATTGTTCATTAAATGTAAGTTTCCAATAGCCAACATCTTCTTTTCTATACATAGATAAATCCATGTCTTTTAATTCAGGTATTAATGAATAATCAACAGATCCTGATCTTACAAGATATTTATATTCATATCCTTCAGCACAAGAGTTTTTATTATCAGATAATCTTACTAACAACGTAGATAGTCTACGCTTTTTAGACTCAAGAAATTTAATCTTATCATGAATTTCCTTTAACTTAGATGCTATATCAACCCATTCTTTATCTCTAATTATCATATCGCCCCCTGTATAATACCTAACATAATCGCTAAATCTAATGTTTCTTTAGATTATCTTTAACCTTCCTTTAATACATAACTGCGAGATTTACGATTTTACGAGATCGTAAATCTCGTAAAATCGTAAGAAAAAGGATAAAAATCTTTTTATCCTTTTAAATTAACCATAAATCTAATGTTTCTTTAGATTATCTTTAACCTTCCTTCTTCCTTTAACTTAATAATATATGTTTTTAAATCTGAAGGAGCAGAATCTAAAAGAGCATCAAAAAATTTATCCTTATCATTTGTTGTATCAATAACTTCATCCTTTTTTTGTTGTTCTAATTCTTTCTTTTTTTGTTGTTCTAATTCTTTTAATCTTTTATTAATGATTACTCTTTTTTCTGAAATCATGTCAGCAGCATCATTTAGCTCTTTATACTTTTTATCGTATATATCTTTATTATTTAAGTATTCAGGGTCTTCTTGTATTCTTGCCACACTAATTTGTTGTATAGCTTTATTATATTTTCTTTTTTGGGATGTAAAATCTTTTAATACATAATATAAAAACTCATGACTACAATTCTTTTCAATTAAATATTCTGAGGTTATATCTTTTATTAACATCTTATTTCCTTATATATAATACTTGTATAACTTACTATATCTATAATATATATATAATCTATAAGATGTCAAGTATTTATATAAAATTAATTTTGTATAATATGACAAAATTAAATAATCTTATTTTTAGGAGATATATTCCAAAAATATTATAAATAGATATCATAAAGAATGAGCATTGTTCTTTGCCTTTCTCCGGCCCTAATTTAATAATAAAGATCAATGCTCTTTATTCATAAAGCGAAGGAGGATGATGAAAAAAATTTCTAAAAAAAAAGAATCCCCCAAGTCTATACTACCTAACCAGCGTAGTAAAAAAACTAATTATAGATATTTGGACGAATACAAGGACTTATTCACAAGAAAGCTTACCCCGGTTTCTGTAGAATTCATAGAATTAATTATTAAACAAATTCTCCATTGGGCACATAATGATAAGAATGCTCTATTTTTAGACCAGTTCTGGTTTTCTAAAGGTATACCAACAATGTCATTTAATGCATGGCGTAAAAAGTTTCCAGAACTTGATGAAGCATGCCAAGAAGCTAAACGTCTTATCGGTATGCGTAGAGAAACAGGAGCAATTAAGAAGAAATTTGATTCTGGTATGATCAGATCTGTTCAGGCTATGTATAGACCAGAATGGAAAAAAGTAGAAAAATGGAGATCAGAATTGAGACAAAGTGTAGACGAGAAAACACAACAAAGTACAATAAACTGGGTATTAGAAAAGTTTCCAAACTCTAATATCGTTCCTAAAAAGAAAAAAGATGATTAAAGAACTTTTATCTACCGTTAAAGATTTAGAAGTAGCTATTAAAGATCTCGAAGTGTTAAATAAAAAAACTATTAATGCATTATGGGAATTGAGAAATGTAGTATCTCAAAACAAAAAAGAATCTAATTTTAAAATTAAAAGTTCAAATGAAATTCTTATGAAACAAGTTAAATCTATGTGTGATACACTAAGATTTAAAATCGATGAAATCATAGAAAGGATTTAATGTTTAAGCTTTTTAGTAATAAGAAATTAGTAAACTTAAGGCTTCAAGCGTTAGAACTTAAGCTTGAGAATTTACAATCGCTTGTTGATGAGATAAGAGATGAGTTTGGTAAAGAACTTAAACTATTAAAAGAAGCACATACTTTAATTAAAGAAGACTGTATTAAAAACTTCGATTACACAATAGAAGTAAATAAAATCTTACAGACTCTTTTAGATAAAGAAGATAAACCTAAAAAGAAAGTAAAACGCACTCCAAAGCGACTTGATAAATACAATGAAGTATGAAACAAGAAGAGTTCTTAATTCTTTTCATCCCAGAAAGTACCAATTACCTATTTTAGATGCCTTAGAAAACAAAGACTATAAAAAAATAGTAGCTATTATGCCGCGTCGTGCTGGTAAAGATATAACTGCTTGGAATCTTGCCATAAGACAATGCATAAAAAAACCATGCGTAGTTTTTTATATATTTCCAACATATGCGCAAGCTAAGAAAGTTATCTGGGATTCAATAACAAACGATGGTAAAAGTTTTCATGACTTTATTCCTAAGGAGCTTATAAGTTCAAAGAACTCTCAGGAAATGAAGATTACATTTACTAATGGATCTATACTTCAATTGATTGGCAGCGACAACATTGATTCTATTGTAGGATCTAACCCTTATGGCTGTGTATTTTCTGAATATGCTATTCAAGATCCACGCGCCTACCAGTTTATACGACCTATTTTAGCAGCTAATGATGGTTGGGCTCTTTTCATATCAACACCAAGAGGTCGTAATTCTTTTTGGGAGCTTTATCAAGTAGCTATTAATAGTCCAGACTGGTTTGCTTATAAGCTTACTTTAGACGACACTCAGCATATCCCTTATAAAGAAATAGAACGTGAGCGTGCTGATGGATTAATGTCTGAAGATCTAATTCAACAGGAATATTTTACATCGTTTGATCTGGGCGTTGAGGGTGCATACTACACTAAATATCTAGATAAGATTAAACTTAATGGACAAGTTGGAGTAGTTGCATATGAGCCAGGATTTAAAGTACACACAGCATGGGATCTTGGAGTAAGAGATTCAACGGCTATTATCTTCTTTCAGACAATAGGACAAACTGTTCGTATTATAGATTGCTATGAGAATTCTAAAGAAGGTCTTGAGCATTACGCTAAGATATTAACTCAAAAAGATTACATTTATGGGAAACATATTGCTCCGCATGATATTAGAGTTAAAGAGCTTGGTAGTGGAATGACAAGAATAGAGAAGGCAAAGCAGCTTGGTATAAAGTTTATTGTTGCCCCTAGTCTTACAATTGAAGATGGTATAGAATCTGTTCGTAGTGCTTTTTCTAAGTTTTGGATAGATGAGAATAAATGTCAGCCTCTTTTAAAGGCTTTAAATAATTATCGTCAAGAATATGATTCAAAGAAGAAAATATATAAACAGCGTCCGTTGCATGATTTTTCTTCGCATTTTGCTGACGCAATTCGTTACTTAGCAATTTCTTTACCAAAGACAAGAGATGGATTAAGTGCGGAAGAATTGGATAAAAGATATAGAGAAGCGGTTTACGGAACGGAAGAATTACCTTCATTTTTTAGATAAAAGGATTTAAATGAGAAAAATATTAAAAATGATTGATATACCAGAGTTAAAAGAAGAATTTTGGGAATTGTATTCCGAACAGGTGTATACATCGTTACAAGATTTTGTACGTAATTTAATTGAGCTTGAGTATATAATAGATCAGGTATCATTTGATTTAGTTACTAAGTTAAACAGTGATCTTGAACATAGCAGTAAGCATATGTTAAATGGAGTAAATGAAGCGCATTTAAACCACCTAGAAAAGCTAATGAATATTTATTTAAAGCTTAATGAGGTAACTGAAAATATTGATACTGAAATGGACGATATTTTAATGCTTTCTGAAAAAACAGAAGGTAGCGCTTAAAGAACACTACACTACTACTGGCTCGGGGTCTCATATCCCGGGCTTTCTATTTTGTATAATTATTTAAATAGGTAATTATTTCTTCATTAGAAACATCTAATCCGGCAACAGTAATATCGTAAGGCCTTTTTGTTATAAAATTGTTAAATATTCCAATTTTTCCTAGAATATCGGATTCCTTGATCGCTAATCTTCTATTATGTAATTTTATGGCTATACAGTTTGTTGGATCACCTCCGTGAAGTAAGACTGCTCTATCTATATTTGACCACGGTATCAAATTAAAAACTTGAATCCATATTCCTTTTTTATTAATAATTAAGTAGGGTTCGTTACGTTTAAATAAATAATATTTAATCATTAGCAGTACATTAAACAGTACAACTGAGGATAGAACTATCAAGAACCATAAAAAAAGTTTAATTGATGTTAATGAAATAGTAAGTATAGATTTTTGTATTGTAGTAAATGATACTTCTATTGCTGGGAGCAATAAGACGCCACTTATTGCCAGTACATTTAAAAACAATATAATCCATGCCCCGCTCATCCATTGTTTTTGATCCATGTAAGCAATTAGTGGACGTCTTATCATATTTTATACCTTCTTTTTTGTTTATGGTAACCAAGGAATACATGTTACAAATACTCCAGCTCCGGTAGCTGTAGATTCAATTGCAGCTACGGTAGCTGCTACACCTCCAGCTAGTGTGACGGCTCCAGTAGTAGCCACAGCTGCTTCAGTTGCAAGTCCGGCTCCAGCTATAGCGCCTCCTGCTATTGCTGCCCCTGTTCCAACGCCTGCGGTTGCTGCTACTGCTCCGCCTCCAATTGCTGCGCCAGCTACACCGCCGGTAGCAACTGTAGCGGTTGTAACGCCAGCTGCAATAGTTCCGTATGCAAATGTCTTAATTGCCCAATATGTTATTAACCCAAAAACAGGTCCGCCACCATGGCCATTTACGTGGGCTCGCAGGCAATATTCACCGTTACTTAATTCTTTAATGGCAATACTGTTATATGAATTAAGGTATGCCATTGTTTCTTCATCTAAAGCAAAAGCGCTTGCTTCACCGATATTTGGCTCAACTAATTCTATGAATTGATCTTTAGTTGTTTTATACAAAGTTATAAGTGTACCATTTACTTCTATTTCTTTAATGTTTCCTAAAAAATATCCTAATTCAACACTAGAAAGATTTCTTATTTCTTTATCGACATAAGCATTTTGTATCTGGATATATTCGCCATTTTTTACTGCATAGAAGTTTTTATCTTCATGAAATAACTTAATTTTTCCAATTTTATTTGAAACTAATAAGTTTGATTTAGGAATTTCCACTGCTTTTAATGGTGTACTAAATAAAATTAATGATGCGACTATTACCTTTATAGAAATTTTAAACATTCTTTTCCTTTACTTTTGATTAATATATGTTACGATTCTTCTCCACATGATAATTTTTATTTATACAATAAGCCCCTCTTTAAATATAAAAACATAAATACTATTACAATAAGACACATAAATATTAATATTTAAACGTCAATAATATATAAATAAAAATTAAAATCAATAGATATTATAATTTTACTAACTTTATTAATATTATAATATTATCGCTCTTATTATTTACAAATATTAATTAAATATATTTACTAATTGAATTAATTCATAACTTGATCTGATAGTCCTATAATATTAAGCTCGTAGATTGACGCAGTATTAGTTTAACTATAGAGGAGATTATGTATGTTGCGAAGAATTGCATTTAACTACGCTATAATATTATTCTATATTATATTTTTAATCACAGTTACTTCGTGTGAGTTTACTCCTGAATTATCAAATGAGATTGATTATAATGAAGAGTATGTAGATACTATTGATATAGATTTAATTTTAGATGATATATGCAGTAATTCATTAGATATCGACACATCTTTAGCTGATAGCTTAGTAGATGAAGAGATTAAAAAAAGAATGTATGAGTTACATTTTGAGTTTGATGAGGAATTATTAGATACTGACAACGATCAGCAGGTTAAGACTTATGTGTAAATATTAGCATCATCTATATTTATAAAAAGGATTGAGGATAAAAATGGCCATATTTCAACCAGATCCCCAATATTACACTGATAATAGTAAAGAAATTTTAGATTACATGAACCAATTTTACGCTGAAAGCATAACTATTAATCAGGCTTTTTGGGCTGAAGCAGACATAGATACAAGATTTGAGGCAGGAGATCAAACAATTTGGAATGAATTATACGGTAATCTTCCTCTTTCTCAGAAAAAACAATTTAATTTCAATAGAATACGACGTGTTATAAACATGGTAAGTGGACATCAGCGCAAAAATCGTAAGTCTACTATTATTACTCCTGTTGAAAATGGAGATGAATTAGCTGCAGATCAATTTACAAAAATAATGTATTGGATAAATAACCAAGAAGGTGTACTTAACACAGTTTCTGATTCTTTTCATGGTGCTCTTATTTCTGGAATGAATTTGTTACAAGTTTGGGTTGATTATAGATCTGATCCTATTTCTGGGGATATAAAAGTAGATAATTGTAGTTATAATAGCTTTTTAATGGATCCATATTTCAAAAAAACTGATCTATCTGATTGTAATGCTATTTGGAAGAGATCTTTTTTAACTAAAAAAGAATGTATATCTCTTCTTCCTGAACGAGAAAGTGAGATAAAAGATATGCAATCTCGTGATTCTCGTGATGATAAATTTGAATTTATGCCAGAAAGTTTTAACGTTGGTCCAAAGAATCTTCTAACATACGATGAATTTTATTATAAAGATTATCGCACACAAAAAATGCTAGTTGATACACAAACTGGTGAAACAATGGAGTGGAAATCTGAAAATGAAGATGGTCTTAAACGATTCTTACAGCTTTATCCTCAGGTAACGCTTATTAATCAAGATGTTCCAACTGTTAGGGTTTCTATAGTCGTCCAAAACAGGGTAATGTATGATGGTCCAAATCCAATAGGTATAGATAGGTATCCATTTGTTCCTGTTTTAGGGTATTTTAATCCAAATATTCCTTATTTCGATAAGCGTATACAGGGAATGGTTCGTGGCCTACGTGATGCTCAATTTTTATACAACAGAAGAAAGGTTATTGAACTTGATATTTTAGAAAGTCAGATAAATTCAGGATGGAAATACAAAGAAAATGCGCTTGTTAATCCTAAAGATGTGTTTTTGAGTGGTCAGGGAAGAGGTTTAGCACTTAAAGAAGATGCTCAGATGACAGATGTAGAACAAATTGTAGCTCCTCAAGTTCCACCTTCAATGATTCAACTTTCAGAGTTATTGGCCCGGGAAGTTCAAGAAATATCTGGTGTGAATGAAGAGTTATTAGGTTCTGCGGTTGATGAAAAAGCTGGGATATTATCTATGCTTCGTCAAGGCGCTGGTCTTACTACACTTCAACTTCTTTTTGATAATTTAGATATATCTCAAAAATTATTAGGCAAGATTATGCTGGATATTGTTCAGAATAATTTTACTCCAGGAAAGGTTAAAAGAATTATTGAAGAGGAGCCTGCACCACAGTTTTATCATAAAGCTTTTGGTAAATATGATGCTGCTATTGAAGAGGGACTTAATACAACTACACAAAAACAAATGCAGTTTGCTCAATTATTACAGCTACGAGAAGCTGGAGTTCCTATACCTGATGATGTATTAATTGAAGCTGCAACAATTCAGAACAAAAAAGATCTTACTGAGTCTATGGAACAAGCAAAACAACAACAACAAGAACAGGCTCAAATGCAAATGCAAGCTGCTATACAGGAACAACAGGCACGTACAGAACTTGCGCATTCAAGGGCTGTTGCAGATCAGGGTCTTGGTCTTGAAAGATTAAGTAGAATTAAAGAAAATGAAGCTCTTGCTGTAGAAAGAAGAGCAGAGGCTTCTAAAGATAAAACAGCAAGTATGCTTAACTTAATTAAAGCAATGCAGGAAATTGAAGGCATTGATATCAGTCAACTAGAACAAATGATAAGATTGTCAGAAGCTATACAGCAAAAAGAAAAAAATATAACATCAAATAATGAGCATGCGAATGCGCTTCAAGATAAAGTTGAGCGTGTAACGCAAGATAATGGTTAGAGGTATAATCCTTGTAGGTTAAATTCCTACAGTTTCCATGAAAGGGAAATTATGGCAAAGAAGAGATATTATGATAACTCGTCTGATGGAAGTATGATTAATTCAGATTCATCAGCAATGGCCAATCTTCCACAAGATGTAAAGATTATTAAATACCCATCTACAAGTGGATATTTAAATGAAAATCTTAACGATGGTATGTCTGGTATTGATGGGCAAATGAAAAAAGATAATTCTAAAAAGATAAGCAACCTACAACCTGAAAAGTACTAAAATGCCTATAATGCCAAGGGCCAATAAAAAGACTACTAAGATAGCTTTTAACATTTTAGGAAAGCCTGCTAATATTCAAAAGCGGGCTTATAAAAAAATAAAGTCTGATGTTGGTAGCTATAACGGAAATAATGTAACTACAGATTTAATACACATAACATCAAAGAAATAGCAAATCTATATGCTACTTTTGTTGTGCTCCTTTTTTGTGTGGGGTAGATCTCTTAAACTCCTTCTGATCTGCCCCATGAACATATAAACTATAAAAGGAAGATTTATGCCAGCTAAAAAGCCAAGGACTAAAAAAGCTAAAAAATCTGCTGTTAAAACAGTAATGGAAGAATGGAAATCAGGAAAATTGCATAGTGGATCTAAGAAAGGTCCTGTTGTAAAATCACGTAAACAAGCAATTGCCATAGCAATGAGTGAATCTGGACAATCAAAAAAGAAGAAAAAGAAGAAAAAATAGAATTATTGGGAGCACAATATGTCTATTGATAGAAAAGAAACTGTTGGAAAACTATCTAGAGATCTCTTATTAAAAAACGACACTCCTTTACATACACCTCAAGAACAAACTAATGAACAATTGTCAGAATATGAGCAAAATATTTTTAAATGCATTAACGACAATAAAAATAAATATTCAGAAGATTTTTTTATTGTCGTTTTAACTAAAAAAGAAAAGTTAATGCAAAATGTTATACGTAATTATTTTTTTGCTCGAGAATCGTGCCCTACTCCTGATTACGATCAAATCGTTTATAAATACCATAAAAAAGAAGATAAAATAGAATTTATTTGGGTAATACCAGATAGACAGACCAGTATTTATATGAAAAAAAATTCTCATGCAATTGATCCATCACAATGGAAACTACTTTCATTTGTTTTAAAGTTTGCTGATGGATCCCTTTTTAAGTTGTCTAAAGCTTTGAATAACGAAAAACTAGAAACTCCAGAACTAAAGGAAAATTAAATGGAAAGAAAAGAAATACCTATGCCTCCGCTTCCTGAAGAAGAAGTAGAAGAAGTTACCCCTAAAAAAGAACATGAAGTAGAAGAAGTTACCCCTGAAAAACAACCAGAATTTGAGCAAATTACCCCTGAAAAACAACCAGAAACTCCACAACAAATTAATTTTAAAGCATTACGTGCAGAAAAAGAACGTCTTGAACGTGAAAAAGAGGAAGCTCTTTTAAAACTTAAAGAATACGAAAAGTCTAAAAAAATACCTGACGAAGAAGAGGATCTTGAAATAAATATCTCTGATGATGACCTATTTGAAGGGAGACATTATAAAAAACTTCAAAAGCAACTTAAAAAACAAGAAGAGATCTTAAAGCAATATCAATCTCAGGTACAATTAACATCAACTGAGGCTAAGTTAAAGGCA
>Ga0272441_10010262_pt1 | contig 14228 bp, 8 predicted proteins | sample SSMProp6N_FD_193582 | JGI IMG/M metagenome (GOLD analysis project Ga0272441, IMG submission 193582) | Marine sediment archaeal communities from Little Sippewissett salt marsh, Falmouth, MA, United States - SSM-Prop-6N | ecosystem: Environmental > Aquatic > Marine > Wetlands > Sediment ... | reverse complement strand
GAAGTTGGTGATGGCCACCGAGTCCGGCTTCGCCTCGAGGGCGATGTCCCACGAGTTGCGGAACTTCTCGGTTAGCTTGGGTGCAACGCCCCCATAGTGGAAGTGCACCATATACGTGGTATGCACTCCACCCTCGAATATCTTGTGCGGGAACTCCGTACGCATGACCGGGCCGATTTCGCCGTAGAGCTTCCGCTGGCCCTCCTCGGACCAGTTGGCGTACATGCTGACCCCGTCGAACACAGGCATGAAGCGGCGGATCTTGTCGGCGGAGGCGTGGGCGGCGTCCATCAGCCAGATCATCCGCCCATGCTTGCTCTCGATGGCGGCGATGGTCTCTTGCCACTGCTTGGGCTCGCCCCCGGGGCTATACAGGATGACCACCGGCGCGTCGTCCAAGCGCAGCACGTTGGAATGCTGCTTGAGCTCAGGCATCAGCCCCTCGACCACCTTCTCGACCTCCTCGCCGCCCTTTGCGCCCGTGATGAAAGGCTCCAGCATGAAGCCATTCCCGGCCTTCTCGAACCCCAGCAGCATGTTGCGCCAGATATTCTCATAGCCACTGGGGGCCAGGACCTCACCTTGCAGCCCCGTGAGGCCATAGGGCTTGCAGCGCAGGGCCACCTGACGCCACATCTCTACGCCGTCGTCGGAGTACTTATGCCAAGCGAAGTCCGGCCCGCCGCCGGCATACGTGCGGGACCGGTTTGGCAGCCACCACGGATTCGCCTGGCTCCAGGCAGTGCCTCGATAGGCGCTCTTGTCAAAGGGCGGTCGCGTGTCCTCGAGGGCAGCATCCTGGGCCACGCAGACGGAGCCGGCGTACCCCATGCACAGAAGACCTATCACCGCGAGCAGGATTGCGCTACGATCTGCCATGTCGACACCCCATATCTGTACTCGACACGCGCCCGTAGGCTTGCATAGAAACGGCCCGGCGGCGGCGGACGCCTGACCCGGCACTCGCGCGGCGGCGCGGCACTCGACAACGAGCACGAGCGGGGCTCGGTACGTGTTTGGCGTAGATGCGTGGGCCCGGCTCGTCCCGCGCCCAACGCAGCCATGCGCTTGAAGGTAGCGGGTGCCACTGGTCCCAATCCCGCCAATGATCCAGAGCGTGAGCTCGGGATCGCGGGAGAAGACCAGTGGCACCCAGGCCTTGGGGTTTGTTCCTGACGGCACTCATGCCTTCCCGTGTTGCGGGATGCGCCGAGCGGCTCAGGGGCTGCACACGCTAAACACATACGGGGCTCGTGCTCGAAGGTCTGGGGTGACCCCAGTTGTGCACAAGCAAAGCCCAGCGTCGCCGCGCGGCGGATCACCGCGCCGGCGTAGCGCTCAGCTTATCCTGGGGCGAGGCGGGCGGATGGATCACGATGGTCCGCCCGTCGCCCAATGCCACTGAGACCTCTCCCCCATCAGAGTGGCTTGCCTGTGCCGCCATCCCCGCCTGGCCCTTCCGAAGCGGTAGCAGGAGCGTCACGAAACGCACGGTGTCGGAGCCGGTCTTAATGTGCTGGACGGTCGTCGCCGGCTCATTGGTCTTCGTGACCTTCCAACCCAGGAACTCCGGCTCCGACTGGGTGACGGTGGCCCTCACCGAGAGCCCCTCACATAGCAAAGGCACGATCTGCAGGTTGGCTGCCTCAGGGTCCGTAGTGGTCACCGTGTGGCCGCCATCGCCCTTGATTGTGGCCGTGCTGTCCAGGTGCCAGCGGACGTCGTACTCGTGGCTCTCGGCGTCCTTGGGCACGAGGGTGTCTGCGATGATGAAGATGTCGGGCTTGAGGAACAGCGCCTGTCGGTAGTGTGTTGCCGGGGCGGCCCAGCCCTCGTAGAAGTTGCCGCCCTTCTTGTATGGGTACGAATCAGAGGGCCCGGGCATTCCGTAGGGACCGTCGTAGACGCCGGCCGCCCAGTCTTGAGCATCCGTGCTCTGCCACTGGACATCCTCGACCGGCTTGTAGGGCATCCGTTTGGGTGACGGGTGCTGATACCAACGCCGTCGCTGGGGACGGTTGTCCACCAGGGCGGTGTTGTGGGAGAAGGTGTCGGTGCAGTAGTTGCCATGGGGTGTGTCCGAGTAGTCCATCTTGCCGGGGTCGAAGAGTATCTGTCGACCGTAGGCCCACAGCACTACGTTGAGCTTGTCCTGGTGAGCGTGGCGGTACCCCACGGGGCCGAAGTCAAGCCCCAGGTAGTTGGCGTCGCGCTGCCATCCCGAGCGCATGGCCGCCGCGCCCGCGTAGGGCAGGAAGCATGAGGTGAACTGCGGCGGGCCGCCCTGGGCCCCGTCGGTGGCAATCCAGAGGAAGTCCTGCCGGTCGGGGAAACGCTTCACCGCTGCCTGCAGTTGCTTCTTGGCGTCCAGCGGCCCGTTGTCGTTGTAGGCCGGCATCATCCTGTCCGGCGCCATGAGCTTCACGTAGTAGCTGAAGGGACCCTCACACTTGGCAAGAAGCTCGCCGATACCGTCTTCGCTCTCACGGCCCACTTCGAGGGCCAAATCGTACATCAGTAGATAGTTGGAGAAGAACTGGTGGTACCCCGGGCAAAGCTCGATGCTCGATCCGTCGGGCAGATATCCCTGATCCATGTCCGCCACGGCAACGGAAGCCGCGTGCTGCCGCCAATCGGCCGCCTCCTTCAGCTCCGGGTAAAGCACTCCCGATGAGTACAGGCCGGCCATCTCGAAGGTCAGCCAGTTCGAGGTCGCCGAATGGTCTGCCCGCAGGTGGCGCGTCTGCTCCAGGGTGGACTTCAGCATCAATACCAGGTCGTCGTCGGTGAAGGTTTCAGACAAGAGGAAGTAGTTGAAGGCATAGGGCCAGCCCGAACGCATACGAATCCCGGTGGTCATGGTGTTCCAGTAGTCGGTGTGTGAGCCGGGCGGGCACTGCTTTACCCAACTCCGCAGCATGTCCACCCACACTCGGGCGGCGGGCTCCTCGGTGCCCGAATGCCAATACGCCACGCCCAAGGATTGCCACAGATACATGCGGGCCAAGTTCGCGTGTCGGGAGTTGTTCAGCCAGTCGAGCTCGCCATTGGCGAGCCATCGGCTCTCGTCGAAGGCCCCGGTGCGGTCGGCGATCTGTTGGGCCATCTTGAGACACTGCGCGCCGCTCTTGGGGCTGCGGTCCACCTCATGCGGGTTTAGCCACCAGTAGTCCCCTTTGCGTGACCGGTAGTACCGGGCGAGCTCTGTCCTGGCGCGGGGATAGTCGCCGGCGGCGACGGCCGCCTTCACGTCCTGCATCCCGGGGAAATCCAAGTTGAGGGCATCAAACAACTCGCTATCGGGCAGCCGCTCGTCCATCGCGGTGTCCCCCGGGGCGCACAGACAAAGCGCCAGTAGGCATTGCGTGATGATGAAGGCTCTCGTGGCGTGCTTCACGTCTACCGTCCTCCATAGGAAGCTGTGTCGAGTAGGTGCCAAGCTTGGGTCACGTCCCGACGTCGCGGGCGCCGCCCGCACCCGTCCGGGGGACCGGTGCTCCCCCAGACCCCGGAGTACGAGTTGATGGCTCGTACTCCCTGCGGCGACCCAAACGGCGTGTCACGATCATCTCCGCGCCGATGAAGCCGGGAAGCCAAGCGAGCAGCCCGCTTCGGCGCGGTCGGAGGCCTTCAGTCGGCCATTCGGCCTCAATGGCAAACGGCGGGCCTGGCGCACGTGCTCACCTCGCGGGCAGCATCGCCCTGAAGGGACGGCCCCAGAGCGGCGAAAGCTCAATGCTGCCTGAACACCGGCACGGGCCGGGCGAATTCCGCGTCCATCGTCGTGGGTAGGCGGAAGACGCGCTCGCCGGACTTGTCACAGAAGTACAGCCTTGATTCGGAGGGCTCTCGGCCGTGCCCATCCGCCCAGAAAGCGTAGAACTCCGGGTGGGCGTTGACCGACCGGCGCACATAGGTGTGGTTGTAGGGACTGTTGTAGGTGAGCTGGCGGACCTTGAGCCAACTGTCGCCCTGATCGGCGCTGCGCCACATGGCAACCTCCCCGCCGGGGTTGTATGCCTGCGGGCCATGCTCGGTGGGGCCGATGATACACCAAGTCCCGTCATCCTCGATGTAGAGGCTGCCCATGTCGTAGTTGTTGTCCGAACTGAAGGCCTTCGTGATCTGCCAGGCCTCACCGTTCCAGTGCACCGTGGTCCACGTGCGGGGATCATTCGGGGGGCCCGACGCGTAGCCCTTACTGGTCACCACCAGGATGATAGGGTTGCCCTGAGCGTCGAAGTTGATATCCTTCATGTAGACGTTGAGGCCCTGGGCCTGGAAGTCATGGACGAGGGCCGGGCACTGCACCTGGCGCAGGGGCGCCTCGACGGGCTCTCCCGTGACCGTGGTCCAGGTCTGCCCCATATCCGCGGTCTCGATGTAGTAAAGGTTGGTGCGCCAGTTGAGGCCCTTGTCCTGAGGATGGTAGTTGAAGGCGCTGGCGACCCGATCGTCACAGCGGCCAGTCACCTGGTAATGCCCCTGGTGGATGCCCGCGTACTCGACCGGCTCGGTCCATCGGGCGCCGTCGGAGCTGGTCTGGCTGTACAAACGGCGGCCCCCGTTGTATATGGTCTGCAGGAACAGGAAGCCCTTGCCCGGGATGTGGTGCACCTGCGGGTAAGAGAAGTTGGTGACCTTGATCAGATCGAAGCGCGCCGTCGAGTAGGGCTCGGCGCTCTTGTAGATGAAGGACGGCCGCGCCGTGCCGTGGGAGCTGGCGAAGACCCAGATGTAGCCGGCGTCATCAATGCTGATGACCGGGTTGTCGTGGGCATCGCCCGTGCGCTTGTCGCACAGGATCGTCGGGCGCGGCACCCGTCCCGTCTCGTGGTCATAGTAGGAGGCCATGATCAGCAGGCGCCGGTGGTCCTCCTCGGAGCCCCCGTAGACGAAGAAGGTCTTGTTGGCCTCCGGTGAGTAGACGGCCAGGGGGATGTGTTTGGCGGTGTACGTGCCCAGACCCCCGCTGTACTTGTACACGTACTGGTCCTTCGAGGGCTGGTTGTAGTACCAGATGCCCCGGTACCCGTCGGCCGTCCCCATCTCCGAGCTATACGGCTCGATAAGGTTGACCGGCCAGTCCCTGGCGGCGCCCGCATCGGGCAGCACGACATAGCGGTCGACGACCACGGTCCCCGCTACCGCCTCCACGCGGGTCTGCTGCTGGCCCGGCGGGATCGCCACGCCGTAGGGTTTCCCCACCACAATGGTCCCGCCACCTTCGCGCCACTGCTGCAGGTAGGCGGCGTCCCCGATGGTGATGAGAAGGTCGGCTCCACCGGCTGAGGCCGCGCGTACCTGCAATATCAGCAGAGCCGGTGTGGCGAAGTCGGTGGCGAAGGTCAGGATATTGCGCGGGCCATTGTAGCCGTAGTGGCGAGTGGTGATGCGCGAACCGAAAGCCTTCGCCTGCTCGGGGCCTATATCTCGCAGGTCGATGGCGTCGATGTCGCTCTTCGCGCCGCGCTCATCCGTCTGCGGGACGATCTCATAGGCGCCGGGGGGTAGCTCGGCCAGATCGTCACAGAACGCCGGCCGGCAGGTGGCGTGCGTTGCGACGAGGGCGACAAGCATGACTGTTGGGTGCGGGCCTCTCAAAGCTCTTCCTCCGGTCTTCGACAGCGCTACACGGGTCCTAAGCACCGCCGGTTGGGTCGTCGTGATGCTCTTGATTTCCCTGACACAGGGCGCCTCTCCTTGGTGCTCGGGGCGGGACCGGATAGAATGCCCCATGGACGTCCGACGCGCGCGAAACACCAGTGAGGTGGTCGGCCCATGACACGCAAGGAGCTCTACTCGGTGGCCATGATGCTCGTCGGCCTGGCGGCGATCCTGCACCTGGCCCATTACCTGGTCTTCCACGACCTGCACCACACCATCATCTACATGGTGGGGGACGTCGCCTTCCTGCCCATCGATATCCTGGTATTGGCGCTGATCGTGGAACGCACGCTCAAGAGGCGCGAGTTGGCTGCGAAGAGCCATAAGATGAACATGGTCATCGGGGCCTTCTTTAGCGAGACGGGCCTGCCCTTACTCGGTTTGCTGGATCGCTTCCTGCCCGATGACTCGCCCGTATATGCTCATCTGGCCTTCGACCAGACCTGGAGCGAGGCGGACCTGATCAAGGCCCACAAGTCGGTGCACCAGCTCAAGCTGGATGTCTGGGTGGATGCCGATGGTCTCAAGGCCGTGAGGCAGATGCTCTCGACCGACAAGGCCTTCATGCTCGGGCTGCTGCAGAACCCGACGCTGCTGGAGCACGAGAGCTTCACCGAGTGCCTGTGGTCTGTCTTCCATTTGTTGGAGGAGTTGTCGGCTCGCCCGTCGATGATGGCGCCACTGCCCGACTCGGATATCAAGCACCTGAGTCGGGATGTCCAGAGGGCGTACGTGGCGCTGTTGGGCGAGTGGGTGAGGTACATGGCGCATCTGAAGAGTGACTACCCGTACCTGTACTCTTTTGCGGCGCGGACGAACCCCTTCGGGCCCCACAGGGATGCCATCGTGACGGAGGGCTGAGACGGGCGGCGGAGGCATATCACACGCAGCAGACCGGGGAAGCAGTGCGTGATGGACAAGGCCCCCCCTCACGAGGAGGCGGGGCCTTGTGTGTCATACGCCGGGGCCGCGAGATTGACGCGGGGCAGCCCACAGGGACGCAACGTGTTGCGGCATGGGAAGCCGGAGAGCGCTAGGATGCGCGCCAGCCCTTGCTGGCGTCCAGCCGCTTCTTGTGCCACTTGGCGTGTCCGTCACAGTACCCGACGTTGCATCCCCCGTTGTGCCGGTAGGCCGGGTACGTGTCTGATATCCAGCCGCAGTACAGGTAGTTGCCGTCGTTGTCGGCCACAAGCAGCATGTTTGCCGGATCGCTATCCCATAGGTCGGTGTAGCTCGCGATTGGCGGAATGCCGGGCGTGCCTGCCCAGCCGCTGGGGACGCAGCAGAACCGGGCGTTCATGCCATAGTCCTGGCCTGGGGAGGTCCACGGACCGGTGTTGGGGTCAGTACCGGCGGCGTAGTTGCTGGGGCGCTTGCTGGGGCACACGAAGATCTGTTGGTTCTTTACGTATGGCATAAGCCTGGACGGCCACCTGACGCTCGGGTCGAAGTAGGTATAGTTGCTCCCACATCTCGTGAACATACCATCGTAGTCTTCCGAATACATCATATGGGCCATGCAGATCTGCTTCACGTTGGACAGGCAACTGGCCTGTCTTGCCTTCTCCCTGGCCTTCGCGAATACGGGGAACAGGATGGCGGCGAGGATCGCGATGATGGCGATGACGACGAGTAGCTCAATGAGAGTGAAGCCCTTCTGAGAACGAGAGTGCATACGACACCTCCAGAAAGTATGTGCGGAAAGGTGGGACTGCACCATGATATTTTCTACGCTAAGGTGCGGTCACCTTCTGCTGTTGCGCACGATTTGCATACCGTTTACCTGGCGTGTCCCACAGAACCAGAGGGTCCCGAAGGGATGGGCGGTCTGCCGCCCGGGAGATGCCCGCGCAGGGGCGAGGCGCAGGGCCGGGGAAGCTATCCGTGGGCTCGTTGCGGGCCTCCTTGCTGCCAGGTACCCTTTCGGAGGTGCGACACCTATGAGGAGTAAGCTGCTCGCGTTCTGGATTCTGTCGGCGCCGGCGGTCTGCGCTTTGCTCTCGCTCTCGGCGATGTCCTGGGCGCAGACAGGCGCCTCGGGGGCAGTATGGACGGCCCCCTTTACTGTCGGAGAGGCCGGCGCGTACGCATGCGCCCGTGCCCAGAGCCCGATCAAGATCGATGGCCGCGTCGACGAACCCGCCTGGGTCGCGGCACAGCGGATAGAGGGTCTCATCGTTCCGCCAAACGTGATCTGGGAACGTCTCACGCTGTCGGACCCCGCTCCCGCCAAGTCGCGGACGACGGCGCGGCTTTTGTGGGATGACAACCATCTGTACTTCTCGGCCCAGTTGGTGGATCGCGACATCTACGCGACCCATGAGAAGGAGCATGATCCCCCTTTCGGGGGCGACGACATCATGGAGTTGTTCGTGAAGCCAAGCCCCGCTATACCGTACTATTGGGAGTTCCACGTCATACCCACGGGCGGCACACGGGACTACTTCTACGCGCGGAGGGGCGCCGGCGGGGACTCGCGCTGGAGACCCTATGATTCGGGCATGGTGGCGGCGGCTACGGTGAGTGGCACGATCAACAATTGGGAGGACCACGACCAGAGGTGGACCGTGGAGATGGCGGTGCCGTGGGAGGCCTTCCGGCGCATGGGTGGGCGGCCCAAGGCGGGCGATGTGTGGACCTTCCTGGTATCCAGATACAACTATTCAGTGCATCTACAGGAGGGCTTGGAGTTTTCGGCGGCCGCCCCATTGCCCAGAGCGGCCTTCCACCTGTTCGAGCACTACCCCAGCATCGTGTTCGCCCCTTAGCGCTCGGCAAGGGGGCGTAGCCCCGGGCGGCAAGCGCACGCCCCGGCCGACGCCAATGCTAGTATCTACCAGGCTAGGTTCGCGTCTTTACGTCGCGGGGGCCTTCCGGCCCTTCTCTAACGACGCCCGCCGGGGGACCACTGCTCCCCCGGACCCCGGAGTACGAGGTGATGCCTCGTACTCCGTGCAGCGCCCGCGGCGGCGCGAAGCGCAGCCGGAGCGGCCACGCCAACGACTTCGCTTCCTGTTCATGACGCGGAGTCAACGAACGCAGACTAAGTCAGGTCAGTGCTAGTAAACGCACTCCTTGCACGCGTCGGCGAAGGCTCTCACGTTGGCCGGGTCACCGTGGAAGAAGTGGTCTGATGGCACGCAGATATACCCGGCGTGGTCCTTCGTGGCCTCGAAGCAGTCAAGCACGAGCTGACGGGCGGCCTGAGGGGTGCCGCTTTCGAACCCCGCGTTCTGATCGAAGCCGCCCATGAAGAACAGCCTGTCCCCGGCCCGGCGCGAGGCCTCGGCCAGATCACAGTCGCCCCCCATGGATGGCGGCGTCATCGTCTCGAGGCCGTCGGCCCCATTGGTCAGCACCATGTCCAGCATCTGCATGAGTCCGCCGCATAGGTGATAGACGATCGTCACTCCTGCGTGGCGAAGGGCCTCATGCTGCTTCTGATCGTAGGGGACGCAGAACTCGGCGAACAGCTTGGGGCTGATTACCGTGTTTGACCCGGCGCCGCCGCCGGTCTCGACCATATCCGCCGGCGTGCCCTGCCACATCTCGGAAACGCGCACGGTTTTGTCGAGGATCTGGCCCAGTGCGTGGTGCATGAACTCCGGGCTGTCCATGGCCATGAAGATGGTCGTCTCGGTACCCACCAGGGTACATAGGCTCTGCCAGGGGCTTCCCTGGCCGGGGCTGAAAGGGTGACTGCGCACGATGCCCCTGTCGCCGAGTTTGTCCCGCGCCTGCTTGATGGCGTCAAAGCTCGCCGAGATCGGCACCGGGTAGAATTCGTTCCAGAGGGCGAAGTCGGCCTCGTCTTTGAGGAGGTACTCGGTGGTCCAGCCGGTTATCTCATTGGCGGCTCCCGCCTGGCGCAGCTCTCCCTTGGGAGTGACAATCCGCTGCCGCCAGTGGCGGACGCCGTCCGCATCCACACCCAAGTCGCTGTGCTCCACCCGCCAGTTCGCCAAGTCTCCTTCGTCGTATGCATACTCCGGAGACACGTAGATGGCGTAGTCCATGTCGAAGTGCTCGTACGCCTGGTACCAGTCCATGCCCCCCAGGTAGGTGCGTAGGTAGTAGTCCATCCAGCCGTGTACCTGACAGGGGAGTCGATCGGGTCGGCCGTTGTCCAGGGCGCACAGCATTCGTTCGCGGGAGGTCATTGCCGATGGCACCTTCTCAATTGCGAGGTGGTGTGGCCGGTGTGCATCGCGTCACCGCCGGCCTGGCGCGTGCACGAAGCGATTTCCGCATGCGGGTTGATTGTCCTTCGGTCTGCGCCGCCTGGCTCCTTTGAGCCGGTGTGCCACGGATCAGGCCGCGCCTGCTGAAGCAACTGCCCGGCCGTCGTATGTGCCACTCACGGAGCGACGGCCACCCTGTAGGTGTGGCAGCACTCTGTCTTCAGCACGCCATCGCACGCCATCTGCCGGCCGGTGGTGACATCGGTGACGGACGCCCCGGCAGGCAGCTCGTAGTCGAACACCCCATACGAAAAAAGCGCCTTCTGGTTGCTGTCCGGGGTCGTCCACTCGGCGCCAACGTCTTCCCACGGGTCATCCGCCGACGCGATTATGCGCCGTTGATGCATCAGGTCCTGCACCGCCGACCAGTCCAGGTTGGCCCGGCGGACCTGGCGGCGCAACTCGGGGAACTGATCCAGGGACTTGTACTCATAGGTCCACAGGACGTACCGCACCGGCATCATGGGGAATGACTTGTTGGCGATGTAGCGGTAGTAGTAGTTGATGGGCCGATTCCGCGCAGCACCCACATAGAGAGCCGATTTGTAGTCCAGGGGCGTCCCGGGGCGGAAGTAGCTGGTTGTTGTGGCATCTTGGCCGGCCGGGCCGGCGCCCTCGAGCTGGATGTTCTCCAGTCCCCGTCTTTGCATGTCCGCCACCATCCGGAAGGCCTTTCGCACCTGGAAGTACCGTGTGCCATCGGGTCTGACCTGCACCGCCTTCCCCGCCCAGTTGAAGCTGTCCAGCCACGCCCCGGTAAGACCGGTGCTGTCGTGCAGCTCGCGGTACTTGCGGATGGCGTAGTCATAGTAGCCGCTATGCAGGTCGGTGGATCCGCCCAGGGGCCTGCGCGTCCCCTCGGGCACGTGCAGGAGCCAGTCGGGATGCGCCTTCAGCACGTGGGACTCGGGCTTGAGTTGCCCACCGGGGGCCCACGTGTATATCTCAAGGCCCAGTCGCCGCGCCGCCTGCACAAGCCTCTTCAGGCCCATCGTGCCCCCGAGTATCCTCGCCGGGTCCAGTGAGTAGATCCCCGCGTTCACCATCTTCTGCTTGTTGACCTTGCTGGCAACGGCCTCCAATGTGCACATCCATATCCCCTTGAAGCCCAGGTCGGCGATCTCCTGCAATTCCTGCAGCCTGAGCTCAAAGGTCTCGTCTCGGCGCTGCGGGGCCTTGCACACAGGCATGTACGACGGGTCTCGAATCCCGAACTCGGCCCTGGCGATGGCCTCGAGGTGATCCAGCACCTTGGTGTACTCATCGACGCGCTGCAGCCCGCGCGCTCCGCGGTGGTCACAGAACATGATTTGGCGGAAGGGGGTGCGTCCCGAGCCGGTTCCCGGCTGCAGGATGGTGTCGAAGGTATGCAGCAGAGGGCTGCCGGCACGCTTCTCAACGTGGGACTTCGCCGGGCAGACTTCCTCGTAGACGTCGTACAGCATGCCTTCAGCCCCGCACTGAAACCTGAACCAGGGGGTGGACAGGAATGTCCAGCCCTCCCAAGTCCGGAAGGCATCCGGCGCGTTAGCGCGCTTGCCCGGCTGCACGAAGGCGCCCGAGATATCACCGTCCACCTCCCAGGTCGACAGGTCCAGGATCTCGTCGAGTTTGCGCTGATCTGAGGAGAACTCGTATCGGTACGCCAGGCCGACGTATTCGCGGTCGCGGATGGTCTCTAGGCGGGGCTCGAACACCCACTTCAAGGTGTCGCTACCGGCGCCACGCTTTGGGGTGAGACGACACGTGACGACGACCCCGTCGCCGGATGGCGCAACCGACTCAACCTGACAAGCGTCGTGGCTCTCGCCATCGGCCAGGGCGAAGACCGGGTGGGCTTTGAATGCCCCCGATCGCAGAGCCCGGCCATTCACCGTGACCTCGCTCATCCCCTGCAGGTGCCCGCCCGGAGCGGCCAGCGTCAGGCTGACGCCGTTGTCAAAGGCAATTGTGATGTCCTGCGCAGTCCGTGAGAAGCCTGCCTGGGCTACAGGCAACATCCCCGCACATAGCAGTATTCCGCAGGCCCAAATCGGCCGGCTCATCGGTCTTTCCTCCTCTCGAAGAAGGGGTACGGCCCCACCTCAACGACCGACATGTCGTCGCAGTACAGTTTGGCCGGGGCCGCCCATTCATGGACCCAGAACTCGATGCGGCCGTGCTCGACGTACTCGGGTATGGGAACCGTCGCCTCGAAGAGCTCCCAGTCCCACGTTCCGCTGCGCCTTACCCTGTGCCGGGCGTCGTTGAGAAGCGGCAAGGTCCAGCGCTCCACCGGCTTGTCTTGACCGGGGTAGATGAAGGTCGAGATGAACTTGATGTGCAGGTCAAGGATCCCCTCGGCCTTCACCCAGCAGCGGATGCGGTACAGCCGGTATTCGGTTACCGGGAAGTTGTCTGTTTTGAAGGCAACGGCCCAATGATCGACCGTGGTCTTGGCGACCCGGGCCCAGGCGGCGTGGTCCCAGGCATCCTCGGTAGCAACGTGGGGGATGGCGCGCGCGGGCAGCGTATAGGTGATCGAGTGCTTGCCCCGGCGGGCCACATCGCAGATGCCGAACTCGGGCTTAAGGCCCTCCGGGTAGCGGTCGGCGGGATAGGCCGATGGGCGAGGCACACCCCAATGATCGGGGATGCCATCCCTGTCCGTGTCTGCTTCGAGGCCCGGGTTCTGTATCCGGTTGACCTCACTCGTCTCCCCCGGCGTGGTCTGCGCAAGGCCCACGCCGAGGCCCACAAGTAGTGCCGCAACTGCCAATCCCATGGCGATGCCTCCACCTTCAACAGCAATCCGGTAGTGGAGGCAGCTTCGGCGGCGTCGGCTGTGGCACCTCTTCGACCGGGTTCCTTACCATACCCGCCGACCATATCTAAAGGCAGACCGGAGGCCGCAGTTGATCGCGCAGGCGGTGCCCGGGGCCGCCATGGCTCCATCCGTGGAGGTGAGTTGAAGTGTCGGGGCAGATACGAATGCTAGTGGACCGGTCCAAGGACGCGTGCATCGGCGACGAGCTCGTGCGCATGATCCCGACCGCTGAGTTCCAGACGACGGACAACCGCAAGCGACTCAACAACGAGGTGCTGGGCCCCTATGACGTCCTGACGATCTGTGGGCAATCGCTGCGCAGGTACACACCCGCTGAGCTCGGAGCCGTGCAGCAATTCGTTGATGCAGGCGGGGGCCTGCTACTGGCTGCCGACATGGGCTTCTTCGAGCTCGAGGCGAACGCGCCGGCGGATCAGCTCGCCCAGAATCAGGTCGCAGAGTTGTTCGGGGCGCGTTTCCTATCGGCGGACTGCGAGGGTGCCCGGGTTGACGAGATGATGCGCATCGCCCTGCCGCAGAAGAGACTGTCCGCATGCAAGCACGCGGCGCTGGGGGCCCACGGGCGCGGGCTGCTTGCTGGGGGCGGTGGCCCGATCGAGCCGCCCGAGGGCGCACAGATTCTGGCCCATCACAAGCGAAGTAACCGGCCCGTGGCCGCCGCATTCAGTGCCGGCGAGGGGCGCGTCGTCATGTCCGGCTGCGGCACATTTGTGCGAGAGCGACCCGCGACCTGCCGCGACGTGGCCTGCTGGCTGGGCCAGTCAGCCGGGCCGCGCAGGCACAATGACGGGCCCCCGAAGCCCTTCATCGGGCCGCCACCCGCCGTCAAGAAGGGTGACATGCTGAGCATCACCTATCACCGCCCGTGCGCCTCGGTCGTCGATGAAACCATGGATTTGCTTGAGCGGGCTTACGCGGTGATGAAGTCGCTGTTTGGCGACACCTTCCAGCCGGGCAAGCATGTGGTGCTGTCCGATGCGGTGGTCGCGCGCCCTGATTGGCTGTTCGGCCCGACACCGCTCCCCGGCCAGGCGCCTTTGGCGACGCGCGCGCGGTACGTGGTCGGGGCGCTCCGCTCGAATGACCCGCGCTGGCGCTGCTACTGGTGGGCGCTGTCGGGCCTTTTCTCAACGACCGCCATCAGAAGCCACCTGGTGATGCGTCTCTTGGAAGAATTGGGCCTTGAACAAGAGGCGGAGCGTATGAGCGCTCGCGCGGACCGTTGGATTGGGGAGATGGGCCGGCGGCAGGCCACCTTCGACCTTGCCCGATCCTACTCGGCCACAGAGCAGGCATGCCCTCGAGGCCTGCAGATGATACGCCAGTTCGAGGCCGACCACGGTGATGACGCCGTTTTCGGGGCCGCCGCAAGAGCCACCAAGGAGTTCCCCCCGAAGAGCTGGCCGCAGAGCTATGCATGGCTCAGCGATCTGGGGGTGCACTTGCTCAGCCTGGCGACGCGCAAAGACTTGTTCGGCTGGTTCGGCGCC
>Ga0272441_10010261_pt1 | contig 14228 bp, 12 predicted proteins | sample SSMProp6N_FD_193582 | JGI IMG/M metagenome (GOLD analysis project Ga0272441, IMG submission 193582) | Marine sediment archaeal communities from Little Sippewissett salt marsh, Falmouth, MA, United States - SSM-Prop-6N | ecosystem: Environmental > Aquatic > Marine > Wetlands > Sediment ... | reverse complement strand
TCGGAAGGAGCCGGTAACCGCTTTGACGACCGCCACTTCGGCGGTGTCAATTTCCTTTTTGTCGACGGGCACGCCGAACGCAGCATTACCCTGCGCGACGAACTCGCCGAAGACTGGGACCTGGACCCCCGAACGAAAAACTGCTGGCGCCCCTAGCGCCTGAAGACATGAAAATCATCTACCTGGACAACAACGCCACCACCCAGCCGGCTCCCGAAGTGCTCGATGCCATGGAGCCTTACCTGCGCGACCACTTCGGCAACCCTTCCAGCGTGCACCGCCTCGGTCAACGGGCCGCCCATGCGATCGACCACGCGCGCGAGCAGGTCGCCTTGCTGATCGGTGCCAAGCCCAACCAGATTGTCTTCACCAGCGGTGGGACCGAGAGCAACAACCTTGCCGTCCGAGGCGCGCTGGCCGGCCGTGGCGGCGCGCGGCACGTTGCCACTACCGCCGTCGAGCACCCGGCCGTGCTCGAGGTTTGCCAGCACCTGGTTGACAGCGGCGATGCCGTAACCTTTGGGCGCGTCGACGGCCAGGGGCGGCTTGACCTCGATCAGTTCGAAAGTCAGATCACCGACCAGACGGCGCTGGCGTCGGTCATGTGGGCGAACAACGAAACGGGTGTCGTGTTCCCCATCGAGAAGGTCGCCCACATTACGTCTCAGCGCGGCGTGTCGCTCCACGTCGACGCGGTCAATGCCGTCGGCAAGCTGCCGATGGACCTCGAAAGGGTGCCGATCGATCTGCTGAGCGTATCGGCCCACAAACTGCACGGGCCCAAGGGTGTGGGGGCGTTATTCGTTCGCAACAGCCAACTCGTGCGCCCCCTGTTTTTCGGCGGTCGGCAGGAGCGGGATATGCGCCCCGGTACCGAGAACGTCGCCGGCATCGTCGGGTTCGGCGCTGCGGCGGAGTTGGCGGCCGACGCGATGGGCACCTGGGCCGGTACGGCCAGGCTGCGCGATCGCCTGGAAGAGGGCATCTGTCGACGTGTCGCGATTGCCCGGGTTAACGGCGACCGTCTGAACCGATTGCCCAACACCAGTAACATCAGCTTCGAGGCCCTGATGGCCGAAGCCGTCCTGCTCTCACTGAGCGAACAGGGGGTGTGTGCCTCGAGCGGGTCGGCTTGTTCGAGCGGGTCGGTTGAGCCCTCGCATGTCCTGGCGGCCATGGGTATCGACCGCCGGCACGCTCACGGGGCCATTCGCTTCAGCCTCTCGCGATACACCACGGCGGAAGAGATCGATGCCACTCTCGAAATCCTGCCCCCTATCATCGATCGCCTCAGCAGACTCATGACCGCCTGACTGCCCCGACACGCGCCTTCGTCTTTGCCTGTTACAGTGGGTTGCCGGCGACCGTGACGGTCACAGCGATACGCCGACACAGCGCGACCAACTCGGCCACCCCGCCAAGCTCACCCACCGCTTCGATGATGACCGCTCGACTCTGGCCAAGCCCTACGCCCGCCACTACCTCGGCTGTGTCGCCCTGACCGCGACGGGCCAAGACGGCCCAGATTATCTCCCTACCGGCGACGTTCTCTCGCTGCCCCCACTGAACATCAAGACGTCCCGGTGAGGCACTCTTCAGGCGTTCGCGCAGCAGATCGTCCAGCGTCTGGTCGCGCTCGAGCAAGACCGAACGGAGTTCCACGTTCCATGGCTGCGGGGCGTCGCGAGGGCAGGCGACCCACGTCCGCCCCTGCATCTGCACCAGGCGGTTGCCTGCCGGCAAGTCCATGTGCAGGGCGCCGGCTGTTGCCTGGCCGCCCTGTTGGAACACCAGGTCGGCCATCTCCAACGAACCAGCCAGCGCGTCGAGCAATCGCAAGTCTTTCTGGCGCGGCATGTACGGTGACGCCAACACGACGGCCACCGCTCGGCCACTCGGATCCACCGCCTGGCGCGCCAACACGAAGGTAAGGTCTTGCGTTCCCCTCACCGTCCAGAGCGATTCGCTGGCCGCTAGTGGTCCCAGTGACGCCGGCTCTCGCGCCTCACGCACCAATCGGTATCGCCGAAATCGGCGGTCGAGAACAGGCTTCAACATCTGCGAGGTCACCGCCTTCGGCGGCACGAACCTCGGCAGATCGTCAAGAAGCAGCAGGGCTGCCCGTCCATCCCGGTCAAGACGGCCCGCCGCCACCGTTTCGCCGAGCCACTCTTCGGGCAAGTCGTCCCACCGCTGCGGCGGGCGCCACGAGATGGGCCAATCTCGTGCCGCTTCAGGCGCTCCGAGCTGATCTCGCCCGCTCCGGCCTGATGAGACCTGCCAAGCTGCCAGCAGTACCACGCCCAGCAACGCCGCCATGATCGCCACAGCCAGCCACGGCCGAGGCGAGCGCCACGAGTGAATCACGTCCATATCAGCCGGATGGTAGTGCCGCCCCGCAAAGCCATCAACTTCCCGGCCGATTGGGCCCCGGGCCGACCTGCCCGGGCAGGCATGGCAGGTGCCCGACTCGCAAAGCCCGTCCGGCGCAAAGGTTACGCCAGCCGACGCCTGCGATATTTCAATTGACGCCGCGCCTGGAGCCGCTTTACAATCTGGTTACATTTCCGTGTGGGCCGTACCGGGCTCGCGGGTGAGCGCGGCGGCAGGGGCTGGTCGGTGCTGGGCCCAGCGCTGGGTGGGGTCGACCGGCGGCAAGACGCATAATTGGGTGAGCCGAGATGGGTGAGACAATCCGTATTGCCATAGCTGGAGTCGGAAACTGTGCAAGCTCGCTGATTCAGGGCATCCATTTCTACCGCGATATGTGGCAGGAACATGGCCGATTGGGTGAAACGATCGGCCTGATGCACGATCAGATCGAGGGCTATCGACCTGGAGACATCGAGGTCGTGGCCGCCTTCGATGTCGACCGGCGCAAGGTGGGCCGCCCGATCGGCGAGGCCATCTTCGCCAGACCGAACTGCACGAAGGTTTTCTTCGACGCGGTTCCTTCCGACGGAACCATCGTGCACATGGGCGAGCTGCTGGATGGGGTCAGCGAGCATCTCAGCGAATACCCGGAGGACCGTCGCTTCGTGCCGGCCAGCAAGCACGCCGCCGATGTGGAGAAGGTCTTGGCCGACAGCGGGGCCGACATCCTGATGAACTACCTGCCGGTTGGATCGCAGTTGGCGACCGAGTTCTACGCCCAGTGCTGCCTCAACACGGGGGTAAGTCTGATTAACTGCATGCCGGTGTTCATCGTCAGCGACCGGGCTTGGGCGGCCAAGTTTTCGCGCAAGAACATCCCGTGCATCGGGGACGACATCAAGGCCCAGATCGGGGCCACGATCGTGCACCGTATGTTAGCCAGTCTCTTCCGCAATCGAGGGGTGAAAATCGACGCCACCTACCAACTCAACACCGGCGGCAATACGGACTTCCTGAACATGCTCAACCGCCAGCGTCTTGGCTCGAAGAAGATCTCGAAGACCGAGGCGGTTCAGTCGGCCCTCGATCATCCCCTTCCCGAGGATCAGATTCACATCGGGCCGTCCGACTACGTTCCCTGGCAGGATGACAACAAGGTCTGCTTCCTGCGGATCGAGGGGCGCGGCTTTGGCGGAGTCCCCATGAACCTCGAGTTGAGACTGAGCGTCGAGGACTCGCCGAATTCGGCAGGAGTGGCCATCGACGCGATTCGCTGTTGCAAGGTCGCCCGTGATCGTGGAATCGGGGGCCCGCTCAAGTCGATTGCCGCCTACGCCATGAAGCACCCGCCCGAGCAGCTTCCCGACGATGCCGCACGAGAGTTGGTCGAGCAGTTCATCGCCGGGGCCATCGCCCGCTGAGGTGCGGCTACCTTCTGTTGGTGAGCGGCCTTCCGTTTGCCGGTTGTGCAAAGGTGGGCTTGTCGGTCCGCACGGCGACCGGCCCCATGCAAGCGGCCAAACGCCTGCTATACTGTGGCCATGGCTGGGCTTGAGACCGGTTCGAGCGACTTCCGCGAGCTCGCCGCTTCGGGCGAGCAGCCGGGGGTCACCAAGGCCATCGGGATGGCTTTTGCCGCCGCGCGGGACGGACTGGCTGCGTTCTTGGTGGCTGCGCGAGTCACCCCGAACACGCTGACGGGCGCGGGCTTCGTCGTGACGCTCGGGTCGGCCGCATGTCTCGCCCTTGGCGCGGGGGACGCCTTTGGTCCGTCCGCCGTTGCGGGGCGAAGCTATTGGCCGCTGTGGGCCGGTGCGTTGCTGATCGCCGCCGGTGCATGCGACATGCTCGACGGGGCGGTCGCGCGCATTGGCCGCAAGAGCACCTCTTTCGGAGCTGTGCTCGACAGCTCGCTCGACCGTTTTAGCGACGTGGCCGTCTTTCTGGCTTTGGTGGGCCACTTCTGCTGGCGCGGCAACCTCACCTACACGGTGCTGGCTGCGGTCGCCCTGGCGAACACCTTTCTCATCAGCTACGTCAAGGCCCGAGCCGAGGATCTGATCGAGGACTGCACAGTCGGGTGGTGGCAGCGCGGAGAGCGACACGTGGCCCTGCTGATCGCCTGCTTCTCCTGTCACGTTCCCGTGTTGCTTTGGCAACAGGCGACGCTGCCCATGCTGACCGTTTTCCGGCGACTCGACTACACACGCAAGGCCCTGATCGCCAGACAGCGCGGTCTGCCTCCACCGGCCAAAGGGCCGCCGGCCGGCAGAATGCGAGTGCTGTATCCGTGGCGATATCCCCGCGGCTCGGTCCCCTTCGATCTGGTGGCCGCGGTCAATGTCGTCATACTCGTCTTCGGGCCATGGATTTTCCCGTTCTTCCGCGGTCGAACCGATCCCCTGCGGCGTCTGATCGAGGCGATAGCGGGCTAGCCGATGATGTCGCTCGATGTGTGGTATCTGCCGGCATACACGCGAGGGGCTGGGCGCGAGGCGAGGTCGTCCCATACCGATCGGCAGCTTCTGGAGTCAAGATGCGTCGCTTCGGCCTCTACAGCACCCCGTACCTGTCGTACACGTCCCGCAGGTAGGCTCCTTCCTGTAGTTCCCGCTTCGTGTGCTGCTCGCGCGAGGCCTTATCCAGGGCTGAGCGAACCACTTCGTCTGCCGCCTCGTGAGGAATGACGCACACACCATCGATGTCCAGCACCACCCAGTCGCCGGGATGGACCCGTACCTGCCCACACATCACCGTCGTGCCGTGCTCGATGAGAAGCCCGCGAGGTGCCGAATCGACGGGTTTCAGGCCCGCGCAGTAGACCGCATAGTCGAGTTCGGCGATCTGACGCATGTCCCGACAGAGGCCATCGGTGACCGTTGCCTTGGCGCCGCGCGTCCGGGCAGCCGTCGACATCAGTTCGCCCCACACGCCGTTGGATCGACTGGCGTTGGTGGCCACGACGGCTACATCACCCGGCTGTAGCGAATCGACAAACGCAATCTCCTGCTCGTACGGATTGTCGCGCCGCTGATGTACGTCGACAAACAGCGCCGTGGCCGCCCGCCCCGCGATCACCTGATCCACCTTCGGCGCCAGCGGGCGGATCCACTCGGCCATGGCCTGGTTGAGCAGCCCCCGTTCGTCCATCGCGTCACACAGAAGCGCCGTGCGCAGACGGGTCTCGATGAGTGCTGCCAGTTCCTCGTCGCCGTACCGCTGAGGCATTGCCGTTATCCCCGTGCGATTTGCTGCTTGGTCCGGCAAAAGAAAACGGGCGCCGGTACCCACCTATGCGGGAGACATCACCGTGGCGTCCCGCCTGAGACTTCGCGCTTTGCGCCCGCTCAACGCCGACCGGCGGTCTACTTGTCGTCGATGATCCCGCCAACCTGCGGGCCGAGGTCCTCTTCGTCCTCGCCCGGGCGCCTCAGCCTGTCGATCTTCTCCTTCAACTCGCCCGGATGACGTGCCTTGTCCAGCGCCTCTTCGCCCGAAATCGTCTCATTCTGATAGAGATCCCACAGGTGATCGTCCAGCAACTGCATGCCGAACTTCTTGCCCGTCTGAATGCTGGAGTCGATGCGGTACGTCTTGTTCTCGCGTACCAGGTTGGCAATTGCCGGCGTCACGACCATGAACTCATAGCCGGCAATTCGGCCCGGGACGCCCAGCCGAGGCATCAGCACCTGACTGAGCACGGCAATCAGGTTCGTCGAAAGCTGGACACGGATCTGGTTCTGCTGATCGACCGGGAAGGCGTCAATGATACGGTTGATCGTGCCCTGGGCACCCGTGGTGTGGACCGTGGCAAAAACCAAGTGGCCCGTCTCGGCTGCGCGAATGGCCGATTCCATCGTTTCGAGGTCGCGCATCTCGCCCACCAGGATCACGTCCGGATCCATACGCAGGACGCGCCGCAGCGCCTCGGCAAAGCTCGGCACGTCGGCGCCCACCTCACGCTGACTCAGCACGCTCTTCTTGTGGTCGTGGTAGTACTCGATGGGGTCCTCGACCGTCACAATATGCCGGTCGAAATTGGCATTGATATAGTCGATCATCGTGGCCAGCGTCGTCGTCTTGCCCGATCCGGTAGGCCCGGTTACCAGGAAGATTCCACGCGGCCGGCGACACAGCGCGCGGACGATCGCCGGCAGCCCGATCTCCTCGAACGTGAGGATTTTGGTGGGAATCAGCCGCAAAACGACCGAGACGTTGCCCTTCTGCCGGAAGACCGACACGCGGAAGCGCGCCTCTTTCCCGAAGGCAAAGCCGAAGTCCGCTCCACCCTCCTCCTGAAGCTCCTGCTGATAGCGATCCGGCGCGATCTGCTTCATCAGGGCTACCGTGTCGTCCGGCTCCAGCACCTTCGTTTCCAGCGACCGCAACCGGCCGTGCAGCCGAATCACCGGAGGTCGCCCAACGTGCAAATGCAAATCCGACGCGTTGCGCTTCACGCACGTTTCCAACAACCGATCAATGTGCAGCGTAGCCACCTACTTGTCCTCGCTCGGCGGAGAAACTCCGCCCGTTACTCATTCGCAGTGAGCACACCCTCTGCCTGAGTGATGCGCACGATCTCCTCCGGCGTCGTGATGCCGTTGAGGATCTTTGCTTTCCCGTCGTCCAGCAAGTTCTTCATGCCGCTCACCCGAGCCGCCGCGCGGATCTGACTCACCGACGCCCGATTGAACGCCAACTCCCGCAGTTCGCTATTGAGTACCATCAGCTCGAAAATACCGAGTCGCCCTCGATACCCGGTGTTGCTGCAATTCTTGCAGCCCCGGCCTCGGAAAATCTGCTTGCCGCGAAGCTGGTCCTCCCCCAGATTCAGCAGCCGCAACATGTGCGGGTTGGGATTCGGATCGACCTCCTTGCACTGGCTGCATATCACGCGAATCAGCCGCTGGGCCATCACCGCCTGAATCGAACTGGCTACCAGGAACGGCTTGACACCCATCTCGATCAGGCGGGTCACCGCCGACGGCGCATCGTTCGTGTGCAGCGTGCTGAACACCAGGTGCCCGGTCAGCGCCGCCTGAATCGCCACGTCGGCGACCTCCAGGTCGCGAATTTCACCGACCAGGATGATATTCGGCGCCTGACGCAGCATGGCCCGCAAAATCCGCGCGAACGAAAGACCGATGTCGTCGCGAACCTGGCACTGGTTCATCCCCGTGAAGTTGTACTCGATCGGATCTTCGGCTGTAATGATCTTGCGGTCCGGACGATTCAGCTCCTGGAGCGCCGCATACAGCGTCGTCGTCTTGCCCGAGCCGGTCGGCCCGGTCACCAGAAAAATCCCGTTCGGGCGGCGAATGATCTGCTGGAAAACCTGGTAATCGTCTTCCTCAAAGCCGAGGCTCCGAACGCCGACGTTCGCGCCTTCCGGACGGAGAATACGCAACACCACGCTTTCCCCGTGATAGCTCGGCAGCGAACTAACGCGGAAGTCGATGTCCTCGCCCCCGATCCGCATCTTGATCCGCCCGTCCTGCGGCAAACGCTTCTCGGCGATGTCGATGCCCGCCATGATCTTCAAACGCGTCAGCACCGCTCCCTGCATGTTCTTCGGGACGTTGTCTCGCTCGACGCACACCCCGTCGATCCGGTACCGAACGCGCACGCGATCGACCATCGGCTCGACGTGAATGTCGCTCGCTCGAGTGTTGACCGCCTCCGATATCATCAGGTTGATCAATCGAATGATCGGCGCGTCGCCCCCGTCAACGCCGCCGGCTACGCTCAGATCCCCGTCGGTCTCCAGCGTGCTCTCCTCGTCGATCGTATCCATGCTGTGCACGGTTTCCTCGATCTGACCCTCCAGCGCGGAGAGATACTTGTCGATGAACGTGGATACCTTGCTCGGCGGCGCCAGCGCGCACTCCACGTCGCAGTTCAGTCGGAATCGAAGAAGATCCGGAGTGTCCAGGTCTAACGGATCGGTTACGATCACCTTGAGCCGGCCGTTGTCATAGAGCATGGGCAGGACCTGGTGCTGACGAATCAGGTCGCGCGGTACGGCGTCCCACGCCTCCGGCGAGATCACATTCTTGTCCAGATCCACATACTCCATGTCCTGCTGCGTCGCCAACGCCTTGGTTACGTCTTCCTCGCTGACCAACTGAAGCTCGATCAGCGCCTCCCCAAGACGCTTGCCATGCTCCCGGGCGTACGTCAACGCCTCCTCAAGCTGGCTGTCGCTCAGCATCTTCCAACTGATCAGGATTTCCCCGAGTTTCTTCTGACGTCGCGCCATCGATCACGCCTCGTTTCACTTACGAGTGCCGTAACGGCTCAGCACACAGCCAGTCGTCTGCTACATCCGGACGCTGCCGACCCCCCTCGAGGCCGCTCCGCCGGCCAGTCGCTGTGCTGCCGACCGCGTCAGGGTCAATACTCCTGCCACCCGCCATTATTCTACGGGCCTCTTGCGGAGCCTTCAAGAACCGTCCGATCGTGCACAAACGGTCCCCACGCCTCGTGCCTCGCCCCCGTCAGCGGCCAATCGCTCCGGCCCGGTCAGTATTGCATCGCCCGCGCGCGTGGCCTAGACTCTCGGCGGGCGCTGCCGCTCCTAGATAGGTGTATTTACAGAATGAGAATCGGATACTTCGACTGCTTCAGCGGCGCCAGCGGAGACATGATCCTCGGCGCCATGCTCGACGCCGGCCTGCCCCTCGACGAGTTGTGCGGTCATCTCGAGAAACTGCCCGTTTCCGGCTTCACCCTTCGCGCCGAGAAGCTCACCAAGCAGGGGTTCGCGGCCACCCGATGCCATGTCGACCTCGATCCACAACAGTCCCAGCCCCATCGTCATTTGTCTCACATCCGCGAGCTGATCGAGGCCAGTGACCTGCCGGCATCGGTCCAGGCACGCGCGGTCGGCATCTTTGTCCGGCTCGCCGAGGCCGAGGCGGCCGTCCACGGCAGCACGCCCGAGCGCGTTCACTTTCATGAAGTCGGTGCCGTCGACGCCGTCGTCGACGTCGTGGGCGCGTCGCTGGGCATCGAGTTGCTGGGTATCGATCGCGTGGTCTGTTCGCCCATCCCGACCGGAAGCGGAACCGTCAAGTGCGACCACGGGATCATGCCCGTGCCCGCGCCGGCCACCGCCCAACTGTTGCGCGGCGTGCCCCTGGCGGCGGCCGACGAGCCTGCCGAACTGACCACCCCCACCGGTGCCGCCATCCTCACCACCCTGAGCGAGTCGTTCGGCCCGCTGCCGCAGATGACCCTCGATCGCATCGGGGTCGGCGCCGGCGCCCGCGATGGCGTGACCCGACCCAACGTCATGCGCCTGCTCATCGGCCAGCAGGCCGACCGCCCCGACCAGGACCAGGTGGTCGTGCTCGAAGCCAACCTCGACGACCAGGACCCGCGCCAGATTGCCTACGCCTTCGATCAGCTCCTCGAAGCCGGCGCCCTCGACGTCTACGCCGCCCCCATCGTCATGAAGAAGAACCGACCGGCCACCAAGCTGTCGGTCATCGCGCCGGTCGACCGGGTCGATCCCGTCGAGCGCGTCCTTTTTGCCGAAACGACCACGTTCGGCGTCCGGCGCTGGACCTGTGACCGGACGAAGCTCCAGCGGTCGCACCGGCAGGTGCAGACCCCGTACGGGGCGATTCGCGTCAAGTTGGGTTACAGCGGCGAGCAGCTCACCACGGCCACCGCCGAGCACGAGGACTGCCGCGCCGCGGCTCGACAGCACGGGGTGGCGTTGCGAGTGGTGGTCGCTGCGGCCATGCAGGCCTGGCAGCAGATCGTCGATTCTGAATGAACGGCCCATGCAACCGTCAGCCATCATATTCGCGCAGACCGATCCGCAGCATCTGATCATCGTTGCGGTGGTCGTGGCCGTCACCACGCTGGTGCTGATTTCCACCCGTCGGCGCCTGCGCGAACGTCAGCCGTCGCTCAAGGACTACACCCGCCAGCAGCGGGCCCGACTCCGCGACCAGCAGCACGTCAAACAGGATATGGAGGAGCTTGCCGTGCAGCTCCAGCAGGTGGCCCGCCAGATCAACAGTCAGATCGATACCCGATTCGCCAAGCTCGAGTCGTGCATCGCCGACGCCGACCAGCGAATCGAACGGATGGAGCGCCTGCTGCGGCGCGCCGGCGGTCACGAGGGCGTCGACGTCACGGTGTCCGACCATCCCACGCCTTCACCCGACCAGGCTGAGGACCGCAATAGCATCAGGATCGATCCGATGCATCGGGAGATCTACAGGCTGGCCGATGAGGGCAAGCCCCCGCCCGACATCGCCCGGCAGCTCGGGCGAACCACCGGCGAGGTCGAGCTCATCCTCAACCTGCGACGAGATCGACACGAGTAGGTGCTGCGACCCGTCGCCGTTCCGCAGACCACGCACACCTGAAATGCAGGCTGTCCCCCTGTGAGACTGGGCGATACTGGACTTGAACCAGTGACCTTTCCCTTGTAAGACACTACTGGTCGCACACTGAAAAGCCCAAGAGCCCTCTTCCCATAGTAGATGACAGCGACCATCGCTTTTCGTAAGGCCTAACAGATCATCGCACTTTTGGGCGCCCTGTCGCGGTATTCGGACGGCAGACCCGGTAGTTACCGGGTTGCGGGGGTCTGCTCGAAGCGGTAGGATCGGGTCGCATTTTGGGCGGTTTGCCGAGAATGATGGGGACTTCCGATGGCGTTGCAGGAAGCTAGTGGGTGGTGCCGCCACTGTCAGCAACAGCGGCTCATTCGTCGGCCGGGAACGAATCACGTTTTGCACTTGCTGCTTGCGGTAATCACGTTCGGCATTTGGATTCCGATCTGGGTGCTGTGTTCCATTCGTCTCGGTGGCTGGCGCTGCTCATCCTGCGGGCAACGTGTGTCTCGCAACATCGAGTTGGGCGAAGTTGTGATGGTGGGGATAGTCGTGGCCATCGGGCTATTCGCGGCCTTCCGTCTGCGCGTGTACTGTGCAGACAAGCCGGCCCCGACGCCGGTTCGTACCGTGGCCAACCAGAAGCGGCAAGATGTGACAATGACTCAGAAAGCCACGGTTACCCGTGTGCGTCAACAACCCCCACCGCCGGCGCCCACTTGGGTTTCCGCCACCCAGCCCGCAAGGCGGGGTGCTGTAAGCCTTCGGATTCTTTCGGTGCGGATAGGGCCTGTTCCGCCACCAAGAAGTGGGCAGCGATGGCGCGATGACGTTTTCGCGGCACGCCCACACCTTCTGGTGACCATCGAAATCAAGAACCATGACTCGACCAAGAAGGTGGAGTACTGGACGTTCGGCGAGTGGCACCGCTGGATCACCCGCGCCTTCGTAGGGCTACGTGACAACTTCGGCAACGATTATGATGATGTGAACTGCGAGCCCGATGGGCGGGTTGCGCGGGCATCAATCTATCCTGACCATTTAATTACCGACCTTCTGGTCTTTGAGCCCCCAATCGATTCAGCGGAATATCTCGATCTCACGTTACCGCTGGCCCATGTTGGGGAAACGGGCTCTGTAACGTTTCGTATCCGGACTACGTGGATTGAACGCTGACCCCCATCTGCACGGCTCGCAGCCGGTCTTCGAGCGCCTGAATATGCTCAACGGCCTCAGGGTCGGACAGGATCGCCTGAAGCGCGGCCTTGCGCGAAGCCAGGCCATCCCCGTCGGTGTGTTCGATCTTCTGCGGCACGGCACCGGCCAGATATTCCCAGCACAGGCGCTCCGATTGACTCGACGCGCCTTCGATCGCACGCTTGACCAGCGCGCGGACGACCACGTCGGCAACGGTGGATTCGCTCGGGTCAAGGCCCAGCTCGTCAGCCAGCTTGCGGGCATACGGCACTTCGCCGGCGAGTTGCTCGGCGTGCTTGCGTAGCAAAGTCGGCAGAGATACCGACCCGACCGGCCGACCAGCCGGGTTGCCCGATTCGCCCGGCTGCCATCGATACTGTTGGAGCCGATCGCCCCTGCCGTTGTCGCCGCTCATAGTGAAGCCCTGGCACGAGACCGCCGCTCGGTTCGACTCAGCGCACGCCGGATGTCCCCGAGCTGGCTTTCACTGAAACCCCGCAAGATGCCCAGCCGCGCGGCAGGCTGAATGCCCGCTGTCCTGATCGCATAATCGAGGCGATGCTCCGGCACAGCCAGCCGCCGCGCCAGTTGCCCGATGGTCAACAACTCGTCCGCTTCAACCGTCACATCGCACCACCTTCCTGCCTGATCGTTGTACGCCGCAGGCCAAAGAAGGCCGACCGGTGGACGGGCGCCCAAGCTGTTTTCGGGCTGTTGTCGGCCGCCCGTCGATGACTGCGAAGTCTTCTGCCCAGTGGATTGCTGCTGTGGCCGGCGTTGCTGGCGTCCTGCCGGCTTCGAGCCCGGCGACATTTCATGCCTGTTACTGGAGTTGGGAAGCACGGCCGAGCCGCTGCCCCAGGGGTCGGGCACATGTAACCGGGGCAACACCTACCAATCTGCTGGCTTCTGAATAACGCCGCCAGCACCGTCCGCGACCGTTGGGGGAAACTGGCAATGCCTGAGCAGTTGCAGTGGTAGGTCTCGATGCTTGTCTGCCGCGCTTCGTAGCTCAACAGCCGCGCCACGAACCGGATTGCGGGTGGGTACGTAAACGACAATCGACATGTCTGGGAATCGTGTCTTGACCCTGCTGACCGCTGGTACAAGGTCAGAGTCGCCACTCACCAGCACCATTGTGTCGCAGCGCCCACGGTAGGCATCGTCCAGCATTTGGATGCCGATGCTTACGTCGGTTCGCTTTTCTTCGGGCTTCGGGAACCACCGAGAGCCGCTGTAACAGCAGTCGCGTACATTACACTGCACCCAGCGGTCTTTGAATCGACCCAGTACGACAGTGACAACCGGCAGTGTGTCCAGGGCTCGTAGATAGGTCTCCTGATTGGGTCGAGTGGCCCCAGCGATGAGTGCTGTGAAGTAGTAGATTTGAGCGATCTGGTCGTTGTTGCGGAGCCGTCTGAAGTAGCGCTGTAGGTCGAGCCACTTGTGGGGTGAACCGCGTACAGCGCCGTAGTAGAGATTGAAACCATCGACGTAGACAATCGTGCGGCAAGTCACAGAGGACAGGATAGTCGTTGATCCCCCAAAAAAACAGGCGGCCATATAGACCGCCCAACCCGCTTTATGCGGGGGAGTCGTCGATTTGCGTCTACTGTAATATACCACGTCTTTGGCCGGAGGCAAGTCTTCGACGCCAAATCCCTGTGTCAGCAGGATTTATGGCGTCTCCTGAGCCATTACGCGGCGCCGTTACCCAGACGGTAGCCTCTCATCGGGTTCGCTGTACGCTTAGCGATCGGCGCGCATTGCCGTTTGCTCGGCGTGCTCGCTTGCTGCCGACTCAAAACGGCACAGCGTCCGATAGGTCGGTCGGGGGTGGCTCGCTTTCCGCCGTCGCTTCGCCATCCGGCTGTAAGTGTTTGTTATCAAGGGACTTGTCTATGTGGCAACTGTCTTGCCGTACTTCGCCGGATGCTGCCGTTGGGTAGGTCTCGGCGTCCTGTGGCCACGAGTCCGCCTCACCTGTAAGCCCTTGCCCGCGTGGGCGTTGGTGCTGGTCCGGCGACATGTCGGGCAGGGCGCCATACTCCCCTTTCAGCTCCGTCGGATCGGGCAGGCCCAGGTCCAGGTCGGTCGGCGGCGACGAAGGGAGCTCTTGCGGACCGCTTTGCTCCTTGTGCGCTGCGCTCTGAGGACCTCAATTGTCGTTCGTCGTCTGTCGGCAACCCCAAGGCCGTATCGAGCAGTTTGCCAAACAGTCGGTCCACGTCAACTCGATACAGCATGAACTTGAAGCTGTGTTCTGCGACTTCGTCAGGTCGGCCGGGGCCAATTATCATCGAC
>Ga0272441_10010259_pt1 | contig 14229 bp, 6 predicted proteins | sample SSMProp6N_FD_193582 | JGI IMG/M metagenome (GOLD analysis project Ga0272441, IMG submission 193582) | Marine sediment archaeal communities from Little Sippewissett salt marsh, Falmouth, MA, United States - SSM-Prop-6N | ecosystem: Environmental > Aquatic > Marine > Wetlands > Sediment ... | reverse complement strand
CGCGAGGAAAGACGGAAACGCCGCAACCATTTCGCCCGCCGGGCGTCAAAGAGTAACGCTGCATTGCGCGACAATGTGGAGAGGATCGCGAGCATGGCGACGGATCATGAGACGAGGGCCGCCCGGCCCGAAACCGCCCGCGCCGCGTCAGGAAACGGGCACCATCTGCGGGCGGCGCTCCTAGTCCTCGTGGCGGCCCCCGGGGCGACGGCCGCGGGGTCAGTGCGGCAGGACATCGCCGTCTCGTGCCCGGACTCGCTCCGCCAATACGATCTCTGCGAACTGGACGTTACATTCGGCGGCGAGGTCGGCGCGCGGCTCTCGCGTCTCCCCGACACGCAGGTCCACGACGCATACGACGCCGACCGCGACGGCACGTGGGTGCGCCTGTCGGCCGAGTTTGTCCGGGGCGTAGGGCGGGTCCGCGTCCCGGGCTTCGCAATGCGCGGGAGGCCAGGGGGGCCGTGGAAGTGGCGTGTCAGGTATGCCCCGCATGCATGGGATGACGACAAGCAGACGCGCATCACCGTGCGACTGGAATATGGAAGAGGCAAGGGCTTTCCGCCCGCCGTCGTCACGCACGAGGTCGCGAAGCGGCCACGGATGGAGCCCGGGCGCTTCGGCCCGCTCGTCCCGCCGGGACCGAAGGGCAACTCGCGGTACCTCGTCCAGTTGCTGGGCAGGGGTTCCTCCCGGTCGACGTGGCTCTTCGGCGCCTGCCGCGCGTGGGTCGTGGATCTGCAGGACCGGCACAACGACTGGCATCCCCACGAGTGGCTCGACCGCGAGGGTGAACTCCTCGCCCCCATGCGCGACGGTGGATTCAACCTCCTCAACCAGTGGATGGCGCCGTGGGAGTTCCTGCTCGTCCACCACGACCGCGCGGAGTTCTGGAAGGATGCGAAGGGGCGCTTCCGCCGCGTGGCCCTCCCCGCCGAGTCGGCATGGTCGCCGTGCGCGTGCCTCGACCAGGGCCGGGCGGCGGCGTTCGACGACCTCGTCGAGCTCTGCGAGGGGGACACGGACAAGCCGCCCGTACACCTCCTGCTCTCGCCGCTTCCGCACCAGTGTCTGCAGGTGAACGAGCATCCGTGGGGCGGTCAGGAGAGCGGCTGGAGCCCCGCGAACGATGCGGGCAAGCAGGGCCTCCAGAGGCTTAACGGCCTGAGCGGCTTCCGCCCCCGCGAGGCGGTGCGCAAGGCGGGCGGCCAGCCGGACGGCCGGGTCCCCGAGACGCTCGACGTCTGGGACTTCTTCGCGGCCGACCCGCGCGCGCCCTTGGGCGACTGGCGAAGCATGCTCTTCGACCACCAGGCCAACTTCTACCGCTACGTGATCGCGCGGTGGGGATACTCCAAGGCCATCGGAGTGTGGGTCATCGTCGACGAGCTGGACGCCGTGGGCGACGTAGTCGGCAGCCGCAGGCACAAGACGGGCTGGTGGGGGCACCCCTCGTGCGAACGCTGGCTCGGAGACGTCGTGCGGCTCTTCAGGGGCGCTCTCCGGCGCCCGGACGGGCTCGCCTACCGGGGCGACCCCTTCGGCCACCCGCTTCACGCCGCCACGACGAGCTACGGCGGCGAGGCCGGCCGCGGCGGCAACATCGACTGGGAGGGCGGCCCCGAGGGCGCCCGGCCGGACGTCTTCGGCTTCCACTGGTATCCGCACTGGCGGGACGGGGCGAGCTGGACCGACGTCTGGGCGTACACGATCTCGGGCGTCGCGGCCTACTCGCGCGCGCCCATCGGGGCGCGGCCCAGGCTCATAAGCGAGTTCGGCGCTCCCGACAGGGACGTGCCCGCGGACGAGCCCTCGTATCTCTATCCCACCCTATACCACCACGCGATATGGGCGGCCGTCTTCTCGGGCCAGGCCGGGACGCCCATGGACTGGGACGACGGGAAGCAGTTCGGCGAGCTCGCGCCGAGGAAGCGAAAGGGCATCTTCGACGCCGAGAGCTATCCGATTGACCACGTCGTGCAGATGAAGGCGCTCAAGCGCTTCCTTGGGCCCATCGACCCCGGCGGAACCGACACGTGCTCGGAAGAGGGCGACCGCGTGCGCGTATCGTCAGTTAAGGAGACCGCTCAAGTGTACGCGCTCCACGAGACCGACGGGCCCGACCGCAAGGGTCCGGGGAGGCTCCACGGCTGGCTCTTCGGACGTGACGCGAAGCCCGGCGCCGCGGCGTTCGACGTGAGGGGCCTCCCCCCGGGCGATTACCTGGTTATCTGGTTCGACCCGTGGACGGGGCTGCCCATCCCCCGCATGCGCCCGACGCCCGTCAAGATAGAGGACGCCTGGTCGCCCGTCCGGATCGACGCGGGAGGGGCGCTCAAGAGACTCCGCGCGGCGGCGAAGCCCTTCCCCGAGATATCGCGCCTCGCGAGGGGGCGAGACGTGGCGTTCTCGCTCCTCCCGGACACGCGCCGTCCCGAGCGGCCCGAGGAATGATCGCACGCCGGGTCAGTCCCGAAGGACGATCTCGACGCCCACCTCCCGGCCCGCCGGCAGCGCGACCCGGCGCGCGCGGTCGTCGTCGGTCGATGATATCTCCGCATCGCCCTCGGTGACGGATATGGATTCGATCGCGCGCGGCATCCGCAATGCGATCTCCTGATCGACCGCCGACCGCAGCCTCGCCTCGATGCGGCCCTTGTCCCACTCGAGCCTCGCGACCTCGATCCGGCCTCTGCAGAGCGCGCCCTCGATGGCGCCCGCCGGCCACGCCTCGGGAAGCGCCGGCAGGAGGTCGACACGCCCGGGCTCGGAGGCCACGAGCATCTTGATGATCACCGCCGGCATGCCGCCGCTTATGTCCATGTTCAGGAGCGACCTGTGGTTGTGCATCGACGCGAGGTTGTGGAGCCAGTAGCGGTTCGCCAGGTGGACCACGCAGCGGTAGGCGAGCTCCGCCTCGCCGAGGCTCGCCGCCACGAGCCCAAGCTGCACGACGCCGAAGGACATGAAGCCCGAGCCCTCCTTCCAGTGGCGGTCGAGCTTGATCTCGATCACCCGCCGGAAGGCCGACTTGAGCTCGTCGTTCGCGGCGATATCGTCGGGAAGCCCGTCGTAGAGGGCGTAGAGGTGCGACGAGTGGCGGTGGTTGAGTTGATCGTCGAGCCTCGGCGTCAGCCACTCCTTGAGTTCACCGTCGGGGCCGATCATGTACGGCGGCATCTTCTCGAGCATGCGCTCCCACACGGGTATCTTCTCGGCGTTCGCGCCGGCCGCACTCGAGGCCGCGATCAGATTCCGGAGGAGCTCGGTCGCCGCGGCCATGTCCATCGTCGCGTTGAACGAGCCCTGCGAGTCGGTGTTGGCGGGCGTGTTCTCGGGCGACTGCGTCGGGCTGAAGACGTACTTGCCGTCGGGCCCTTCATAAAGGAAGTCCTCGAAGAAGAGCGCCGCCTTCTCCATAAACGGCAGGGCGTGCTCGAAGAGGAACCGCTCGTCGCCGGTGTAGAGCCAGTAGTCGTGGAAGAAGTGCGCCGCCCACGCGGCGCCCGCCACCCAGAAGCCGCCGGCGAATCTCGCGTTGAGCGCGTTGTTGAAGCCGTTCGTGGACGAGCGCGAGGGCAGGACCACCCCGCGAGCGCCGAACATGTTCGCGGCGTTTATCTCCAGATAGGGCGTTATCGACTCGATGTAAGAGGTGTAGGCGAGCATGAGCTCGGGCATGTTCCCCATCAGCATGCTTGCTATCGCCGAGGGGACGTTGCCGTTGTGGGTGTAGTCGCTGGCCCACGGCGGGACGTACGTCCCGGCCCAGAGCCCCTGCAGCACGGGGGGGAGCTCGCCCGTGCACGAGAGGATGTTGTAGCGCCCCGCGTCGAATTCCTTTTCTATCAGTGCCGCCTCTGCAGTATCACCGGTCGCGCGCTCGAGCAGGCGTTCTGTTGTGTCGTCGCGCCCCTCGCCGCCGCCGAGGTCGAGGCGCATGCGCCCGAAGATCTTCCCGTGCACGCCGACGTGGCGCTCGAGTAGTTCGTCGTAGTCGGCGGGCAGCGCGTCGAGGCGCGCGCGGATGGCCTCGATTGCGGGGCGGCTCGGATCCCTCGGCAGTTCGATCCCCACGAGCACCAGCGCGTGGTCGGCGCCCCTGATGACAAGCCTCCCGCCCTCCGCCTTCACGGTGCCGCCGGGGGCGCGCACCTGGACGACGGCCTCCGCGGCCTGGATGCTCCCCGGGTACGCCTCGGCGAACGTGTTGCGCCAGGTGAGCGTCTCGCCCTCGGCAACCACGGCGACGTCCTTGACATGGGCCGCGTACTTCTCCGCCGAGCCCGCTCGCGTCTTCTCCGGGATGTCGCCCGATAGCTCGCGCGGCGCGAGGGCAAGCGTGAAGCCCACCCCCCCGTCACCGGGCCCGTCGACGCGGATGCAGGCCGCGCCGTCGGCCCTCGACACGAACAGCCGGCGGCGGTGCTCGCCCTGGGAGTCCGAGAAACGGACCGTCGCCTCGCCCGTCGCGAAGTCCACCGAGCGCGAGTATCCGCTCGTCTCGCCTTCGGCCTCCGTCGCGATCCGCATGTCGAAGGCGGGGACGAACGGGTCGGGGTACATGAAGCCTTCCTGGCCCGAGAGCTGGAAGGCGAGCTTCGCCGCCTGGGAGTAGAGCCCATCATTAATCAATTGGCGGATCTCGAAGAGACGTTGATGGTTCGGCGGCGGCATCCTCGGGGGCCCCATGGGGAGGAAGAGCCGCTCGTGAGTGAAGACTATTCTCTCGTCGAGGGGGAGCCCGAAGACGTTGGCGCCGATGGTGCCGTTCCCCGCGAGCAGGCCCTGCTCCCAGGTCGCGGCCGGCTCGGTGCTGACGAATCCCCTCGCGGGTCGCTTGATGTCCGTCTCGCCCATTGCGTGTCGCTCCGTTCCGTGGATAGACCCGGCTCGGTTGCCGGGGCACACATGCTAGTCGCCTAAGCGGGGGACCGCAATTGCGGGGGGACGACCTCTTCGACCCATGCCGCCCGCGACAGGCGCTGCCGGGGGCCCTGCGCCGATGGGGCATGGACGACATCCACGACCGTTGCATGGGGCAAAGGAGAACGGGCGTCCCCTCGGGATCAGCATGGGGCTTGCGGAGCAGGCCAGGATTCCCAACAATGCGGTTGGCGCGGGGAATGGGGTCCGGTCGAGAAAACCCGGCGATGCTTCTCTCATTATTCGTGCCATCTCGCATGACAAGGAGCGTGAAATGAAATCTCCATCGGTGGCCGAGTTGCGGCAGCGGATCGACGCGGTCGCCGCAGCGGCAGGACGGGCCGAGGGCCTGGCGCAGGCGGCGGGCCTGGTCGACGTGCGAGTCGCAACGTACTTCGCGGACTACATCGCCTGGGAACTGGATCACCCGCGAATCACGAAGGACGCGCTGGCCGCCAACGACCGCTACATTGGCCAGGATACACTCACCGAGGCGCAGCGCGACCGGCGCTACCGCGATCACATCGACCGCGAGCTGACGGACGCGATGGCCCTCATGGACCAAACCATGCGGCGGCTGGGCGAGGACGCCCGGGGCCCGGGCGCGGAGCCGATCGAGTGGCGCGACATGGTCTACGAGGACGGCAACTTCCGCGTTGACGGGCGCGTCGTCTTCCCCGGCGGGTTCAACATGCTCGGCGCGCGTCTGGTGGACCGCGAACGCTACCCGCAGTGGACGGATGCGGACGAGGCGGCCTCGCGAGGTTTCCTCCCCGAGATGCGCGACATGGGCGTCGGCGTCATCGGCTCGGGTGTGAGCATCCCCAAGCTCATCACCGAGCAGGGCGCCGTCGATCGCGAGACGATCCGCCGGCAGGTCGACGCGATCAAGCGAAACGAGGCGCTGGGCATCAAGGTCGATCTGATGCTGCACTGGAGCGGGAACAAGGCCGCGCTCGAGAAGCACTGGCCCGGCATCGCGAAGCGCGCCGGCAACGGCGTGGAGATCGACATCGACCACCCCGGCACTCGCGAGCTCGTCGCACGCGTCATGGCTGAGCTCGTCCCGGCGATCCGCGACGAGCCGGCGGTGCTGAGCTGGGACCTGGCCAACGAGCCGTACTTCGACATGGATGACTGGACCGAACACACGCTGGGCGCCTACCGCGCGTGGCTGCTCAAGCGCCACGGATCCATCGAGGCTCTCAACAGAGCCTGGCATACAGAGTACGAGACCTTCGAGCAGGTCCCGCCGCCGGAAGAGAAGGAGCGTGAGCGCTGCGCGGCCGGCGAGTGGTACGACCGCGTCACGTTTCATAGCCACCGCGTCGCCTCGTTCTTCGCGTTCGTCGCCGCGGAGATCCGCAGGCACGACTCCGAAGCCGTGATCCATATCAAGTGCCAGGACAACAACAGCCTGGGCCCGCAGCCCTGGGCGGTGACCGACGGGATCGACCGCGAGATGTTGACGCCGGGGGTCGACCTGCAGGGCGTCGACACGCGACCCCTGCCCGTGACCGAGCCGCGCATGGCGGTGAGCGTCGGGAACGATGCGGACAGCGCCCCGCTGAGCTACGACGGGTCGCTCTACGGCTTTCACTGGCTGGGCCAGTCGTTCCTATACGATTACCTGACCTCTCTAGAGCCGAAGCGGCCGGTCGTCGACTTCGAGTATCACGCGTTCTCGATCAACGCGATCCGCGTGCCGGACATCGGCCCCGGCCACGCCCGCGCCACGCTCTGGATGGCGCACCTGCACGGGCTGGTCGGCAACATGATCTGGTACTGGCACCGGCGCTACGGCCCCGACCCGTTCCCGACCGGCTACTTCAAGTCCTGGTTCTACGCCAGCATCTCCACCCAGCCGATCGTCGCCGCCGAGTACTTCCGGACCATGATGCGGCTGAACATGCTCGCCGAGGAGGTCGCGGCGCTGGCGAAGCCGGCGGAACGGCCCGTGCGGCTTTTCGTCTCCAAGCCCTCCTACATCCAGGACCAGATCCACATCGCGGCCCTGCACCGCGCCTACGAGGCCGCATGCTTCCACGACCTGCCCGTCGGTTTCGTCACCGAAGGCATGCTTGCCGAGGGCGGCGTCCCCGAGGACGCCAGGCTGATCGTCATCCCCGATGCGCAGTACGTCGGCGCCGAGGCCCTCACCGCACTCCGGCAGGCAGCAGATTCAGGGATCCAGTTGCTGCGCCTTGGTCGGCAGGGCATAGCACGCGACGAATACGGGTTCGCGCACGCGGACGAGAGCGTTGCCTTTTTGGAAGACGCGCCCGTGTTCGACCACGCCGGCGCGCCGGATCTCGCAAGGCGGTTCGGCGAGCTGATCCGGCCCCTGGCCGAGCGGTTGCCGGTCGCCGTCAAGGATACAGGCGGCCAGAGCGCCTTCGGCGTCATGCGCCGCTACGCCCAGCTGGACGGGAGGTCGATACTGCTCTTGGTCAACCTCGCGGCCGACGCCGTCGATGTTCGATTGGTCAACCGCCAGGACGAGGCTGTCGATGGATACGATCTGCTGAACCGGGAGCCGGTCGAGGGCAACGCGGTTCATCTGCCCATCAAGGGCGTCCGGCTGATCGAGCTTAGTGGGTGATCGGATTCGGGGCGTGTTGTGACGCGGCTGAGCGCACCGGCAACCGAGTCTTGTGGGAGGGTGTTTCCCGAGACCAGGGCCGGACCTGCTCGGCAGGGACGCGCACGAGCGTCATCGATCCTGCTTCCCGTTTCTTCATGCGGCGTCCCGGCTGCGGCCGCCTGCTGCTGGTGAGAACTGCTGGTGTTCCGTCAGCCCTGAATCTGTGGGTGTGATATGCAATTCAGTCAGTAACCTCGAATGCCGACTGCCCGGCTCCATGTCGGCGCCGCGGCAGGTCAAGAGGCGCGCGCCGCGGGGCTCGTGAGTGTGGTCGCCGTGCCGGTCCCAGTCAGAATCCTGACGGCGCGCTTCTTAGGTTCCGCGGCCAGCGGCGGCGCGGGGCAAGCTCCGGGTTGAGTGGGGGGAGTATTCGAGGTTGGCAACTGAAATTCGTGCTACTCTGATGCACCCGCCTGCCGTACGGGCCGCCACGGCAGCTTGACGCGTTACGTCTGACGCAGTAGCATAAAATCGTCTTTGGGGGGCGCAGGCGATCGCACGTTCAGGCTCGATATCCTGGCTTCATCGCGGCAGGTCCGGACGGTGGGTCGCCCTGCCAGAAGAGGGGGGCGCTTGACGAGACTGGCCGTTATTGGCACGAAGGGGATCGGACGGACGCACGTCGAGGCGATCAAGTCGCTCGACGGATGCGAACTCGTGGCCGTGTGCGACGTGAACGCCAATGAGGCGCGCGCGTGCGGCGAGCAGCACGAATGCCCCCACTACATCGACCTCGACCGCATGCTCCGCGAGGAGAAGCCCGACGGCCTATGCATCTGCGCGCCGCACTGGTTCCACGCGCCCATCGCGCTCGATGCTTTCGCCGCCGGGGTCCACGTCCTCACCGAGAAGCCCATGGCCGTGACGGTGGAGGACGCGGAAATGATGATCGACGCCGCCGGGGAGGCCGGCTGCCTCCTCGGCGTCGTCTTCCAGCACCGAATGGACCCGGTGAACCAGAAGGCGCGCGAGATCGTCTCCTCGGGCCGGATCGGCGAGATACACAGGACCATGCTCACCGCCGCGTGGTTCAGGCCCGAGGCCTACTACCGCTCGGACGAATGGCGCGGGACCTGGAGGGGCGAGGGCGGCGGCGTGCTCCTCAACCAGGCGCCGCACACGATCGATCTCTTCCTCTGGATATCCGGGATGATGCCCGAGATCATCGACGCCAAGGCCGAGACGTTCATGCACAAGATAGAGGTCGAGGACCGCGCGAGCGCCCTTCTCCGCTACCCGAACGGGGCGACCGGCTACATCCACGCCTCGACCGCGGAGTTCCCCACGCTCCACCGCCTGGAGTTCGCAGGCGACCGCGGCCGGCTGGTGCTCGACAACGAGATCGACGGCGGGATCGACCTCACGGTCATCGACGGTTCGGCGCGCGAGTTCTGCAGGAAGGCGCCGGAGCCCTCCAGCGCGCCCATCGCCTCGCGCGTCGACACGGGGGTGGGCGCCGGGACAGGGAGAAAGGCCGGCGAGTTCGAACCCGTCGGCGGCCACGACCTCATGATCGCCGACTTCGCGGCGGCCATCCGGGAAGGGCGCGAGCCCGCCGTGCCCGGCGAGGAAGGGCTCAAGAGCCTCGAGATCGCGAACGCGATCACCCTCTCTAGCCAGCAGCGCGCGAAGGTCGCCCTGCCGATCCCGCGCCGCGCATATTCCGAACTCGTCGAGCTGCTGGCCGGCCGGCCGACGAAGCGGCGGAAACGACGGTCCACCACCAAGAAGGGCAGACGCGAGCGATGGAAATCCCCGCGGTGAGACAGGCCCGGGGCCGACGGCACCGCCCAGACGGGGTTCCCCTACAGTCCGGGATCGCCGCCGGCGCGTCTTCGCGAGTTCTTCACGGTCTTCCCGTGCTTCGGCGCTCCCGCGGCCTTCGGATTCCTTGAAGTCCTGGAGGTCTTCGCGGTGCCGGTGTCCTTCGCGCGCTCGGATGCGCGCGCCGATGGGCCCGTGGAGGGGCGTTTCCCCGGCGGGGTCTCCGGCTCCTCGCCCGTCAGGAAGCTGAAGAGCTTTCGCAGCGCATGCGCCTCGATCTGCCGGACGCGCTCGCGCGTGAGCCCGATGCGCTTGCCGATCTGCTCGAGCGTCAGGCTCTCCTCTTCGGCATTGAGGCCGAACCGCAGCCTGAGCACCAGGTCCTCGCGCTCCGAGAGGACCGCCGAGAGGGCCTGCTCGAGCGGCCGGCCGTCCGTCACGTCGATGGTTGTGTCGTCACCCCCCGGAGCGGGGGCCGAGGCGTCCTCGATCTCGTGGACGAACCCCGTTTCCCCCGGGCCCCGGGGGCCCGAACCGTGCGCGAGGAGCGCCCGGCGAAGGACGGGGAGCTTCCGCGGGTCGAGGCCCACCTCCGAGGCGATCTCCTCGGCCGAGGGCTCCCGCCCCAGCGACTGCGCCAGCTCCTGCGTGGCGCGGCGCCACTTCGTCATGATCTCGACCATGTAGGCGGGGACGCGGACGCTCTTCACCTTGTTGATGAGAGCGCGGCGCATGGTCTGCTTGATCCACCAGGAGGCGTAGGTGCTGAACTTGCATCCCTCGTCAGGGTTGAAGCGCTCAACGGCCTTGAGCAGGCCGATGTTCCCCTCCTCGATCAGGTCGAGGAGAGTGAGGCCGCGCTCGACGTAGTTCTTCGCGATGGAGACGACGAGGCGGAGGTTGGCGCGGGCCATCTCGTTCCGGGCCTCGCGGTCGCCCTGCCGGACGCGCCTGGCGAGCGCCCTCTCCTCCTCGGGGGTGAGGAGCTTGTAGCGGCTGATCTCCCGGAGATAGATCGCGACGTCCGTGTTGCTCGTGGCCGGCCTTCGCCGGCTTCGCGCCGACTCTCTCATGACACTATCGCTCCACGGGCAGGGACCGAACTGCCGGCGACGGGCCGGACGCTTCGGCATCCGGCATCGGTCTGGCGCGCGCCCGGCGGCACGCCCTAGGCGACTCGCCGGGTCAGAACCGCGTCCCGCCGCGGCCCCGTCAGTTCATGATTCAACGTGCGCGGGGCACGCAATCCAAATGCCACGTACAGACATGCCCGAAGCCCCTGACCGGGCGCCACCGCTCGCGCGCGTATCGTCGGGGGCTACGCGACCGACGCCGGAAAGTATGCCGGGACGAGGCGTGACGTCTCGGCGAGCGCCGTACCAAGGTTGCGGATGCACGATAGCGATGATACTATCCCCGACAGATCGGCGGAGGCGTTGGGTTGACGGCGCTTGGGGGCCGATCACGGGGAACACAATGGACACGATCCCGGTCGCGCTTGGCGAACGAAGCTACGACATACTTGTCGGGCACGACTGCCTCGGGGGGCTCGGCTCCGCCCTCCGCGAGCGCGGCCTCATCACCGACGTCATGGTGTACACGAGCCCGAGGATCGGGGGGCTCTACTTCGAGAAGCTGCGGGGCGGCCTCGAGGAGGCGGGGTTTGCCCGCGTCGGCCGCCACGACATCCCCGATGGTGAAGAGAACAAGAACCTCGACGAGTGGCGGCGCGCCGTCGAGGCGCTCGCGGAGTTCTCGCCCAGGCCAGAGTCGGTGCCGCTCGTGGTGAATCTCGGCGGGGGCGTGGTCGGGGACATGGGCGGCTTCGCCGCGGCGACCTTCCGCAGAGGAATCTGCTACGTCCAGGTCCCGACGACGCTCCTCGCCAACGTCGACTCTGGGGTCGGCGGGAAGACGGGCGTCAACTCAAGCGGCGTGAAGAACCTCGTCGGGGCGTTCTGGCAGCCGAGGCTCGTCTTCTCCGACGTCGCGCTCCTGGACACGCTCGACCGGCGCGAGGTCCGCTCCGGGATCGCGGAGGTCGTCAAGTACGGCGCGGTCTGCGACGCGGGGCTTTTCGCGTTCCTCGAGGAGCGCATCGAGGATCTGGTCGGCCTCCACCGGGAGGTCGTCCTGCGAATAGTCCGAGACTGCTACCGGATCAAGGCCGAGGTCGTGCATGCCGACGAGCGCGACGACAAGGGCCGCCGCATAGTCCTCAACTTCGGCCACACCATCGGCCACGCCATCGAGATGGCGGCCGCCTACCGCATGACCCACGGCGAGGCGGTATCGGTCGGCATGGTCGGCGCTGCGCGGATCGCCGTCGGACTCGGGATCTGCCATGCCGACGTCCTGAAGCGGCTCACCGCGCTACTCGTGCGCGCGGGCCTGCCCACTTCGGCCGCCAGCGCGGGGGTCGAGGTGGACGCGGTCATGTCCGCGATGCGCCACGACAAGAAGTTCGTGAGCGGCGTCAACCGTTTCGTCCTGCCCGTGGGCATCGGCGAGTGGGCCGAGCGCGAGGGCGTGCCCGAGGCCCTGGTCCGAAGCACGGTCGAGGCCTGCGTCGGCGCGGCCTGAGGCGCCGGTAGCGTCCGCTTCATCGCAGCACGCGCCAAACCACGCCACAGGATCCGTCCGTTCCCGCCGGAGTCGCGATTGCCGGTGGGACGCGCTTGCACGGAACGATACGCGGGATAGCATCGTTGACATAAGGGCGACGCAGGCATGGCCCTCTGCAGGAGTATCTGGAATGCGAACGATCACCGAACCGGCCCGCGAGGTACCCGTCATTGCTGAAGTCGACGTGCTGGTCCTGGGGAGCGGCCCCGCAGGGACGGGGGCGGCGCTGGAGGCAGGCCGGAGCGGCATGCGGACCATGCTCGTCGAGCAGTTCGGCGACGTGGGCGGCGTGGCGACCGTCGGTCTCATGAGCCACTGGGCGGGACGGGCCGACGGCGGGCTCTACAAGGAAGTCATCGACCGAAGCGTCGCCGACAGGCAGGACTTCGAGAGGGAGAGCGGCGTCGGGGGGCACAGAATCAACCCCGAGCGGCTGAAGACGCTGCTTCTCGCCATGCTCGAGGAGGCAGGGGTCGAGGTCCTCCTCTACACGATGGCCGCCGCGCCCATCATGGATGGCAACCGTGTCGCGGGGGCGTTCCTCGAGGGGAAGTCCGGTCGTACCGCGGTCGCCGCGAAGGTGGTGGTCGACGCGACGGGCGACGGCGACATCGCGGCGCGGGCGGGCGCTCCCTTCACGAAGGGCCGCGAAAGAGACGGACGGATGCAGCCGCTCACCTTGATGTTCAAGGTGGCGGGGGTCGACACCGACCGGGCGGTCTTTCCGGGCGGCTTCGAGAGCAATCTTGAAGTGCCGTTGGGTCGCATACAGGACCTCGCCCGCGAACACATCCCCCACCCGGCTGGACACTGCCTGCTCTACAGGTCGACCCTTCCTGGCGTCGTGACGTGCAACATGACGAACGTCATCGAAGCTGACGCCACCGATGGCCGTCAGCTTACCGCCGCCCACATCGCCTGCCGAATGCAGCTCGATACGATTGTCGCCTTCCTTAGGAAGTGCGTCCCCGGCTTCGAGAAGTGCTACGTGATCAGCACCGCGTCCTTGGTCGGCATCCGCGAGACGCGCCACTTCGAGGGAGAGGCGACGCTCACGGCCGAGGACATCCTCGAGGCGAGAGTTTTCGACGACTGGGTCGTGCCGAGCGCGTGGTTCAACTTCGACATCCACAACCTCGACGGGAGCGGGCTCGACAAGGACGGCGCGCAGAAGCACTTCAAGCAGAAGCGCCCCTACACGATCCCCTACGGGTGCCTCGTGCCGAAGAAGATCGACCAGCTGCTGCTCGCCGGGCGCTCGATCAGCGGGACGCACAAGGCCCACTCGAACTACAGGGTGATGCCGATCTGCCTTAACATCGGCCAGGCGGCCGGCGCGGCGGGCGCGATCGCGGTCCAGACCTCGCGCACCGTGCGCGAGGTGCCGGCCGAGGAGATACAAGAGCACCTGCTCGCCCACGGCGCTGTTGAGCCCCAGGAGCCCCAGGACTGAACCCGTTTGACACGCGCTTGCGGGCCGTGGTGCCGGGGTTAGCATTCTCTCCTGTGGATAGGCCGAGGCGCGTCCGATTCGACAGGCCTCGGCCGACAAGCCAAAACCCGCAGTGTGGACAGGAGCTGGTTAATGAAGAACGGCGCACCCGTGGTTGTCCGCCCCGAACCGCTCGTCGAGAAGTGTCTCCGCCTGGAGGCCCGGGGGGGCGAACTCGACCGCGCGATGATCACTATACCTTCGACGGTGAAGGTGGGAGAGGCGTTTCGTGCGACCGTGAGCCTGCTCGACGCCAACGCGATGCCGGTTGTCCCGACCGACCCCATCGAAGCGACACTTAGGGCCGGCAACGGACATGATGTCGCGATCACGTTTCCCCAGGGGCGCTCCGCCGTCTGCCGCGTCGAGGGCCTGGTGCGGGACGAGGAGGGCCTCTTTCGACTCGAGGCGAAGGTGGCTGGCGAGACCTTCAAGAGCAACCCCGCTCTCGCGTCGGCCGACGACAGGCCGATCGTCCTCTGGGGCGACCCCCACATACACACGACCGTGGGCGACTGCTATCCGGACCGCTGCAGGACGCGCAACCTGGCCTACGCCGCCACGCGCCATGCGTACGGGCTCGACTTCGCCGCGATCGCCGACCACGTCTCCTGGGCGCCCCGCGGCACGAAAGGCAAGTGGCTCGACAACATCGCGTGCTGCGAGCTCTACAACGAGGACAGCGTCTTCTCGGCGCTCTACTGCTACGAGACCTCGATGAGGGGCGGGAGGGGCGGCGACTGCAACGTCTACCTCCGCGCGCCGGTCGAGGACTACT
>Ga0272441_10010257_pt1 | contig 14231 bp, 7 predicted proteins | sample SSMProp6N_FD_193582 | JGI IMG/M metagenome (GOLD analysis project Ga0272441, IMG submission 193582) | Marine sediment archaeal communities from Little Sippewissett salt marsh, Falmouth, MA, United States - SSM-Prop-6N | ecosystem: Environmental > Aquatic > Marine > Wetlands > Sediment ... | reverse complement strand
AAGAGAAGGTAATTTATAAGGGCTATTGGCTTCTATAAAGAAGCTTGCTTCCTCCCCCTCTATAATTTTATTAAGATTAATAGTTTTTATTTCAAAATGATCTAATCCAGACAAAACATCAGTAGTAATGAAAGAAACTATTGGTTCACTAGAATCAATAACAAAGTTTTCCAAATAAGGCTCGAATTTTAGTTTAAAATCAGCTGGAGCCGTTTTATCTATTTGAATTACATAATGACTAACACCTCCCCAAACATCTCCCTTTTTAGATTTTAAGTGAAAATACCATATTCCATCCTCTAAATCAGAATAAGAAACAGAAGTCTCATCACCTTCTGTTTCGCTATCGGGAGAATTATGAAAATCCTTGTCTATAGTATAGCTGAAGCCAGTGACTCCTTCTTCTTTTTCCCAAGACAAGCTAGGATTACTGTTTTTGTACCATTTATTCTGATCAGGATGGGTAGAAGAGAATATAGACGGTCCTTCAGGCGGAGGAACTTTAATAGTATAATATCCTCTTGAAAGAGAGGTTAAAATATCAGTTCCTTTACCGTCATCTAAAAGAATTCTAGAAGAATCCAAAATATAGATATTAGTTTCTCCCGGAGCAATAGCTCGAAATGTAATAGTAGAAACAAGCCCAGCGGAAGTATTAATTCCGGGAGAAGGCACTCCTCCTTGAAAAGAAATTTTCCCTTCGACATTAGAATAAGTTGGTTGAGATATCCAAACTGAAATAAAAGATTTACCAGCTGTAGGGCTAGCTATTTGAAGCTTTTTAGGATCAAATTCCAGATCTACTTTTACAGTATTAATATCTTGCCCTCCTGTATTTGTAAATATAGAAACGTCGAAAGTACTCCCAACAGAAAAAGTCCCGCTTCCGGGAGACAAATAAAGAGACCCTCCTTCAGAAGATACAGAAGAAGTAAAGCAAAAAGAAGAACAAAAAACAAATATTAAAAAGATTAATTTTTCCCTCATGGTTTACGCTTTCTGTAAAAAAACTGAACCGTGATGATTATAATTAAAACTGAAAATATTAAAAATAAATAATTTAAAATTGAATTATTATCTGGTACAAATTCAACAATTCTCTCGTTACTTGCTTTATCTACTGCTTTTACCTTAATTATTTTATCCAATTTTTGATTCTCTAGAATGTAAGGACTAGACACTACTTTCCAGCACTCTCCCCCTTCTTTAATCTCGTAGTGATCAACCCCTGTTTGTTTATCGATAGTTGAGAAAGAAATAAAATACTTTCCGTCAAATACAGATTCTTCTCTAGAAATTTTTATTTCAAACGGCTCAGGTGAAGTCTTATCCTCCTCTATCTTATTCTGCCATTCATGTCTGGGATTATTAGATCTTCCAGAAAGAACAGTAAAGGTTGATCCTATAGTATGCAATTTTGAATCACTTCCTTTCCCGTCGTTTAATAAGACTCTGGAATCATTTGAAAAAACCACCTGAGTTTCACCAGGAATATGACTCTTTACGCTAAAAATAACCTTACCTAAAATATTACTCTTTCCCGGATCTCCCGGTAATCGGCCGCAATACCCTCCAGGGATTCCTCCTGAAAAAAGAAGGCGTCCCTCCTCATTAAAAAACTCCGGCTCCTTTAACCAAACAGAAAGCAAAGACTCTCCTTTGCTAAAATCTTCTACTTTTAAAACGCTAGGATCAAAACTTAAGCCAATATCTACGGTGTTAATACATTCTGTTTCAGTATCAACTAATATTTCTACTATAAATACTTCTCCCTTGTAATATTCTTCTTTTTCAGGGTCAAGATAAACTGAACTAGCCTGGCAAAAACCAGAACTAAAAATAATTAAAAATAGAGAGAAGGCGGTGATTGATAGATATTTCTTATAATTCATAATTAGCCAGTCCAATAATACATTAATATTGAGAAGTCTTCTAAATTAACTATGCCATCTTGATTTTGGTCGACACAAAGATCATATCTGTTCCACCAATAAAGTAAAATAGAGAAATCAACCAGGTCTACTTTTCCGTCTTTATTAAAATCAGCTCCAAAGCAAAGTTCTCCTTTTAACCCCATACTCACGCCAAAATCCAAGATTTTAGAAAAACTACTTTTAAGCCCTTTTGAAGAAACAGATTTCGCTTTGACTGAATACAAACCCCTTTCTAAGAGGCCAGTATTAAAAGAATAACTCCAATCCCCATTTTGATCAGAAATAGACTTTTTAAAAATTACCCCAGGCTCAAAAAAAATACTAATCTCGCTTCCAGGAGCACTCTGGCCAGAAATATTTAAAAAATCTCCTTTCTCAACACTTGTCTTTTCTAGCTCAATAGTAGGAGGCATAAGAATATCCCTAATATTGGTTGTAACTCCTCTCGAAACTGTTGAACTAAAAGAAAATGTTATTGACTTCCTTCCTTTATTGTCTTCTGCCTGTAAGCCAAAATTATAGAGGCCGGGGGTCAAGTCAACCAATTTAATATTAAAATATCCTTCAGAATCAGCTTTGGTAGTGTCAAAAAGTTCACCGTCAATCAATAGATCTATTGAAGCTTCAGGATATGCTATTCCTTCTAAGATAACATACGTTTTCTCTGATGGCGGAGAGGATAAGCCTGTTGGGAACGGTGCTTCCTCGCTACAACCAGAGAGATCGAAAGTACAATCAGCTTTACAGCTCAAAGTTCCTCCGTCATAACCAAGACCAACGCAAGTTTGCCCTCCTAAATCAGAACCGTCGCAATCTTCAGCCCCGTCAATAAATCCGTTACCGCAAACACTTACTGTAACAGAAAGGGATGTAGTAGCTGTTTGACCATAAGCAATAAAAGGAAAAAAAACTAACCCGAAAAAAATCGGGATAGCTAAAAACATAAATCTTTTTTCAAACAACCTTACCATCGTCAAATTAATTCTTTTTTAATAATCTCTAGTTCTTTCTCCTTCTAACTCTAAATATTACTCCGATAGTAATGAGAACCAGAATTAACGTTCCAACAAAAGTTACTATTATTAGTCTTAAAGGAGATCCAGAAAAAAAGTTTTTTATTGTTTCAGATATTTTTTCTGTTACTGATTTTGGTGTTAGCTCCCCCGCCAAAAGAACATTAAACCTAATCTTCCCTGTTACTGTTTCTTCCCCTTTATATACTTCATAATCTGCCCAGTACTGCCCTGGTTTTAAATCAGCCATTAATTCACCTTCACTTTTTCCATCTTTAAAAGAATCTACCCAGCTCATTTGGGTAATATCTCCTGAAAATAATTTTGTGCTATGATAATTATCGAAAATATCTAAATGAACCTTTGATGGTCTAGTCTTAACATTCCCAATGTTCTTCAAGCTAACAACAAGTTTTAAAGGCCATCCTTCTTCCATGTCAGGTATAGAAATACCTTTAATTTTAAAATCAGAAAACTTTTCACCAGAGACTCTTAGTTTAAAATCAATAACTGCTCCCAACGCAACTGTTACCTGCCCCTTACTATCTGTTGGGACAGCTTTAACAGTCATTTTCCCATAGTAAGTACTATATCCAGCATCTTCGGGAACATCAACAATAACAGTCATCGGGAACTGCTGCTCTCCTGCTGGATAAATAAACTTATTCCCCTTGTCAATTATAACCCAATCTTTTATCTCAGGAGCATCTACTTCTATCACAATTTCGACTGGATTATCAGGATCAGATCTAGTTAATGTTATTACCTGCTCATAATGAGAACCTGGCGCTAAACGTTCGTTCCAAACTCTGGGTGGAGAAATTCCAAAGCCAGCCCTAGCTTCAAATGCAACAACTAATAAAAGCAAAGCAATTAATAAAGTAAAAAATATGGATTTAATCTTCATCTATAGATAGTCAAGTCTTAAATAATTAATCTGACTGAGCAGAGAAAGTATTAACACCAGTATAGCTACCTATAGCAGTGCTAGTAGGAACCCTTGTCCCCCAGTAAATACTCTGGGCTTGACTTGAAGGATGATCAACCGGTTTAGTCGTTAAAAACTCCAAGAGTACAGCACTACTTGAAGCAGTGTGTCCTGAAGCGTAAGCCACTCCGGTTGTAGCATAATGCTGATTGGTAATTGAGGTTGTCGCTACACTACAAGTTGGATAATCAGTACACATATTGGTTCCTGAAATATTAGCATCAATAGCTTCATTCCCTGTAGTAGTGGCTAAAAGCAACTTGTCTAAAGGATCATTGGTTTGCCCTGGAGATAAACTTCCATAATCAATAGAATCAGAAATATCTATAGCTGTTAAAGTGTTCATCTCAATTGTTTGAGCAGAATTAGTGGCAGATGACGAAGCACTACTACTATCAATGGCTTTTATCCAAGCCATCCAATACTCACCTGACCAATCCGAGCCAGCATCAGTAGGTTCAGCATGAAACCACACAGTCCAGCTGCAACTAGCTACGCAGTCGCTTCCGGAACAAGAGCTTGTAGAACAACTAGAATCCTCGTAGCAATTATTATCATCTAGAGAACAAGCTTCGGTACTAGTTACTCCTGAACGGTATATTCTTCCAATAACTGAACTAATATCAGAATAACCGTTATTATCAGTTACGGTACCTGTCGCTGTAATAACAACACTACCATCTTCAGACAAATCAACATTCGACCCAGAATTTAAATTAACACTACTAACGGAAGGAACAGAATTACCAACTTCTAAAGAAGTAGTGGCTGTGTCGGCACTAACTTCAAGAACTTCATGAATATGAACCGGTGTTTTAAGCGAAAAATAAAAGCCGGAAATCAATAATAACCCAATAATTGTTATTTTAAAACAATTCATCACTTATATCTTAATTGTCATTAAAAATTGACCTTTTATTAACTTTTGATTATTATACCATTAAAAATTCCTTCTTTTGAAAACGATTGTGGATAACTAGCATCTACTCTGACTGAGCAGAGAAAGTGTTTACCCCGCTGTAATTTCCTATAGGCGTATTATCTGGAACATTAATCCCCCAATAAATATCTTGGGTAGCAGTTGAGGGATGAGAAGTGGGTTTAGTGCTTCCAAATTCTAAAAGCACTGCAGTAGAACTAGCTACATATCCTGAATCATAGGCTATGGAGCTTGTAGCATAGTGCTGTTTTTCAACTGGAATGCAATCTGGTGTTTCCTCTTCGCCAAAGCTCAAAAAACCAGAAGGAGAACTTTGATTGCTATAGGAAGCTGCAATCCATTCAGAGCTTCTTTTAATTTTAGAAATTCTAATTTCGTCTATTTTAAAATCAGAGTAACTTGTTCCTCCTTCACCTCTATAACTTCCAAGCTCATCGTCAGCTGCGACATCCAAAAAGACTGAGGCATTAAGAGTTTGGGTAGTCCTGTTAGAAGAAACCTCGCTCCCATCTACATAAATATCTATATTGGGATCGCCACTATTTAAGTCAATAGCCCTAACTACATGAGCCCAAGTATCTATATATAATTCTTGGTTATCAGTTTCTTGGGTAGTGTATTTTTCAGGCCAAGCTGTGGCTGAGTAAACCCTAGTCCAGACTTTTCCTCCACTGCTAGCTCGGTTCTCATAGCTATGCTGATCAGGTTCAGGAGCATTATCATATTTTGAGAGAATAAAGTTAGAGGAGGAAGTAGCATCTATACTAATCCACCATTCAAAGGTCACAGTATCCAAAGAATCATTTGAGGGCTGAGACATATCACCAAAGTCTATATAGTCGTTGTTATTCTTAACAAGGTCTCTTGCTTTACCTATCTTACCTGTAATACTATCTGAACCATTATTTGTTCCGTCATCTCCCCCGTCTACACTATCTATGACGTTCCCGCTTCCATCCATATGCCAAACATGTATATAATTATCATCCCAAGTACTGGTAGCTTGTTGTTGGTCAGAAGCTCCAGAGTTGCCGTAGTACATATATATGTTGGTGTCTGTGGATGATGATAGGTTGCTTTTTACCCAAGCTATTAGTTCGCCTGTTGTGGAAGCGTAGTATTCCATTTCATGGGGTATTTTAGTGGTCCCATTGGATTGGGTGAATAGGATATCTGTTCCATCGTCATTACCTACCTTTCCGCTATGGGAAGTATGTTTTAGGAAATTGCTGGTTGTAGATACCAATACCGGAAAGTTAGTTAAGTCGTCGTCTACTTCGTTGTGGTCTATGGTTAGTTGCTTACGGTAAAGCCAGTCAGAGCTGTACCAATCGCTGTTAGATAAAAACATATTTGTTCCTGAAATGTTAGCATCAATAGCTGCGTTGCCTGTAGTAGTAGCTAAAAATAGCTTATCTAATGGGTCATTAGTCTGGTTAGGAAACATAACTCCATAATCAATAGTGTCACTAACTTCCAAGGCCAGTAAAGTATTCATTTCTACTATTTGAACAGAATTTGTAGCAGTAGAGCTAGCATTAGTACTATCGATAACTTTAATCCAAGATACCCAATGTTCAGATTCCCAGTCAGATCCAGCATCAGTAGGTTCAGCATGAAACCAAACATCAAAATCGCAAGTAGCAACACAATCGCTGCCTGAACAAGAACTAGTAGCACAGGCTGCATCTTCATAGCAATTATTATTATTTAAAGTACAAGCTTCAGCACTAGAAACGCCCGATCTATAAATCCTCCCAATTACTGAAGAAAAATCTGCATTATCGTTAGTTACCGTGCTTGTAGCTGAAACTGATTTAGTAGTACCTTCAACTAAATTAATATCGGCCCCACCATTTAAAGAAACATTGCTAACTTGTATACCGATAGCAAGCTGTGCTTCAGCATATTCGCTATAAGTAAAATTACTTGTTGACCCATCATCCGTTAAACGAAAACAATAGCTAGCCCCATTAGAAGCACTGTCAGTTGCCCGAATGCTATACTCAATTTCAGTAAACTGACTGCCAGTAAGAGTAATCCCATCAGTTTGATCGCCTGCATCTTTCAATTCACCACTTACAAACGATTTACCGCCAGGATCAGTTAGGCCAGGATCAATATTATACGTAGATTGTCCGTCAGTAATATTGTCTGAATCTATAATTTCCCAATCAGCATCTGTAGATACTCTTTCATAGGAACTGCTAGCACAACTAGCAGGATTACTATCTGAAACCTCGAGACGATACTGGACACTAGTAGCCACTTGACCTCCTTCATTAGAGATTAGAAAGCGAACACGAACAAGAGTTCCCTTAGCTAAATCTGTTGTTGAGGCATTTTCATCTAAAGTAAAACTAGCTCCAGATCCTATAGTCTCTTCGCTTTCAACCGAAGAGAAATCTGGCTCAGTAGAAGCATATTTACGAACTCGGATATCGTCATAATAAGCTTGAGTTCCATGCATCATCAAAGCAATCTTCCCGTCATCGTAACGGTCAGGACTATCAAGATATTCATTCTTATAATCACCGTCGATATAAACCTTTATTCTGGTATCGTCTGTTCCTTCGTCTGCTACCGAAACTTTAAGATCATACCAAGTATCCCTATCAACAGTGATAGACGTATCTTTAATAAACTGACTATAGCTACCATCAACCCATTCTCTTATCCAAAAACTATCATCGGGCCTATCATCTAAGATTACGGCATAATGATTATCTATATCCTGCATTCTAAATAAAACTCCAGAGAAACCACCAGTGCTTCCTCCAGAAGCTATTTTTATTTTTGTTTCCAAAATATAATCAACCCAACTAGAACTTCCATTAGAAGTCCTTAAATAATCCTCATCGTCACTACTCTGATAATATTCATTAGAAACAATGTTCCAGCTACCATTATGCTCTGTCCAGTCGCTATCATCTCCATCATTAAAGTCGTCGAAAAACATGAAAGTAGCTGTACCGCTAGCTGCACTAGCTACGCTTCCGTTTCCATAATATATATAAATATCTTGAGGAGAGTCTAAGTCATCCTGGACTTCTACCCATACAGTACTGGTCTGGTTAGGAGTGCTCCCTGTAGTCTCTTCCACCCAATAGTCTAACAGGGTGGTCCCATCACCGTCAGTAAACCTAATATCATCGAAGTCATCTTGACAATGTCCTTCAAGATGAAAATCGTAACTACTAGCTCCACTCGATTCACCAACAACAAATGAAACCTGATAATTGGTGCCAGCTGATGTCCCGCTAGCCACGCTTACTTTCTTCCGATAATCCCAACTGCTATTCCACCAAGGAGGATCATTACCGGTTTCTGAAGCGTCGTCGTTTCGCCACCTGTAATAAGTCTGTTGAAGATCTGATGGAATTTGAAGATTGGTTGTTCCAGAGATTTCTACTGTCTCGTTAGGACCTACTTGGCCAGAACTTACTGATACTTCACTAGAAGGATCATTAATTTTAATCTTCAAGGTCTCGCCGTTTGTAGCTCCAGAACCTACGTCTAAAACTACATAGACACACATTGTCGTGCTGGTTGAAATACCAACTGAACCAGTAAAAGTTGACGTCCCATTAGTTCCACTAAAGGTAGAAGTTGAGCCAAACTGAGAATCGCTGCCAGCATCATACTGCTCACTAGCACAATCATAAGGACTAGAACTATCAAGATCGTAATATAGCTTTATATTATCTAAATCAGTTTGAGCGTCTACAGTACCATATTCAGTAATCGTTATTCCAGTAATATTACGAGAACTATCCCCTTCAGTAATAGAAAATCCTCCTCCAACATGCTGATTTGTACTAGGAATAACCATGCTAGAGATCTGATCACCAAAGCTATCCACGGTTACTTTAACATTCTCTGTTTCAAGACCAACTTCTGTAGTTGGTTCAGTAGGAGCGTATTTACGAACTCGATAATTATCCCAGTAAGCATTCTTGTAAGCAGCAACACCGTATTCTCCGTCAGTATAGTTACTATTGGTAGTAGTACAACTTCCAAAAGGGTCCGAAGCAGGATTTTCACGAATCGACATTCCTAATTCATTATCTGAGGTCCAATAAAATCTCAAAAAATACCAAGTATTCCAATCAACACTAACATTATCACTACATAAAATTTGGTTAGACTGAAAATTATACCTTATACCAACCGCGTTTCTCTCATCGATATAGGCCTGATAACCATTACGGTCAGTTCCTCCATGGGGATGACCAATACCAATCCCAGAAAGAGAACAATTGCTAGAGCTAGAAAGACCTTGAATCCAAGTTTCCCAAATCAAATCTCTCCCGCTATTAATATTATTCCTAGTTTCTTGCCTGTATGCTCCGGCTCCAGCTCCTTCAATACCATAAGTTCCGTACTTAACAGAAGCTGTACTAGTTGAAGGATTCAGAGCTCCAGCATCAAATCCAACACTAGTTTCAAAATCATTAAAATAGACGAAAGTATCAGAACCACTGCTTCCATTAGGAGCGTCTGCTTTTCCATAATACATATAAATAGTCTTATTCCCAGTAATAGAAGGAACTTCTACCCAGATTCTAGTCGAGGTAGTGTTGCAAGTACCAGGTTCTATCCAGTAATCTAATTCATCTCCTGCTCCTTCGTTAGAATCAATCATCCTAATATCTCCACAATCAGTCTGCATCTTACTAGAAATCAAGCTCTCAGTATCAGCAGTCACTAGAATCTGGAAATCTGATAGAGAACTACCGGAGTAATTAATAGTAATTGGTTTTTTATAAAGCCAATCTGAATCCCACCAAGGATCTAATAAGCCATAACCCTCTTTATCTCCTACTGCTTCAATATAAAATTCGCCTTTAGAGCCTGGAGGAAAATTTATCTTCATCTTGAAGTATTGGGTTTGGCCAGGCCGAATAAGGCTCTTCTTACCGTTAGTACTTCTCCTTGCTTGGAATCTACCAGGTACTGCCTTCTTTTTAATCTCTCTACCAAGTACTTTATCAATAAGGCCTCTTTCTTTAATCAACAATGGCCCATTTAATAGCTCTAATTCCTGCCACTTATTATCTTCCCATCTCTCTATTATCTCTATTGCCCCTTTGTTCCCATCAAGATAAAACTGAATATCGAATAGTTCAGAGCTTCTACCAATATTAGTAACGCTAAAATAAACGTCAGCCTGAGTTAAACCATGGTAGGATTTCTTATTACTCTTAATAATTAAGTTTTCATCTAAGTTATCGTCGGTATAGATAAAATTAATCTTTTCGCCTTCTGGAGTAATTAAAGATTCTACCTCTGTTTGTCGCTGCTCTTCTTCACTCCAGGTTTGATAAGTAATTTCTACCCAAGCAGAATCAAGATGGACTATAACATCTTCTGTTTTCCCTTCGATTTTAATTCTCAAATTTTCAATATCCTTCCAGTTTTTTAAAAAAGAAATGTCGTACTCAAAGTATCCACCATTCAAAGCATTAGATATAGGATAGATCGAAATATCGTCAAGCTTCCACCACATTTCTCCATCTAGAGAATACCAAGCACTAACTATAGACTTTGAGTCATCAATTATAGGTTCGCTAACAGTTGCTCTTTCTTCAACATCTGTAGAGACAAAGGGTTCTTCTAAAATATTTTCACCAGAACTAGCATTTAAATCATATTCTTTTACTAATTCAATCCCCGAAATTTCAACATCTTTCTCTTCATCGTTTCCAGAAACAGAGGCTCTCTGACTATTACCGATTATTTCCTGAGCTTGAGTTACAGAGTCTCCAAAAAAATTCTTAAATCTATTCCAAAAACTAACTTCTTCCATCTCAGGAAAGATCTCCTCCTCTAAAGTACTTTCTTCTGGCTGCAATTGTTCCTCTGGCAAGCTACGTTCAATAGTTAAATTTCTTTCTACAGATAAAGACAATTTAACTTTCACAGATTTAAGCTCTTCTTCATCTCGTGCTAAGACATTTAAGCTGGCGAATGATTTCTTAATTTTCCCAAAGAAAGAAATTTCCTCTCCGCTTTCTAAATCTCCTTGGGCTTCACCTTCTTCAATAGTTTGACTAGAAGACTCACTAATAAGCTCTTCATTAATGATGTCGAGGTCTTCAGATTCTAAATCATGGGAAGTTGTTTCTTCTTGAGTCTCGTCCATTTCTATATCTAATTCCTGATTATCAGATTCTTTTATAGTATCTTCAGTGAGGTCAGGATCTTCAATAGAATCTTCGCTACCAGTAGCAAAAGACTCATCGTTGTTAAACTCTTCTAGCTCCTGTTCTTCTTTATTCCCTTCAGTAGAAAAAGGCTCTTCTGTAATATCTTCACTACCAGTGCTAAATATACTATCGGTAGTAGTGTTTTCTAGAAGTAAACCTTCACTAGTAGTTGGACTATTTTCTTCTCCAGGAGCAATCATTAAAGAATTGTCCTCTTGGATATTATCTTCCTGAATCTTTTCCCCGTCTGCTCTTACAAAATTACGAAGAATGATGTGAGAATTTCCACCTTTATAGATTGCTGAATTAGCTTCTGAGAAATCATCTCTGCCGCACAAAGAACAGACATTTGGTTCTCCTTGAGCCATGTCTACGCTAAGCCAATCTCCTTCAGAGCTTACAGCATAGAGATTAATCGTTTTAGTCACGGAAGAAAGACCCCTAACAGTCCCTATAAAATATCTGATAGGAGCAAATCCAGTAACCAAACAAATTATTAAGAAAACACCAAAAGCAAAACGAAGTACCGATAAGAAACTTCCCTTTTTCTTAGAATTCTTAGATAATCCTAAAATTCTTCCAAATAGTAATAATTTAGCTAACAAAAAATTTCTCTCTTTAATTACCAGAGGCTTATTTTTTTTACTTCCTTCACCTAACTTCATAGATTCTCTATCTTTTGGTTATTATTAAATTTTACCAAATTATCGTTTATTTAAAAAATAGAGATGTGAATAACCTATCTAGAAAAATGAGGATTACAAATTAAAAACATTGTTTTCAATAATATTTAAATAAAAATAGAGGTATAAAATACCTCATAAAAATATTTGAATCAGATTAGCTATAATAAATATTATTCCTCCTATTATCATTATCAGAACCCCGTAAAACATAAAGCGGGTACCTGATTTTAGCATCTTCTCCCAGTCCATCTGACAAAAAAGGAAATTCTTTGTTCCTTCTCCGTCCTTACCAATTAGCATTGATATCATCCAAAGAGCTAAGAAGGTAAAGATAAACACTACTAATCCAATAAGAAAAACAATTCTTCCTGTAAATATTAAACTATCCATTTAAAACCCTCCAACCTCTTTCTAATCTAAATACACAATTTGTCAACAACCCTACCCTAAAAGGTAAGAAGAGCAGTCAATATTGCTACGGCATTGAATAAAGTTAGGCTTTATTTAGCAATAATCCCAATAAAAAAACAAGCTCAAAAAAGAGCTTGATTTTTATTTATTTAGCCCTAATGGGGCTAACTCTTAGATACGAGTTACATTTACTGCGTTAGGTCCTTTTTCAGAATCAGCTTTTTCGAAAGATACTTTATCTCCTACTTTTAACTCTTCAAAAGTTACATCCTTAACTTCATTCCTATGAAAGAATAAGTCTTTCTCTTCTCCCTCAATAGCAATAAACCCGAAACCTCTATCTGTAAGATTTTTTATGGTTCCTTCCACGATTGTAGTTAAATATAAATTAATTAATGTTTTAAGGTTTTATCCTAAAGGCTAGTTCTCTCAACAAAATCGACTAATTTTTTATTAGATAACTATCTTATATAAATAATATTAACACCTAAAAATAACTTGTCAACCTAAAAACATCTCTATTACGAGATGGGCGGCATTCTCCACAGATTGCTGGGAGTCGTATACGATTTTAGAACATTTGATTGGGATAAATATGTGTCTTTTCCAGAGGTAACAATGAGTCAGGCTAAGGGATTACTGGCTTTGGCTTAATTTACCTTACCCTATTACTCACTATATCTCTTTAATAGAATAGTCATTAATTATTCAACTTCCTCTACTATCCACCAAAGTTCATTTCCTTTTCTAGCTCCATAGGCGAGATATTTCCCATTTGGACTAAAACTTATCTCCTGAACTAAGTCATATCCATCGCTTATCCATAAATCGTCATCTAAGGCTACGAACCATGGTTTTAATTTGGATGAGTCATATAAGAGGTAGGCTAAATGCTTACTGTCGGAACTAAAAACAGGAATCTGTTCATCAATTTTACCTATAATATCTTCATCAAGAAATAACTCCGAAGAAACAAGGAAATCTTCCTTCCAATCTTCATCTTCTTTTTTAAGAACCACTATCTCATGATCGTCGAAGGCTGCTCTATAAACAAATCGTTCACTATTAGGACTAAAAATAGAGTCAGAAATCCAATTATATGGCTTACTCTTCAAACCACCTAAAACCATTAAATCTCTATAGTATATTTTATCTTCTCCTCTTGTCTCACCAGATTCTATAAAACTTTCTTCGTATACGTATGCCAAATATTCATTATTGGGACTTATTGAAAAAGACTTAATTCTCTCAAACTCGAAACGTTTACCAATCTCTCTAGCTTTTTCTCCGTTAGAAAAGAGAGACCAGCCGTTATCATCTGTTGTAATATAAATAATATCTCCTTCGGGATTAACAATTGGCTTCACACCATTCTTTGAATAGCTATACTTAACACTATTTTTATCATATATTTCCCATTTTGAAGTCATATTAGTTCTATAAGCAAATCTTGTGCCGTCTGGGCTCAAAAAGAAAAAAGAGTCAAACGGATGTAAGCCGATAATCTCCTCGCCGTCAACGATGATAACTGGCCCTCCAGAAGGTCTTATCAATATGTAGCCAAAGTGCTTACCATCTTTGCTAAAACTAAAATCTTGAATGGGAGAATAATATCCAGAAGCATAACCAGTTTTATAAGAAGGATGAGTTTTAACCTCTTTATCGTCTACATTAAGAATCCATTCTTCACCTATCCTGGCTATATAAGCAAAATGTTCACTATCAGGACTAAAAAAAAGATCGTAAACCCAATCGTATTCTTTACTTTCTTCTCCGTCAAAAACTAAATAACTTTTTTCTCCTTTCTGTCCTACATAAGCAACGTGTCTACCTTTTAGATCAAAATGAAACGAAAAGGTTCTTTCATAATCGTCTGGAATTGTTACTAATTTAGTTGTCTCTAAATTTAAACTATTAAAAGCCTCTTTCTCGGGCAACTCCACCTCAGGCAACTCGCTCGCTTCCTTCCACGTCTCTCCATACTGCCACCAAGTGAAGCTACCGACTGCAACCGCTAAAACAAGAATAATAGATATAGCTATTGGTGTAG
>Ga0272441_10010256_pt1 | contig 14232 bp, 11 predicted proteins | sample SSMProp6N_FD_193582 | JGI IMG/M metagenome (GOLD analysis project Ga0272441, IMG submission 193582) | Marine sediment archaeal communities from Little Sippewissett salt marsh, Falmouth, MA, United States - SSM-Prop-6N | ecosystem: Environmental > Aquatic > Marine > Wetlands > Sediment ... | reverse complement strand
AATGATGCTACTCAATTAGCCTACGTGATGATAGTTTTCCCATCCCATGTAGGTGGTGAAGGCTTCATCCAGCGCATCGGCCACGTTGCCCATGGTCATGGCCACATGATGCTCAAACCCATTTTTGCATATATATTTCATAAGAGATTGTAAATCTGGCACATGCGCAACGGCCCGGTGTCCAAAAGTATCCAGAGGATCGTCTGTCAATTGGCCCTCACCAACGTAAGTGCGGATCACCCCGTGTACGTCATCCGTGTTGACACGGGCAAAGGTCAATGGTCCCGCACTGGCACGCCCCGCCATGGCGCCGAACGTATTCTCCTCCCCAAGCGTAGTCCCAAGGATCGGCGCAGTCTTGATTTCATTGTTGGGCACAAAACTGTTGGCCCAGTTACCGCAATGGAACAACACACAACGATCCGGGTCATCTTCATAGTTATTGTTCCAATCGACGAGAGCGCCTGGAAAACCCGATGCCAGTTGTAGGGCATACATGGAAACCACACCTGTAATATCCACCTCGCACGCAGAAGGCATCAGCTGGTCACTCATCATGCTCATGAGCGTACAGGCGTTTACCCCGTAATTCTGTTGCATCGAAGTCCAGCATTGCAGGGCACTGGCATCCAATTCGTTTGCTTGCATCCAGTCAGAAATCACAATCCCGAGTTTTGCCATCCGCACCAGATTTGAGGAAGGTACTGAGTCATGCTTGGCATAGGCTTTGATTTCAGACAACTTGCCTTTCACTTTTGCATCATCGTCTGAAAGCTTTTCAGCGTTACCAAAAATTTCAGATAGATCGATCGTAGTTACACTCAAACCGTAGGCCTGTAATAGTTTTTCACTATAGCGGACCGTGTTGAAGGCCGTTGGCCGGGCTCCAATAGCGCCCAAACGGGCGTTGCGTAAGCCATTGACAACATGACAAACCCGGATAAAGTTTTGAAGATCTGCTTTGAAACTCTCACTCGTCGGCGAAATTGTATGCTGACTTGTAAGGGAATAATCAAACCCATACTGGCGAAGATTGTTGCAAACTGAAATCTTCCCGCAGAATGAGTCCCGCCGTCGTTCTACATCCAAAGCCGCCGGATCATCCGGATATCCTTGCACCAAAATCGGGACACGCAAGCCAGAGAGTTTGATCGTATCGGCGACTCCCTTTTCATCCCCAAAATTCGGCAGCACAACCAATATTCCATCGATTTCATCCTGGTGCTTCTTAAACAACGCTGCACAAACCTTGGCATGTTCATACGTCTCAACCGATCCTAGTTTTGTATCTCCTTCTGCAACCGTGATGGGTGTGATCTTGAACTCTTTAAAAAGGGTTTGTATATCTTTACGGGCTTCGGTGACCAGGTGATCCGGGAAAAAATCTCGATTCCCGAATATCACACCCAATGTTGTTCCACTCATGATTTCCTCGTTTCTGTATCCGGGTGACTAAAAGACAACACCAGATACCAAGATAATATTTGCGTACGGCGTAAATTCTCCCGTACGGATAATTGCTCGAGATGATTGGGTTAACTCTTTAAATCGTTGGTGCGGGACGAACTCGATCGGAATGTCACCCAGTAATTGCCGGACATCATCCAAAATCCCGAGGCTGACTTCTTTCATCTCACTGGCTACGATGGCTTTCTCAACTTCCATTTCTGAGAGTATAACGCGCAAGCTGTCGATGAATCCTGGGATTCCCTGCGTAAGTGCTAAGTCGATACGATATACCTGATCCGGAATCGGTAGACCCGCATCGGCAATGGTCAAGGTATCCATATGACCCAGCTCAGCGATAACTGCTGAAATTGGGGCATTGAGTATGCCAACTTTTTTCATTGCGTTCCCTGACTACGAAGAAAATTGTTTACTTCAGTTCGAGTGGGCAAGGATGGTTGGGCGCCCATCTTCGTCACCGTTAATGCTCCAGATGCATTCGCAAAATGGCAAGCGTCATGAAGCGATTTACCCTCACCCAATCCCACTGCGAGGGCCGCCACGAAAGAATCCCCAGCTGCAGTCGTATCGACAACATCAACGTCAAATGAGGGCACCAACAGCGCGTCCTTGCCTTCTTCCACAATCGACGAGCCCTTTGCACCAAGCGTTGTCACAACTGCTTTCACACCATGCAGTATCATCATTCTGGCGGCTTCTTCCATTTCGGTGACCGACGAATCGTAGTGTTCTGCAATTTGGAATATCTCGTATTCGTTCGGTATCAATACATCTACATATGAAAGCAATTCCTCATCCAAAAATTTTGCTGGAGCAGGATTCAACAATACTCGAACACCTTTTTCTTTCGCCAACCGAGTAGCTTCCAAGATCGTATCGATAGGAGTTTCTAAAGGCATGATCAAAATATCGATATCGCCAATTTTCTTCCAGGCGGTTTGTACATGCTCTTTGGTGAGCGTGAAATTGGCGCCGGATGCAACGACGATGCTATTTTGACCGTCAGAATCCACAGAGATCATTGCAACGCCTGTCCTGTTTGCCTCATCGATAAAGACACAGTCAACGTTCACGCCTTCGGCTATCAGGTTATCGATTAATGATTCCCCATAAGCATCGGCCCCAACCTGGCCCACCATTGTGACAGATGCCCCCAAACGTGCTGCTGCCACAGCCTGGTTTGCGCCCTTACCACCGGGATACGTCGCAAAATGATCCCCTAAAACAGTTTCGCCAGGTTTCGGAATAGCCGGAACCTGAACGACCAGATCCATGTTGAGACTACCAACCACAACGATATTCATCTTGTCGAATCTTTGTCAGCAACATCAATAGCTATATAATAATGGAGACACCTTGCAATGAGAGATTCTGAATCCAACTTGCAGGTGTCCCCTTTGGAGGTGGCCGGATGGCAATTTATACCATCCGGTCACCTCGCCTGTTATTGCACCGTCAGCGAAATAGGTTTGATAGTAGGTGCAATACCAACTACGGACAACTGGTCTTGCCGTTGGGGGCAAACAGTGTGTACTGGCAGGCGTTCTCAGGGGTGAGTAGAACCATGTCGATGGACTGTCGTTCATCTTCACCGGTCTCGCCTGTGCGGATGTACAGGTCAGCCTGGAGTGCAGCCTGGATTGCCATTTCGGCGACAGGCTGTAGTGCTCCCGCGTCGATCTTTCCGGCCAGAATGGACTCATTCACATCATCCGAGCCGTCGAAACCAACCACGATCACATCTTCTCTTCCAGCAGCTTCCAGTGCCGCCTGCGCACCCAGGGCCATCGTGTCGTTGCCGCAGATCACACCCTTGACATCAGGGTTAGCTGCCAGCAAGCTTTCCGTTACTGTGTAAGCTTCTGTCTGGTCCCAGTTGGCTGTTTGCTGGGCAAGCATTTCCATTCCATCCAGGGCATCCAGTACGTCGTGGTAACCCTGCGAACGAACGTGAGCATTGGTGTCCGTGTCACGGCCAGTCAACTCGATGTAGCCGCCTTCTTCACCCATCAAGCGGGCAAATTCTTCGGCCAGGATGGTTGCACCCTGGTAGTTGTTGGAAACGATCTGGGAAACTGCCACACCATCTGCGGTGATCTCACGATCCACGAGGAACGAAGGAATGCCGGCATCTTTGGCGAGTTGCACAGCCGTGATAGTGGCGTCCGCGCCTGCGTTGTCCAGGATGATGGCAACGGCATCTTTGGCGATGCAGCTCTCGAAGAGCTCCAGCTGTGCGTTGGCGTCATCGTTGTGGACGAGCTTCAGTGTCTCGTAACCAAGTTCTTCTGCTTTGGCAGCAGCAATTTCCTGCATCGTGCCGAAGAACGGATTCTCCACACCAGGCACGATCACGCAGATCAAGCCGCCAGCTTCAGGTGCTGCTTCTGCAACTACACAAGGTTCATTAGAACCAGTGGGAGCAAAGCCCTTATACTGGCAGGCGTTCTCGCCGGTGAGCAGAACCATATCGATGGACTGTCGTTCGTCTTTCCCGGTGTCGCCTGTGCGGATGTACAGGTCAGCCTGGATGGCAGCCTGGATTGCCATTTCGGCGACGGGCTGCAGCGATCCCGCATCGATCTTTCCGGCCAGGATGGAGTCGTTCACGTCATCCGAGCCGTCAAAACCAACCACGATCACATCACCCATGCCAGCAGCATCCAGTGCCGCCTGGGCACCCAGCGCCATCGTGTCGTTGCCGCAGATCACACCCTTGACATCAGGGTTGGCCGCCAGCAAGCTTTCCATTACGTCGTAAGCTTCGGTCTGGCTCCAGTTTGCGGTCTGCTGGGCAAGCATTTCCATTCCATCCAGAGCATCCAATACATCGTGGTAGCCGTCCGAACGTACGTGAGCATTGGTGTCCGTGTCGCGTCCGGTCAACTCGATGTAGCCGCCTTCTTCGCCCATCAAGCGAGCAAATTCTTCGGCCAGGATGGTCGCGCCCTGGTAGTTGTTGGAGACGATCTGGGAAACTGCCACGCCGTCTTCGGTGATCTCACGATCGACGAGGAAGGAAGGAATGCCGGCATCTTTGGCTTTTTGGATAGCCGCAATACTAGCATCCGCGCCTGCGTTGTCCAGGATGATCGCAACGGCATCTTTGGCGATACAGCTCTCGAACAACTCCAGCTGCGCGTTGGCGTCATCGTTATGGACGAGCTTCAGTGTCTCGTAGCCGAGTTCTTCTGCCTTCGCCGCCGCCATTTCCTGCATCGTGCCAAAGAACGGGTTCTCCACCCCAGGCACGATCACGCAGATCAAGCCGCCAGCTTCAGCTTCTTCTGTTGCCTTGGCGCAAGCGCCGAGTAACAAGCTCAGGGCCAAAAGCAGACCTAGAAGAACTATGTACTTTTTCTTAGCCATTTTTTTCTCCTCCAAAATTGATATGCGAGTAGATTGTTCAACTAACGTCACTTCACAGAGATTTCTCGGATTCTCGCTCGACATGCACTCCTTTCTGAGAGCATCGGATCACTCTCAAATCGTGTTCTCCAGTTCAGCCATTTCTTGTTGTTTCTGCAGCGCGATTCGTTCCTGCATGCGCGCCTGAACCTGGTCGATAATGACAGCCAACACAATCACGGACCCTTTGATTACCTTCTGCCAGAACGAAGAAACGCCCAACATCACCATTCCGTCTTGCATCAGACCAATCGTGAAGGCACCAATAATGGTTCCACCGATACTTCCGCGTCCGCCAGCCAGTGATGTACCGCCCAATACAACGGCGGCAATAGCATTCAACTCAAAGGTATCGCCAATCAGCGGGTGCGAAGCCACCAGTTGCGAAGCGATGATCAAGCCGACTAACGCTGAACAAAAGCCGCTGATGCTGTAGACAATGATCTTGGTTCGAGAAACGCGTACACCTGAAAGCTCAGCAGCGCGTTCGTTCCCGCCAATTGCATACACATGGCGGCCAAACGGCAGTCGGGTGGTGATGATGAATGCCACAATTGATAGGATGGCCATGAGCCAGATAGAGTAGTTGATCCCTAAAAATTGCCCCGCACCAAGCACTTCAAATCCTGTATTGCCATATTCGGGACGTCCGATCAGATTAGGAAACGTGTAGCCATTATTGCGCAATCCAGCAATACCACGCGCCACGTAAAGCATTCCCAGGGTGGCAATGAAAGGGGCAACATTAAAACGCGTGATGATATATCCGCTTAAGGCCCCTGCCAGGGTCCCTAAAAGAAGCGAGAGTACCACGATCATCCAGGTGTGGGGATAGATGATGATACCAAGCTGCTCGATAACCAGGCCTTCGTTAATCATCCCGCCCGCGATCATGGCCACCATGCCCACGATCGATCCCACCGACAGATCAATACCTGCGGTGAGGATGACAAAGGTCATTCCGATCGCCAGCAGCGCATTGATGGCCACATGTTTGGACATGATCACAATGTTGCCTGTGGTTAAGAATTGCGGTGCTAAAGATGAAAAAACGATAGTGACAAGAATCAGAGCAATGAAAGCCCTGCCGCGCAGCAGAAATTGCTGCACATCGGTTTTCGTAATCGTCTGCCCCTTTGTCACTGGTTTTGAACTAGTTGCCTGATTCATTGTGATTGTCTCCGTTTATTGGGCCGTGACCAATGGCTGAAGCCGCGACCAGTTTTTCTTCAGTAGCCTCACTATGCGTAAATTCTCCCGTAATCTTTCCCTTGGACATGACCAAAATACGGTCGGCCATAGCCAGGACTTCTTTCAATTCCGACGAGACGAAAATTACCCCGTATTTCTCGGCCGCCAATTGATTGATAATTTCGAAGATTTCTGACTTTGCGCCGACGTCAATGCCGCGCGTCGGTTCATCCAGAAGCAGGATCTTAGGCTGGGTCAACATTCCCTTTGCCACAACCACCTTCTGCTGGTTGCCGCCACTGAGCGCTGAGATTGGCTGCCTGGGATCGGCCACACGGATCGACAAATCCTTGATTTGCGAATCTGTGGCTGCTTTTTCCATAGACGGAAGAATGAAACCCGCTTTTAAGTACTTATCCAAACTGGCGAGCAGCATATTGTGCATTACCGAGCTCGCAAACACGATACTGTCACGCTGACGGTCTTCGGGAACAAGTACAAAACCGGATTTAATGCGATCCCAGATGGTTTTCGCAGTCACCGGCTCATCACCCAACCAGATATCTCCAGTTGCGAGTGGACGAGCTCCCGCCAGACACTCCAGCAGATCAGAGCGTCCTGCACCCATCAGTCCGTAGAAACCCAGGATTTCACCCTCGCGCAGTTCGAAGGATATGTGGTCGAGTAGATATCCACCACCGGTATGCGGCAGCGTAAGATTTTCTGTCTTGAGAAGCACCTTTCCCAGCTTGCGTTCCTTACGTAAGAACAAGCCGGCAGGATTGCGTCCCACCATATTCTCAATCATCCAAGGTACGTCTACATTCTTGATTTCTTCTTCGGCTACCTTGCGACCATCGCGCAAGATGGTGACGTAGTCACCAATTTGGGTGAGTTCCTCCAGCTTGTGCGAAATGTAAATAATCGCAACCCCGCGTGACTTTAGATCTCGAATGACCCGGAATAATACTTCCACTTCGGAAGCGCTCAGCGCGGAGGTTGGCTCATCCATGATCAGGATGCGCGCTTCCTGTGCCAGTGATTTTGCGATCTCCACGATCTGCTGTTCGCCAATACGCAGATCACTCAAAAGCTCATCCGGATCGATTTTCTGCTCAAGCTTTTCCAGCAGTTCATGAGCTCGTGCTCTCTGAGTTCTACGCGAGATGAGACCATCCCTTCGCGTCGCTTCACGCGCCAGGAATATGTTGTCCACAACGCTCAGGTTGGGGCATAAGTTCAACTCCTGGAAGATCATGCCAATTCCCAGGCGGGTGGCCTCGAGTGGAGAACGTGGTTTAATTTCACGCCCTTCGAGCAGGATTCTTCCGCTGGTGGGCGGCTGCACTCCCACTAGGATCTTCATCAATGTCGATTTCCCTGCACCGTTCTCGCCGATGAGCACGTTGACTTTCCCCTTTCGAACATTGAACGACACATCATCAAGCGCTACTGTCCCGGGAAAGACCTTGGTGATGTCTTCGGTGGTCAGGATGATATCCTCTGAGACTGCGGTCGCGGCATCGAGAACAGGCGACAGTTCGGACATCGTTATCCTCCTACCTCGATTTCAACCGGCACGATGGATATTTCAGTCACATCGATGTTGACCAGGTTGAAAGTCCGAATAATGAAAGCACCCGTGAATGAAATGGTTTTGCCAGTCAAGTTGTCCCTATCGAGGTCGCCAAGCACGACTTCTATGACACGGGTATTGATTTCTTTTGCTACTTTCCCGTACTCGGTCTGTTCTCGAAAATCGTCAAACTTGATAAAACCCACTGCGTCGCGTACCGAGGTGTCATCACTGGGAATGCGTGTGCCAATATAAAGTAATACCTTGATGGGTCCATCATAGCCATCGATCTGCACTTCTGCCGTTCCCAGGCTGGTTTCAGCATCGACACTTGAAACAGTGCCGGTGCCCTCAACCATGTAGACATGCGCCTCACCAACAGTAATCAGCCCATTGAGTTGAGTCACCATTATCAAGTCTTCTTTAAGGACTGTCCCCTCGGCATCCACTTCAATTTTCGACAGGACCGTGGAAAGATCTACTGAACCATCTTCGAAAGTCGGTATCAGTTGTGATTCCCAGATCCCATCGACATATTCAACAGGATCGAAGGCTTCGTTTTGAATAGTACTTTCAGCGTCTTCAATAGTGACGATAGTAAAACCATGTTGGATGGCGAAATACAAAAAAACAACTGCTGCCAAGACAATAACGATCGATGACCTTTTAATCTTCATGGATTCATCCTTGTGTTGATATAGATAAAACCTGCTGTACGGCTGCCTTCCAACCTGCATACAATTCGCTGACTCGTTCAGGGCTCATTGAAGACCCATACTCGACAAATCCGGATGAAAGCTTATATAAATCTTCCAGCGATGTACAAATATCTAATCCAAGATATCCGCTATACACTGCACCCAAAGCAGAAAGTTCGGGGGTTTGAGCTGCACGCACGGATAATTGATTCATATCTGCCACAAACTGCATCAAGAAACGATTAGCCACTGCACCACCATCCGCATGGATATATTCCATCTGCACTTCGGAAAGTTGGGCCATCAAGGAAAGTACATCGCGTATGCGATAGGCGATTGACTCAAGCGCTGCTCGAACGACATGTGCTTTCGTACTATAGGGGGACAGGCCAAGAATCGCAGCTTTGGCATTTGGTTCCCAATACGGTGCGCTCAGGCCTACGAAGGCGGGAACCAGATACACACCTCCATTATCTTCGACCGACCGGGCAAGATCTTCTGTTTCTGCCGCGTTGGCGATCATTTCAAGCTGGTTTTGCAGCCAGGCGATGGTTGCGCCTGTGAAATTCGTTATTCCCTCAAACGCGTAGGTAGGTTTTCCTTTATAGACCCAGGCGATGGTGGTTACGATTCCACAATCGGGCTGGACCATATCACAACCAATATTGAGTAAAACAGATGAACCTGTACCAAAAGTGACTTTTGCGGTTCCAACATCAAAACATCTCTGGGCAAACAAAGCGGCTTGAGAATCACCCATCACACCACAAATGGGAATCGGAGATGGCAGCAGACCCTCGATATCCGTTTCGCCAAATTGAGCGCTGCTTTGGCGAACTTCCGGGAGGGCGTGAATGGGTACGTCAAATAGATCGCAGAGTTCATCATCCCAGCGAAGATCGATGATATCGAAGAGGAGCGTACGGCAGGCATTGGTATAATCGCTGGCGAAAGTCGTTCCTCTCGTCAGGCGGTAGATCAAATAGGCATCGATGGTGCCGATCAAGGCATCCCCATCGATTAGTTTCTTCTGTATTTCTGCATGATTGTCAATCAGCCATTTGAGTTTCGAAGCCGAAAAATAGGTATCGATCGGCAAGCCGGTTTTTTGCTGGACGATTTCGTCTTTTCCAGCTTTAACCAATGCAGCGCAGATATCGCTGCCGCGCCGGCATTGCCAGACGATTGCATTGTGGAGCGGTCGTCCTGTCTCGCGCTCGAAAACGACGATGGTCTCTCGTTGGTTTGTAATACTCAAGCAAAGCAGTTCTTTCTCGATTCCTTTGTTTTGCTCGAGCAAGGCACTCACCGACTGCAGCGTGTTCTGGTAGATTTCTTCGGCATCATGTTCCACCCAGCCCGGACGGGGATAAATCTGTTCGTGCGGAATCGAAACCTTGTCCCCCAGCCTCCCGCTCCGATCGAACAACATTGCTTTGGTTGCGGACGTACTCTGGTCAACCGCAAGAATAAAGTGCATGCTTATACCTTAACGAGAATCGGGTCGAGTGCGCTTTGTGCCAATCCTTCTGGAGTGATTCCGTAGTAATCGAAGATTTCCATCTGGCTGCCATTCACCGTATATTCATCGGGTATGCCGATGATTTTAAACGGATTTTGGAAACCTTCCTGAAAGAGAAGCGAAGCGCAAGCACTGCCCAAGCCGCCATGAACGCTGTGCTCTTCTACGGTGATGATCACTCTGGAGTTCTTGGCCGCTCTGATAATCGCTTCCTCATCTAAAGGTTTCAATGTATGCATGCTGATCACGCCGGCCGATATACACTGGTCTTCCAATAGATTGCATGCCTCCAACGCGCGAAATACCGTTTCGCCAATGGCAATGAAGGTTACATCAGATCCAGTTTTTAAAACGATAGCTTTGCCGATCTCGAAGTTTGTCTTGGCATCGTGCAAATTGGGCAAGGGTCTCTTTCCAAAGCGGATATATAACGGGTATGGGTAATCCAGCGAGGTTTCTATCGCCTTGCGGGCTTCGAAGTTATCCGCCGGGACAACGATGTGGATATTGTTGATGGCTCGTAAGGCAGCAAAATCATGCAGCGAGTGATGTGTTGAACCCAACGCACCATAGCTTACTCCTGCGCTGATGCCGATCAATTTCACCGGAATATCCGAGTAGGCAACATCGTTTTTGATTTGCTCCAAAGCCCTTGCAGTTAAAAAACTGGCTGGAGAGACAGCGAAGACTTTTTTCCCGGTAGAAGCCAATCCGGCAGAAATGCCCACAAGATTCTGCTCGGCAATCCCCACTTCTACAATCTGCTCAGGCAGCTTCTCCCCAAAAGGCACAAGTTTTCCTGAACCGCGTGAATCTCCCGTGACCACCAATAGATTCGGATTCTCTTGGCCCAATTCCAGCAACGTCTCTGCAAAAACTTCCAGGTTTGGTCTACCGAGGTTCATATTGAATCCGCCATATTTCTTCTGCTTCCTGAAGTTCGGCAAGTGCAGCTCCGTATTCTTCATCCGTAGGAACGCGATGATGCCAACCAACCTGATCTTCCATAAAGCTGATCCCTTTCCCCTTCGTAGTACGAGCTAAAATCAAATTGGGTTTCCCCTTTTTGTAGGGAACCTGGTCGAGTACCTTAACCAATTCCTCGACATCATTTCCATCTACCTCTCGGACTTCATATCCGAAAGCCCGGAACTTATCATCCAGTGGTGACAGTTGGCTTACCTCTTCCGTTCTTCCAGTAATCTGTAAAGTATTACGATCAACTATTACGGTCAGATTATCCAATTCATAATGGGCAGCGCTCATAGAGGCTTCCCAGTTCGATCCTTCTTCAAGCTCACCATCGCCAAGCAAAGTGTACACTCGATAGGAAAGTCCATCTTTTTTACCCGCTAGAGCAATCCCCACGGAAACCGACAATCCATGCCCCAGAGCGCCGGTATTGTGTTCGACACCGGCCACTTTTCGGGTTGGGTGCCCGATGAAATGTGACTGAAAACGATTCAGTGTATCCAACTCCTTTGTAGCGTAAAACCCTTTGTCGGCAAGGACCGTATATAATGCCTCTGTGGAATGGCCTTTACTGTGAATATATCGATCGCGATTTGGATCTGCGAAAGCAGCAGGGGACACATTCAATGTATAGTTATAGAGAACATTGAGAATATCGATACAAGACAAATCGCCTCCAGTGTGCCCAGCATCGGCATTCTTAATAATGGATAAAATTGTTCTTCTGTATTCGATCGACTTTCGTTGCAGTTCTGGAATAGTGAGTTGTTCTCGGTGAGGGCTCATTGGCAACCTGAATAATTATTCTTATAAGTATTTTTATTCTTCTCAATGACTAGATTATCGCATATTGATAATCTAGTCAATAGTTTGTAATTTATTCCAATTATTGATATAAATCCGGTATCGTCTACATCATACGGAGAACTAAATAAAAAGAAGATACTCATATGGCCCACATTGATGAATTGAGATTAATGACCAAAGTCGCCCGAATGTATTACGAAGAGAACATGCGACAATCGGACATCGCCAAACAACTTAGTTTATCCCAGGCGACTATTTCCCGGCTGTTCAACCGCGCCCGTGATGAGGGAATCGTCCGCATTACCGTGACTACCCCAAAAGGGGTTTATATCGATTTAGAGAAAGAACTCATGGTTCGCTATGGTCTGCGCGATGCGATCATTGTCGATTGCAGCAATGATGATGAAGAGGAATTAATCCAAAGGGATCTTGGTGCTGCCGCATCCTATTATGTGGAGACGGCAATTAACAATGGCGAAGTTATCGCATTATCATCATGGAGCGCCACCCTGCTTGCACTGGTCGATTCAATGCACTCCATCCCACGCAAGAAAGACATCAAGGTTGTTCAGATTCTAGGCGGCGTAGGAAATCCATCGGCAGAAGTGCATGCCACGCGACTGACTGGACGATTTGCTGACCTGGTCCAAGGACAGGCCATCTATCTCCCTGCTCCTGGCGTGGTCGGAGCAAAGGCTACGCGTGATGTTCTCCTGAAAGATTCCTTCGTGCGGGAAGCCATGTCGCTTTACGATCAGGTCACGATGGCATTGGTTGGAATTGGCAGTGTTTCCCCATCAACCCTGTTGGCTCAAAGCGGTAACATCTTCTCGGAAGAAGAACTGGACATGCTGCGCGAGAAAAAAGCCGTTGGCGATATTTTGCTGCGCTTCTTCGATGTTGACGGCAATCAGGTTGCCAGCTCATTAAACGATCGGGTTGTCTCCATGGAGTTGGAACAATTAAAAACCGTCGATCGCGCAATTGCGATAGCTGGCGGATCTCGAAAATATAAGGCCATACGCGGTGCACTTCGAGGGGGATGGATCAACATCTTGATTACAGATAGTTTCACGGCCGAGAAATTGGTCAACGATCATTAATCACACTCAAAGACGAGGTACGATCACTATGCAACCAGCCTGAGCTCGACGGCTTCCAACGAATACTTGGATTTGCTTCAACTTTCGTCTATTTACGACAAGGCTAGTATCCGAATAGCCATACGCGGTTTGCCGGGAAGTTCAACTTCATGGCTTGGGTTTATTGAATTCGGATCAGGATAACTATAGGCCGGAGACGTGTTTAGAAATATCACCTTAGCTGGTGAAATGGTCATCTCCCAGGGGTCAATCACGTCGATTTGAAAATTGCCTTCTGGGAGCCAGATTGGCAGGAATTTGGGTTGATAGTTTTCCAGGTACACGAGCTGGTAATCCCCATTCCGACCGGCTGAAAATCTCTGTAATAAATAGCCTGCAATCATCGTCCCATTTTCAAACAAATTTCCTGACGAACCGCGCTGCGGTGTCAGGCCGCCTTCTGGTGCAGCCTCAATGATCTCACGCAGAAAACCGATCCGCTTCCAACTTTCACCATGCAAAACACCGCCCTTTGACCACCAAAGGATGTCCTCTGGGTGCATGTACGTCTCGCCGTGTCCCGCATACCCGCCGTTGACGACCATAATCCAGAATCGGTGCACCTCATCTTCTGCGCTTATCCCACCCCAGGGATAGGGTATGTTCCCCTCATATTCCAATTCATCATTAACAATAGGCTTGCCGTAGTTTTCCCGCCATTCAACAACTTGTTTGATATCAGAGTGCTGGATACATACATGGGTCACTCCGGGTTTCTTGTGATCATAGATGGCTTCAGGGTGTCCGTTATGAATCGAACGCAGGTGCAGATAGGGATCTTCCTGCTGCAAAATCTCGAAGAAACGGTCCCAGCGTTCCATGGGTTTGTCCATGAAATCGTATTCATTGGCTAGCGACCACCAGACATTACGAAACGCAGACAGACGCGCAATCAGATATTGCAAATACCTGAAATCACTTTCCTCATCCATTGTTGCATATCCCCAACGATCATAGGGGTGCAAAATGATGATATCGGCTTCGATACCTAACTCTGCCAACTGAGCCAACCTTTTCTCGAAGTGGTGGAAGAACGCTGTATTGAATCTAGTGAAATCGTTCTCACCAGATTCATTACGTTCAAACGGAAAGTAAACCGGGTCATTTTTATTGAAGGGGTAATCTTTCGGAAACACACACATGCGTATCTTGTTGAAAGGCGCACTTTCAAGGGTCTTCAGCGTTTGTTTCTCCAAGGAATCACCTTGATGTACCCAGGCGTAGCACGTTGTGCCGAAAGGATAATAGGGCTTACCGTCCGCATAGGCAAAGTGAAAGGTATTATGGACATGCACAGGTCCGTGATTTTTCTCGGATGCCTCCAAACAGGTGAATTGACCCTGGTGCCCATCCAGTTCTGCGATGTTGCTTTTGGTGACATAATGCCATTCTCCCGGCGTATCCGGCATAAAGCGAATACGATATACACCATCACCATCATAGTAGCCG
>Ga0272441_10010255_pt1 | contig 14234 bp, 13 predicted proteins | sample SSMProp6N_FD_193582 | JGI IMG/M metagenome (GOLD analysis project Ga0272441, IMG submission 193582) | Marine sediment archaeal communities from Little Sippewissett salt marsh, Falmouth, MA, United States - SSM-Prop-6N | ecosystem: Environmental > Aquatic > Marine > Wetlands > Sediment ... | reverse complement strand
CAGTACCGTGATCGCATTGACACTTGGCGCGCATTTCTATCCACTCGAGACCCTGCTGCCGGTCATACTGCCCCTGAATATATTTCTTAATTCCTATATTATTCTGAGGCATTTCCGACATATCAGGGTACAGCTTTTATTCAAAAAGATCATCCCCTTCATGGGCATCGGGTTTATCCTGGGGATGACGGTCTTTCATTTTCTCATAAAGGGCCCCATGCTCAAACCCCTTTTCGGGATCTTTGTGGCGATCATATCCGTGAAAGAGCTCTACTCAAGGATCCGTACACAGGAACAGGTACAGGGCTCATCAAACATCATCAGCGCGCTCTATATCACGGTCGCGGGAATCTTTCACGGACTTTTCGCGTCAGGCGGCCCGCTCATTGTTTACGCGGTGAGCAGGATGAACCTGAACAAGGCCCAGTTCAGGAGCACCCTGCCAGTGCTCTGGGTTTTCTTTAATGTAATGCTTATCACGTCCTATTTCATGTCAGGCTCACTGACAATGGAAACGGCACGATTCAGCGCAATACTCATGCCCGTGGTAATTGCAGGGCTTTTCCTTGGTGAAAAGCTCCACGGCAGCGTGAATGAACGGGTCTTTAACATTTTCGTATTTATAATACTCCTCATATCAGGTATATCAATTGCAGTAAGGTGACCGGATCTGGAGAAGCTCCTTTAAATTTAAATTCATGCCTTTCCTTGACATCACTCTGTTTATCTACTAAAATAGGGTCTGCGCAGCTATTGTATGTAAATGAATACAAACAGTTAAACAGCTGAAACGGAGGCATGAAATGACACCTGATAAAAATACTGTCTGGATAACCGGGGCATCCTCGGGCATTGGAGAGGCCCTTGCCAGGAAGTTCAGCGAAAAGGGCGCGAACATTATCCTGACCTCACGAAGGCGGAAGGAACTCGAGCGGGTAAGCGGGTCATGCAAAGGCAGTGGTGAAAAATTGGTGCTTCCGGCAGACATAACTGACAGCGCGTCTCTTGAAAAAGCTGTAAGACAGGTGCTTGAACGTTTCGGGCATGTTGACCTGCTCATCAATAACGCGGGAGTCACGCAGCGCTCCCTTTGCACGGACACCTCTCTTGATGTGTACAGGTCCATAATGGAGGTGGATTTCTTCGGCGCAGTGACACTCACCAGGCTTATACTCCCGTACATGATAGAGCGCGGGTCCGGCCATATTGCTGTCACGTCAAGCGTGGCAGGAAAATACGGCACACCGTACCGTTCCGGGTATTCAGCCGCGAAACACGCGCTGCACGGTTTTTACGATTCTCTTCACGCGGAGGTCCACCGCCATAACATAGCTGTTTCAGTAATAATTGCCGGCCAGATACAGACTGACATTTCAATCAACGCGCTCACAGGCAATGGCACCCCCTACGGGGTAATGGACCCGGGTCAGGAATCAGGCATTCCTGTTGAGATTGCCGCGGATATGATTATCCGCGGCCTTGAAAGAAAAAAACATGAGATAATCGTGGCAAAGGGGAAATCACGGCTGGGGCTGTTCCTGAAACGGTTTCTGCCCGGGGTGCTTGCCCGGAAAATGGCGAGGGAACCGGAATCCGTGCTCTGACCCCGCGGACCGGGCCTACTTGCCGTCCTTGAAAAGGAATTTTACAGGATGTTTCTTCAGCTCAATTGAAATCTCGTTCATTGTCTTTGCTGTTTCCCTGAATGAGCCGAGTATCGCGATAATATCCTTCTGGGAATCCTGCAGTATAACGTTGATACTTGCAACGCTGTTCGAGAGATTCGCAACAAGGTCCCTCAGGTTCTGCCTGCTCTCCATTGATATCTGCCTGATAACACCAACAGTGCTTGAAAGAGAGGTAAGGAGCACGTGCACATCCTGCAGCACCGCCTCCAGGTTAACATACTCAATCCCTTCAATCACGTCCCCGTTAATTACAACAGCGCCCTGCTTTTCCGGGTTCCTGATCTCTATAACAGGGTCACCAATAATGTTCTGGTTCATGATCATGGCCCCGCAGCCCTCAAAGAGTTCGATGTCTCCCCTGATTCGCATGGTAGCAAGAAAGTGAAGGGCCGGCCTGTACACCGGCTGGATTTCAACAACACGCCCTATTGTGTACCCCTTTATCTTAACCGGGGTCCCCTTCTTGATAGAGGTGATTGAATCTATCTTCAGGTAAAGGTCAATTGTTGAGCCTGCAATGGAGAACCCGAGCTTCAGCATGATAAAAAGCATCAGGATAACCAGGGGCACCAGTATAAAAAGTCCCACCCTGAGTTCATTTTTTTCAAGCTTTGCCATAATCTAACCGCCCTGCATCATCATTTTTTTCGGGTCCTCTCCCGGTACTGCATGCCGCACCGATAACCTTACACGTCAATCACTGCCCTTATAGTATAACCATTGGCCCGTGCGGTGCAACATTTTTATACTGGATGAGGTACTTATTGTCTGACTCCAGAAAGTCCCTCCTGTTCCCGCTGAAAACGATCCTTCCCCTGTAGAACATTACGAAACGGTCCGACTGTTCAATAAACTGTTCCGGGTGATACGTTACAATAAAGGTTGACCTGCCCTCATGCGCTGCCCGCTTTTCCAGGCTCTCCGTAAAGGAGAGTATATTAACAGGGCACTGTCCCTCAAAGGCATGCTCAACAATCAACAGGTCCGGATCCATAATTATTGACCTCGCGTACGCGGTCCTCAGTATTTCAGACCTGGAAAGGTCAATGGGCCTTAATTTTTTACACTGGTCAAGGTTCAGTTCGTCAACAGCACGGTTGACCACCTTTTTTATCTCATCCACAGTAAGGTTGGAATGGTATTTCAGGGGCAGAGAAATATTGTCTTCAACAGTCATGTTGCTTATAAGGCCGTAATCGCCGTGAAGATAGCCGATTCCCGTCTTATATTTCAATCCCTGGGTATAATCAAACTCACTGAGCATACGTCCCCTGTAGTATATTGATCCTTCATAATCCCGGTCCAGATCAAGTATGAACGAGACAAGCGTGTCCATGCCGGAATCCTCCGGGCCGAAAAAAACCATGTTCTCCCCCCGGTTGCACGAAAAGGAGATATTCTTAAGCCGGCAAACCCCTTCACGGGTACAGCTTAAATTGTCAATTTTCAGCAGGCAGTCATCCATTTTTCAACCTGTGGATTTATCATCGTTTTCCTTAAAAGTAAAACATCGCAGATATAACAACATTTATGATAAAAATAATAACCAGTGTACGCATAACAGCATGGGACACGTAAATTGGTATCTCAAATTTTGACTTCGGCATAAAGCCGTAATAACAGCAGATCAGGGGTACCAGTATACCGTAAATAACACTCTTTATAACGGTAGCGAGAAGGTCAATTAAACTGAACGAATCCAGCAGGTTCTGGATAAAAATATCAGTCGGGATATAGACCACCGACTGCGATATCAGGTATCCGCCGAAAAAGGCAACAATGTCGAAAATTATGATCAGCGAAAATATTGACAGTATTGATGCCACAATCCTCGGGAACACGATGTAGAGCCTGGTGTCAATCCCGATTATCTCCATTGATAAAATCTCCCTGCTCCACTTCTGTGTCGCGATTTCAGCAGCAATGGCCGAACCTGACCTGGACACAACAATCAGTGAGGTTACAAGCGGGCCGAGTTCCCTCGCCACAATTATCACAAGGAGATTACCGATAAAGCCTTCAACTCCGAATTTCGGCAGGTTCGTGGTTGCCTGTATAATGACTGTTGCCCCTATTACAAGGGCGATAAAAATAACAAAGGGAAGCGCATCAAACCCGGTAAAGCGCGTCTGGTTAACAGCTATGGAATAGATGGACCGGAAGCGGAGATAGCGGAATGATTTAAATGATTTCAGGATAGAAAGCATGTATTCATGAAAATGCTTTATCCCCTCCCAGGTTGAGAGGGCCCTCCTGCCGACCAGAACCGCAATTTTCCCTTTCTCAATCATAGCGACATACTGTGCTGAATGTTCAGCACTACCATACCTTTTACCGATACTTTAAAAAGCGGCATTTCAAAATACATCTCCGCGCCTTACAAAATTCAGCGCGTGCACAAAAGAATGCCGCAAATAAATACTGTTGACGAAAAAAACAGCATCATTTATGGAGTAACAGGCGTCAGAAACCTGCGTTACTTTGATATAGCATAATATATAAATCAATAATAATTTAGTGATTAAAACAAAAACAGAATAATGAATGAACAATTCAAGCTCTTCATCCTGACAACCCTCACATTCCTGGCGTTCATGTTCGCTGTAAGCAGCAACTACTACCGGATAATCTACGCAAAGGACGTGATACACGGGACCATTCTGAACCTGTACAGGCAATGCCTCCCGTCGAATAACTCCTTCACAATAATAAGGCCCGACCGCCTGCAGAATTACCGCAGGACCTACGAAACCCTGCCAGTGGATTTCATCCATGCCGGACCCTTTCTCATCTACACGGCGGGTAAAAATGAAAAAACCAGGCACATCGCCACCCGCATTATTGAATACACAGGCTACTACAGGGTCAGGACACTGGAACGGGACATCATGCGGGTTAACGGTCTGAGTGCGGGGACCGTACACGCGCACGGTTCACTTATTATACCCCGGTCACTTCCACCTCTTATGCCTGACAGCAGGAACAGGCAAAAGCCGGAACTGGTTTACACCCGCGGCCTCTACCTGACAGGTTCATCAGTGGGTTCACCGGGATTTCTGAAAAAAATCCACCGATATGCCGGGACCGGGATAAACACCATAGTTTTTGACGCAAAGGACATCACGGGTATTGTCAATTATCACAGCAGTGTGCCATATGCGGTCAAATACAATACCCACAGAAAACGTACAATAGACAATCTTCCGCGGCTGATCCGGGAGCTCAAGAGGCACAATATATATGTTATTGCAAGGATCGCGGTATTTCGTGACCACCTGCTGGTGAAAGGCAGTCCATCGCTTGCGATCATGTCCAAAACAAGGGGCGGAATATGGAACGCGGGATCCCGCGAACTCTGGTGTGATCCCACGAGCAGGCATGTTCAGGATTATAATATTCAGCTCGCTGTCGAACTCGCGGAAAAGGGTGTTGATGAGATACAGTTTGACTACATACGTTTCCCCACAACAGGTAAAATCAGTGACGCCCGCTACAGGTATGATTTCGGTAAAATGTCAAGAGAAGAGGTAATTGCTCATTTCCTTGAACGCGCAAACAGGGAAATATCAGGGAAAAACGTAAACCTGTCCATTGATATCTATGGAGTTGTGGCATGGGGCAAAAAAGTCGATATAAGTAAAACCGGACAGCAGATAGAGCGTCTCGCGCAGCACTGCGACGTGATCTCACCAATGCTCTACCCGTCCCATTTCAATGACTCCTTTGACGGGTACGACAATCCAGCTGACCATCCATACCATTTTATATCCGAGGGTATAAGAAAAGTCATTTCACTTTCAGGAAACAGGGCAAGGGTGCGTCCCTGGCTTCAGGCCTTTAAACTCCGGGTAAGTAACTATTCCCCTGAGTATATACTGAGCCAGGTCAGGGCGTCCGATGATTCCGGAGGTCACGGATACCTCTTCTGGAACGCCTCAAACCGCTATGATACGGTCCTTGATGCAATGGAATCGATAAAAAAAAGGGATCATACCCAGGACATGTAAGTACCCGCATCAACTGTTTTCATTTGCAGTGACCCGATACGTACAAGCCTCTCGATCTCATGTCCCGCATCTTCTTTCTTAAGGCCGGTCCTGTCTGATACATACGCGACAAAATCAGAAATGCCGGGGCCCCCTCCATTATAGCCGGACCGTGGATACGTTTCCACAATCCTGTCCATTATAAGTATTCTGCAGAAATCAGTCGACTTTATCTTCCTGACCATTTCCAGCCGCTCCGGGTCAAGCTCCTCTCCCCTTTCGTAACTTTCGACTGACGAGGCCACGTACATGTCAATATCATTGTTGAATTCATTGACAATCCTGTCCACCTCTGTGCCGGGCATGCTGACTGATTCACACACGGACCTGTTCGCGTCATACAGGTCCCAGTCATCTGTGAGTATTCTCATACCGTATTCAGTGGACTTTTCCCGCACCTCGGTCCCGGGGAATGGCGCCAGTATATGGTATCCATACCACGGACTCAGTTCCCTTGCGAATTCCATTGTCTCACGCACGGTTTCCGGGGTTTCTCCAGGCAGGCCCAGTATATAGGAGGTCATGGGCCGGATCCCGGCTTCAACGCACAGGTCCACTGCTTTACGGCACATTGCAAGGTTTGTCTTTTTCTTTATGGCATCAAGTATCTGCTGGTTGCCGCTTTCAATCCCGAAACAGAGCGTGGTACAGCCCGACTCCTTCATCGCGGAAAGCAGCTCCCCCGTAACAGTGTCAACACGCGCGAACGCGGTCCATGGATACTGCACACCCCTTCTTACAATCTCCCGGCATATATCGATACAGCGGGACGCATTCGCGGTGAACAGATCGTCAGCAATATTTATCTGGCTGAATCCGTATTCAGCGAGCATGGCAAACTCGTTAACAACACGGTCCGTGTTAAAATACCGCACCCTCCTGCCCACCATTTTGCTGCCCACGCAGAATATGCAGTTAAAGGGACACCCGCGGGATGTGACCATGTTCACCGGGAATCCAAGCGCCCTGTACTTACTGTGTTCAACAAGGTGGCGCGCCGGGAACGGGAGAATATTTATATCCGGAATCAGCTCCCTGTCAGCTGTATGTACCACCTCATCCCCTTCCCGGAAACTGATCCCCCTCACCCCTCCCGGATGACATTTATCCGCGAGCGCGTTAATAAGTTCGAGCAGTGTTATCTCCCCTTCACCCCTTACAACGAAATCCACGTGACCGCTGTTACGCAGGATGTTATCAGCGTCAAAGGTAACATGTGGCCCCCCCATGACCGTTATCACACCCGGAAGGGCATCCCTGAAATTCTCAAGTATTTCCAAAGCCCTGTTTACATTCATTGTTACCGCGGTTGATCCCACAATATCCGGCCTGAATGTTTCAGCAACCTCCCTTATACGCTCAATCGTACAGGGCCGCACAACATAGTCCTCTATTCGCACCTCGATGCCGTTTTCAAGGAGAAAAGCGGCAATAGACATGGGACCGAAAGGAGGAGAAGGAGACTCTTCAAAGGGATAGGGAGGGTTTATCAACAGCATTCTCATTTTTTTCACCATATGATAAAGTCAGAGAGCGCGGCAACTGTGATTACATGCGGCAGCGTACAGAAGCTGCAGTATATTCCGCATAAGGATAATTTTTATAAAATTTTTTTTCAGGAGGGTGCAGGCCGGGTCCCTGTTTATGCCATCACAGGACCTCGTAAAAACAACTCCTCCCCCATCAGGCACTCTCTTTTTATTGTACCCTGAAATCTGTTCTGGTCTGAACTTCCCGGACATGCCGCAATAACATATTTATTTTTATCAATGTTTATGCTGATTTTTCAGGTTCCCCTTAATTAAAAAAGAAACCTGAAAAAAATCAACCACTTTTAGAGCGCCGGTGAAATATTTCTCCTGTCCCGGATATTACTGGAACAGGCGCTGGATCACCGGAAGCATGGATATGTCATTTATTATGATAAAGACACCGAGGATAATCAGAAATATAACCCCGAATGTCTGGATCCGCTCCATGACCTTTTCATTTATCGGTTTGCCGCGTATTATTTCGATCAGGTAGAAAACAAGATGGCTCCCGTCAACCGCGGGAATTGGCAGCAGGTTCATGACCATGAGAATGATGGATATTTTCGCCATCAGGATAATAAAGGCCGATATGCCGCGGTAATATGCTACATCTCCCGCTATTTTTGCTATCCTTATCGGACCTGACAGGTTTTCACGCACACTCAGCTTGCCCGTAAAGAGCATGCCGATACCGCGGACATTGAGCGCAATGAATTCATATGGCTCAATAAGGGCCCTTACAAAGGCATCCGGGACATTATACCTGCATATCACCTTGTCCGGAGCTGTTGCCGGATAAAGGCCCAGAAATCCCCTTCTGTCTATTGCAGCTCGACCGCTGTACTTCTTCCCTCCGGCCTCTATCTCTACAGTCCTGCCGGAAAAGCCCTTCAGTACTGTAACGAAGTCCCTGTAACTGCTGTAGGGCACGCCGTTAAGAAGCATCCTGTTTTTTGCCGTATATTTTTCAATTGTACGTTTGTCAAAGAGCGCGGTCTCCCTGTCTTTACCCGCGCCCTCAGCATAGAGCACAACAACCTCGTTCAGTTTCGGAACAGCATTAATACTGATTTCCTCTTCCGCCCTGAGTATTTCAAGGCTGACCTGTTCGCCCGCCTTTCCCTTGATATAATCAGTGAATTCCCCAGGGTTGTTAAAGCGTCTGCCGTCAACTGACCGGATCTCGTCAAGCTCCCTGATCCCTGCCTCTTCAGCAGCCTCGCCTTTCAGCAGTCCCGCGACCAGTATCCTGTTCCCATATGGGACAACGCCTATGGTATATCGCCCTGAACCGTCATAGTCCCTGGGAGTTACGGAATAGCTGATTCTCCTTCCATCCCTTATAACCGTGATGTCGAGCTTTTTTCCTTCAGAGAAGAACACGCCTGTTTGTATATCGGAAAATCCGTTAACCTTTTTCCCGTTAATATCAACTACAGTATCGCCGTCCCTTATACCGGCGCTGTAGGCGGCAGACACGTATTTACCTGATTGCATCTGGTCAGGAATAACGATCCTGTTAGTGTCCTTTGTGTACCCCACAAGGTTCATCATGAAAAAAAGCAGAACGCCGAAAAACAGGTTAAAGAGGGGGCCCATAAGCACAGTAACAATCCGCCTCCAGGGCGCGGCTGAGAGAAACTCGAAGTCATGCCCGTCCCTCTCCTCCGAGGGATCTTCACCATAAAACTGGCAGTAACCTCCAAACGGGATAAGCGTAACCTGGTAAGTGGTGTCACCGACCTTTTTACTTAAAATTCCTTTCCCGTATCCCAGGGAAAACACCTTTGCCTTGATCCCGACCATCCTGCCCCCGAGCAGGTGACCGAGTTCATGCACAAAAATACAGAGGCCGAGCAGTACAACAGCGGCCAGTATATAGGTAATTGTCATCATTGTTTTTCTCCTGTAATCAAGTTCGCCGCAATATCCCGCGCCTCTGCATCAGCGCGGAAAATATCCTCAATTGAGGGGCTGTCAAGGACTGAATGCAGTCCCAGGGTCTTTTCTACAATCTTCACAATATCTGTAAACAGTATGCTGCCCTGCAGAAAGGCGTCAACGGCAATTTCATTTGCAGCGTTCAATACCGCCGGTGCTGTACCTCCCCTCCTGCCAGCGCTGTAACAGAGGTCTACTGCAGGATACTTTTCCCTGTCGCACGGTCTGAAAGTAAGGCTGCCCAGTTCCTCAAAATTTATCCTGCCGAAACTGTTTTCAACCCTGTCCGGGAAAGTCACCGCGTTCATTATAGGCAGGGCCATATCCGCCACACCGAGCTGGGCGTACACTGAGCCGTCAACCGTTTCAACCATTGAATGAATAATACTTTCAGGGTGCACAATAACATCAATGTCCCTGTAATCATATCCGAACAGATGGTGGGCCTCAATGACTTCCAGACCCTTGTTAACCATGGTTGCGGAATCAATGGTGATTATGCTCCCCATGCTCCAGGTTGGATGCTCCAGCGCGGCCTCGGGCCTGACACTGTCGAGCTCGTCCGCGGGGATGTCCCGTACACTCCCGCCTGAGGCAGTAAGAATAATCCGCCTGACCTGTTTGCGGGGCATGTCCCGTAAAAGTGAAAAAACAGCGCTGTGTTCACTGTCAACCGGCACCAGTTCCCCTCCAGATTCCCTGATCCTCTGCATCACGATCTCTCCGGCCATAACAAGTGTTTCTTTGTTAGCAAGTGCGATCCTCTTTGCGGATCCAACTGCCGCAAGCGTGGGCCTGAGTCCAGCGGCACCCACGATTGATGAAACCAGCACGTCGGTTTCACGAGACGCAAGGTCGCACACCCCCTGTTCCCCTTCGAGAAATTCAACCTGCGGATACCTTTTCCTGAGATCCCTGTAGGCCCCGGCTGAAATGGCGTCATCTGATTCCACAGCAACAACAGAAGGTGAGAATTCCTCTATCTGGGTTTCAAGAATATTAATATTCTGTTTGCAGGAGAGGCCGTACACGCGAAGCCCGATTCCGGGTTGCCTTACAACTCGAAGAGCGGACTCGCCTATGGATCCGGTTGAACCGAGAATTGTTATTTTTCTGGACATGGGTCAGGTATCAGTGAACTCCCCGGAGAATTAAATAATAGTAGAACAGGGGTATTGTAAAAATAAGTGAATCAAACACGTCCCACATTCCGCCATGACCGGGGATGATGGACCCCGAGTCCTTAATGGATCCGTCCCTCTTGATAACGGATTCGATAAGGTCCCCTGTATTTCCGAGAATACTGAGAATAATACCGAGGACCCCTGCTTCAATCATGGTAAAAAGGGAAATATTGAAAAATGAATCAAACAGCTGGTTTGTAAGAATCATCGCGATAATACTGACGAGCAGGCCTGAGAAGTAGCCCTCCCAGCTCTTGTTAGGTGAAGCTGCGAATCCGGTCTTATGCCTTCCAAAATAGACACCGCCGAAATATGCTCCGGTATCATTCAGCATTATTACCGCATGGATAATGAATATATAGTAAAATCCATTTATAAGGGACTTCATCAGGATAATATGTGAAAATGAAACCACTATGTACATAATACCGAAAATGGTTGTGCCCATGGAATAGGAAGCTCCCTTGAGTGGCCTCGTAAAAACCTGCAGGATTACTATTACCATAAAGAAGAGTACCAGAATTCCGATTATCACCCTGGCATCAAATCCCCTGAAATATGCGCCATGCCCGTAAATGTTTCCATAGGCATAGAGGTACATTGTAATATTTATCAAAACCGCGGCAGATAACCCTGCCACGCTGAATGCCCTCTCCCCTTCAGATTTTTCTGTGATTTTATAATATTCATTGAGGGTGACAGTTGTGATAATTGTTGATACGGCCAGGGCCGGGATGGCATGCAGCGCGTCCGTGTAAATGGCGAACACATAAATCGGCAGCCCCACAACCGCACTCAGAATTCTGAAGATCGTATTTCTGGTTCTTTCTTTCATAATCCTCCAAATCTCCTGTCCCTCTGCTGGTACTGGTAAACGGCCCTGTACAGGTGGGCAGGCCTGAAATCAGGCCAGAGTACATCTGTAAACACAAGTTCCGAATAGGCCAGCTGCCACAGCATAAAATTACTGATTCGATATTCTCCGCTCGTACGGATCATCAGGTCGATTTCAGGCATGGCAGCGGTATATAACTTTTTCTCGAGCTTCTTCTGGGTAAGCTTTTCGTTTCGTTTCCTGTTTTCAAGCCACTGATTGACTGAATCAACTATCTCCTGCCTGCCGCCGTAATTCAGACAAATATTCAGGATAAGCTTTTTGTTCTTTTGCGTACTGTCAATTGCATCTGTGATCACACGCCGGGTTGACGCGGGCAATTTTGCAGTGGAGCCGCTATGCATGACCCGCACTCCCTTTGATCGGATTTTTTCAATGTTTATGGTGAAAAAATATTCCAGGAGATCCCACAGGCCCCGTATTTCAGAGAGCGGCCGGTTCCAGTTTTCAGTTGAAAAGGCGAAGAGGGATACTGCTCTGACCCCGATTCCCATTGCCGCGTCCACAACAGGTTCAACAACTTCAGAGCCCCGTTTGTGTCCTTCTGAACGGGGCAGAGAGCGTTTTTTGGCCCACCTGCCGTTACCGTCCATTATAATTGCGATATGCCTGGGAACATCGGAGGTATTTATCAGTTCTCTGTAATTTTTCATTAAATCAGATATTCAGAATTTCCTTTTCCTTGTTGTCGGAGATTTTCTGCACATCTTCAACATATCGATCGGTCAGTTTCTGAATCCTGTCAAGGCCCACCTTTGATTCATCCTCTGATATGTCCTTTTCCTTTTCAAGACCCTTGATCATATCGTTGCCGTCTCTCCTGACATTCCTGAGCGCGATCCTGCATTCCTCAGCCTTCTGTTTTGCCAGCTTTACATATTCCTTTCTTCTTTCCTCGGTCAGATCAGGAATCTGTATACGGATCAGATTTCCGTCATTAGAAGGATTCAGGGAAAGGTCCGACTTCAGAATAGACTTTTCTATCTCCCCCAGGTTGCCCTTGTCCCATGGCTGTATAACCACGAGGCGGGGTTCAGGACAGGAAATGGTAGCAAGCTGGTTGAGTGGCATTTCAGAGCCGTACACATCAACCTTGATACCGTCAAACATTGAAGGGTTCGCCCTTCCAGTTCTGATAACCGCAAATTCTTTTTTCAGATTGTTGAGACTTTTAACCATCCTGTCTTCAACATCAGAAATAATTTCATCAACCATTACGCACTCCTTTCTCAGGAAATATAGGTACCTATCTCCTCACCGGAAAGAATTCTCTTAAGCGATCCCTTGTTAAAAAGGTTAAAAACAACAATAGGGAGATTGTTGTCCATGCACAGGGAGATCGCTGTAAGGTCCATGACCTTGAGCTGTTTTTTAATGACATCCATGTAGGAGATACTTTTATACCGTTCAGCATTCGTGTCTTTCACCGGATCACTGGAATAGACACCGTCAACTTTTGTTGCCTTTAATAAAAGATCGGCGCCAAGCTCAATTGCCCTGAGACCTGCCGCCGTATCTGTAGTGAAGAAGGGATGGCCGGTTCCTCCCGAGGCCAGTACGATCCAACCGTTACTCAGGTGGCTGTCAGCCTTCTGGATAATATAGGGTTCCGCTACTTCCATCATTTCAAGGGCAGTCATGACCCTTGCCTGGATATCGAGTTTTCTCAACTCATTCTGCACGGCCAGGGCATTCATAACAGTGGCAAGCATGCCCATATGATCTCCCACAACCCTGCTGATTCCCAGGCGTTCACCCATGGCACCCCTGAAAAAATTACCGCCACCGATCACTATCGCGATCTCCACGCCCAGGGCATAAACATCCCTTATCTCCTCTGCAATGCTGGAGACGATATCAGGATTAATACCCGAACCTTCGCCGCCGGCCAGTGCCTCCCCGCTGAGCTTCAGCAGAATACGCCTGTACCGCGGCACGGATTGCTGTGATTCAGGTTCCATGGCTCTATCCTATCTGGAATCGCGAAAATTTTCCGACTTCTATGTTTTCCCCGTAAATCGCGATTTTCTCTTTTATGAGGTCCTTGATCCTGACCTTTGGGTCCTTGATATATTCCTGCTCAAGAAGACATACATCAGAATAATATTTGGATAATTTTCCCTCAACAATTTTTTCTATAACATTTTCAGGTTTTCCTGAATCTTTCATCTGCTCGCGGTATATCTCTCTTTCCTTTTCAATATCCTCTGCGGGTACGTCTTCAATATTTATATACAGGGGATTTGCCGCAGCAATCTGCATTGACAGTTCTTTTGCAAGATTCTGAAAATCCTCGTTTCTTGCCACAAAATCCGTAACAGTCCTGAGTTCCAAAAGGACCCCGATCTTCATATTACTGTGGATATAAGAAGCGATTATACCCTCGGACGCTTCTCTGCCCATTTTCTTTGTTGCAGAAGCAAGGCCTTTTTTTCTCAGCATTTCCACGGCCTTGTCCATATCACCGTCAACCTCAACCAGGGCCTTCTTGCAGTCAAGCATGCCTGCCTGGGTCTTCTCTCTTAGTTCCTTTATCATATCACTGGTTACATCTGCCACTGTTCTACTCCTTGGATCTCCATAAAAATTTATCTCTGCCCGGGATTTTCCCCGGTCCGGGTGCGCTCGATCCCGGCACGCGCGCTTTTCGCACGGCCGGATATCAGATTCCCGGTAATACCCGCACCTGTTCTCTTCTACCAGGAATCCTTACTGGATTCATCATCCTGTTCCGGGCTTTCTGCCGGCTCCTCCGGAGTGGAAGCTGTTTCTTCAGCCCCGGATGCACTGTCATCCCCGGTCTCAACTTCTACTGCATTTGAGCCTTCTGCTTCAGCATCATGCTCATCGCCTTCAATCTCGCCTGCTTCTTCTTCGAATTCTTCCTGTGCCATGCCTGCTGACTGGCCCTCAATGATAGCGCTTGACATTACGTTCAGGAAAAGTGC
>Ga0272441_10010254_pt1 | contig 14238 bp, 16 predicted proteins | sample SSMProp6N_FD_193582 | JGI IMG/M metagenome (GOLD analysis project Ga0272441, IMG submission 193582) | Marine sediment archaeal communities from Little Sippewissett salt marsh, Falmouth, MA, United States - SSM-Prop-6N | ecosystem: Environmental > Aquatic > Marine > Wetlands > Sediment ... | reverse complement strand
GGTCTGGAGCGGGAAGTCCCTCTGGCCGTCACGGTCCACCATGGCATACATCGAGTCCGGCATGTCGTCGTAGGTCCGGCGGGGACCGACGACATGCGACGTGACGTCGACATAGGGATCAGAGATGACGGGCTCCGACGCGAGCTTGGACTTGTCTCGGGGCTTCTGCGCAGGCCCGGCGGTGACTGGCATGAGGCTCGTTCCAGTGAGCTCCGCGTTCTTCTCCTGCTTCCTAGGAACGATGATCTCAGCACCAACCCCCTGAATGAGGGTCCGACCGGCGGCGAGCTTCGCCAGAGCTGGGGGCGGGACGACCTCGAAGTAGCGGCACGCCGACATCAGGTTGTTGGCGATCTTGGTCTTGGCCCCGGAAGGGAAGTTGTACTGACTCTCCAAGAAGTACAAGGCACTCACGATGGTGTTGCCCTTGTCGACGCAGGCGTACTTCCGAAGAGTCTCTTCGCCGTTCCGGATGACACCAGCAAAGGCGTTGTCCGGCAGCCCAGAAAGGTCCTGGGGATCGAGGACCGTGGCCTGTTCGATGGCCTCCGGAACCTTGTGCCCCGCCAGCTTCTCCCGCAGGAAAGCGCCGTGATCGTCATAGAAGTCGAACACGACGCCAGCAGTCTTGATCATGGCCTCTCCCTATATCGACGTACAGACGTCTTTAGTCTCGTAAAGGATACCACCGTCACGGAGCTTGGCAAAGACCAGAAGGAAGGCGTTACAAGAGAGATACCTAACGTAGGAGGTCACATGAGTAGTGATGTCCCGCCCTGTTACGGCAGGTCATGGACGCTGGGGGACGACGAGTGCGAGGAATGCGATCTCGAATACGATTGCCGAGACGTTGTCAAGCGAAAGCGGCAGCAGCGGTCCCCACGGATCGCGAAGAAGCCGAAGAGTGCAGGAGCCGAAAACGTCTTGGCAATGACGACTACCGTCGCCGGCATCGTACCAGCCCCACGCCAAGAGGGCGAGCCGATATGGGCTCGCATCATCAAGAACTTCAGCCTCGGTGCGGCATCTCGACTCGGTGTCGAGGCCAGCCTCCTGGCTGAGGACGAGCGACTTCGGCCCATTGTTCCGCAACCTACGCGGGATGACGGCGATCCCGAAGACGCGTAGACTCAGTCTATGCGGTTCCTAAAGCGTAGGCCCGATACTGCCTACCTCGACACCTGGCTCTGGATACCGAAGCGGTTACTTTCGGTGTCCTCACAGAAAGCCTCCTTGGAGTTCGCCCTGCCACGGGGCAACTCAATCCAGATGTGGAGGGACTCTCCACATCACCTCGGCGTGCCTCGCGGGATGATTCCCCTCAACGAGGTCCGCTGTGAGGTCGTAGATCTCACACCACAGTTCGTCGATGCTGGTATCCGATCCAAGGTAACGTTGGACGGCCTAGACCCAAGCAAGTCGACGCAACGTGATGCGTTCCAAGACCTCTCGAAGTCGAGAGGCGGAATACTCAACCTGGCCTGCGGGGCCGGGAAGACTGTCATCATGCTGCATGCCGCAGCGCACTTCTCCAAGCCTACCCTGATTATCAGTCATCAGGAAGAGATCTTGGAGCAGTGGCGCGGCGAAATCGACTCCACACTGTCAGTTGATGGTGAGGTAGGCTGGGTTCAGGGCCGTCCAGACAAGTGGAACTGGCGGTCGCCGATATGTCTGGCGATGATTAGGAGCTTAGCTAAGTACAGAGACGAGGTCCCAGACCAGATGAAGACGCACTTCGGCACCATCATCTGGGACGAGGCCCACCACCTATCGGCTCCTGAGTTCTGTAAGACCGCAGACCTGTTCCCCGGTAATCGCTACGGAGCCACCGCCACTATCGAGAGAGGTGATGGTTCCGAGATCATTTACCTCCGACATATCGGCGGCGTCATACACGAGAACCTAGACCAGGACCTGATGCCCCGAATTGTCTGGCTGAGGTCACCGATACGGGTCAACCGTTCAGTCCCCGAGGTCCGGCACGCGATCTCGGACAGCAGCGGCAACACCCACCTCAAGAAGCTCCTGATCCATGTCGGGTGCGAGGAAGAGGAGCTTCACTTCGTGGGGCAGCACATCCAAGAGGCCGCCGGAGCCGGTCGCAAGATACTGGCGCTGTCGTCCTCGGTCCGTCAGCTCGAACTCCTCCACGAGGCGTTCCCGAGCTCGGGCCTCATCACCGGGAACGTCAAGGGCTCCGACGCCCGGCGGTCAGCACTACGGGATCACAAGCTCTGCTTCGGTACTGTTGATCTCGCCAAGGAGGCACTCAACGACAGGGCTCTGGATTGCCTCTTCCTGTTGACGGAGTTCGTCAAGGACGGCATGTTGCAGCAGGCCATAGGCAGAATCCAACGCATCATGGACGGCAAGAAGAACCCCACCGTCGTCGTGATCAGACACCATCGGGTGCGCCAGCTTGAGAAGATGGCGAATAAGATGGAGACCTACTTCAGCAAACAGGGGTTCCCCATGGAGGTAGCAGCGTGAAACTCATCCAGATTCAGATCGGGCCTCTCCGGCTCATCGGGAAGGCCAAGGAGGGCGACATAGTCCAGCACGGAGTCGAAGGCACCGGCTTCGAGCTCCACAACGCCGGAGTCATGATTGTCCAGCGCGGCCAACGCCCTGGAGCCATCCAGGGAACGGTACAGGAGGTCAAGCTCATTCAGATCGCGACGTTGGACTTCGCCCGCGGGCCGGTCGAGCGGATCTTCATCAACAACTACGACATGATGCTCGGGGCCGATCTCCTCGACGAGAAGGGTCGTGCCGACATGGAGAAGGCCTACCAAGGCTTCCTCGACCGTGAACCCAGCGTCGTCGATCATCACCGCCCTCAGGGAGAGCTGCCTTGAGTGACGAGCAGCTACCCTGCGAGAAGGAGTGGTTGGACTGCACGAGGTGCGACCTCCACAAGACTCGCACCCGGGTCGTCATCGGCTACGGCAGTCGCCGGGCAAAGCTGATGTTCATTGGGGAGGGTCCTGGAGGTCTGGAGGATGAAGAGGGGCGACCCTTCGTGGGACCAGCCGGGGAGCTTTTCGACGACTACCTCCGACACCTGAAGCTCTCCCGTGACAACATCATGCTCAACAACATCGTAGCGTGCCGCGCGTTCATCCAAGAGGACGATGGATCGCGTCGTGACCGCCCACCGAAGAAGCCCGAGATTCTGGCCTGCAAGGACCGCTTGCTAGAAGCGATCTACACAGTCGATCCCGTGCTCATCGTCGCCATGGGCAGTGTCGCGTTCAAGGCACTGACCGGAGAGACGACATCCATCACCAAGGCCAGGGGCGGAATCTACGAGATGAAGGTTCCGGGCTGGGAGGCCGAGGAGATCACTTACAACGTCCTAGCGACGTTCCATCCCAGCTATCTCAAGCGTAACCCCCAAGAGCGGCGCAAGAACGGCTCCATCTGGGAACAGTTCCTCGACGACCTCAGCCTTGCTGTGCAAATGGTTGAGATCGCTGACGAACGATACTCCCGGCGCTGACCCTGACCGAATCTGTCAGGGTCGGGCTCTACACTGATTCCCGAACAAAGGAGAAGGGATGCCGAAAGCAACACCACAGCAGCTCGACGAGCGGAGACTCAAGCGAGCCTACAAGCAGTACCAGGACGCCAGGGCCAAGCTCAATGCCCACGTCGAGGAGCACGAAGACGTCTTCGAGGAGGCCTACGAGCTCAGCGACACCGTCAACACCAAGCGCAAGGCGCTGGAGAAGGTCGTCCGCGAGGTCAAGATGGGAGTCGGTCCCATCACCGTGACGATCTCGCGACAGCCGGTCTACGACGTCGACTACGTCGAGTCCATCGCAAAGGGCGACGAGTTCGCCGACCTCATCCGTGTCAAGAAGACCGTCCAGCGGAAGGTCTTCGAGGCACTCGTCAGCCAGGGCGTCCTGAACCAGACCCAGGTCAAGAAGGCCATCCTGGAGATCAAGGAGTCGCCCCGCGTCTCCGGAATGCCGGACGAGATCGTCCTGCCGTAGGTCCGGGACCATGGTCCACGGTCACATACGACACACAACGGAGACCTTCGTGAAGGGCAAATCCGGCAAAGCGGACAAGGCGAAAGCCAAGACCCGAAACATCCCAGTCAAGATCGATGAGCTCCTCGGCGATGGCGAAGCCCAGGTCGAGCGAGGTCGAAGCATCAGGATGGCACTCCCCTATGGCGAGATGGCCGTCACCTCAACGTGCAACATCAGGGTTCCGTGCAACTCCGATGCAGCAACCATTCTGGCCGTCTCCCGAAAGGCCATGGGCATGATCGACGAAATCCTTGAAGAGGATGAAGAGTTCATGTCAAAGTTCCTTTCGGAGGCGAAGGAATGAAGACAGCGGAGAAGCCGTGCCGCATCACCGGCCTGACGTGTGGGAGCGTCGAGATCAAACTTGGCGCAACCGGTGAGCTAAGCATGAAGACAGAGTCGGTTCTTCAGGATACCGACGGGAACGTTCACGCACGGGCCGACTATGTCGGTCCATGGCCGGAGGAGATCGTCGACCTCGTCAACAAGCTCAAGGACAAGGTCGAGGACCACCTCCTCACTATCCACTTCATGGTGATCAAAGATGACAAGGACACAGGAGCCGCTGCCCCAGGAGAGGACAGCAAACCGACAGGTCTCTTCGGCGTTGGACTTCGAGAACATTCCGGCCCCGAAGCTGACCAGCTATGACACGGTTATGAGCCGCGTCACCACTCTCGACGACCTCAGGATGACGCCCGAGAAGACGTCGTCCCGAGCCCGAGGCCTCACCTCTGACGAGGATCTCGGCTTGGACGTCATGTCCATCGCGAAGCTCAACTTCACGTCCGCGGGGTCGGTCCAGGTCCCTGGTCATGGCCTCCTCCGCATGACGCCGTGGGCACAGCGACAACTCGGCAATCAGATCGGCGTCCGCTGGAACAAGTTCTTCGGCGACCAGGATGCTGATCGCATCAACCGTGCCGTGCGGGACCACCTCCGCGTGAGAGAGGAGCCGCCGGTGATGAGGATCGTCGCCCGCGAGCACGTCAAGGGTGACAACTCCGGGACCGACGGACTTCTCCGTGGGTTCGTGTCGCCAACCTACACCGAGCTCCGTGACGCTCGCCTCCTCGACCGGATGAGGACCGTAGTCGGGCGGCCGCAGCTCAAGGACATGGGCTTCACCAAGTTCGACCTCCGAGACAACGGCTCCCACTACACCCTGGTGTACAGTGAGCCGGTCGAGCTCACCCCAGGACGCTACGCCGCGGACAACTTCCGGGGCTTCGACGGGCACGAGAGGCCGGATCGGGACGTCGGCTACGTCGGCCTCCGACTCCGAAACTCTGAGGTCGGTGCCTACTCCTACACTGCCGATGCCTATGCCATGCGGCTGGTCTGCATCAACGGCATGATGGTACTCGTCGAGGGCGAGCGCGTCATGAAGCGTCGCCACGTCGGCCTCACCGACGATGACAAGCTCGACGAGATCATCGACAACACGTTTCAGGCGCTGCCGAAGCTGCGGGAAACCATCGTCGCCCGCAACAAGGCGCTCCGCGCCTTGGACGTACCGGACCCGGAGTCCGAGATCAGGGCCTTCCTCGGTCGCAAGAAGCAGCCGAAGACTCTGATCGAGGCTGTCATCGGGGCCTACGACGACGAGCCGGAGGCCACCGCCTACGGCGTGCTCCAGGCCATCACCCGTACCTCGGCCGCGCTCCACGACGTCCCCGACCGCCAGCATGAGATGGAGCTCCTGGCGGGCGAGTACATGGAGCAGCAGTCCAAGAAGGTCGCCTGAGTCTGAAGGTACAAGATATAGTGCCCGGGGCCTGTGACGACTACTACATCTGGTGGATTGACGCAGGCCCCGGCTCTGTTACCGTATTGGAGGGATTGAGGTGACATATGGGTGACAACGGCCGGCGGCGCCCGCCGCGGCGAGGGGACAACCTTCGCAAACGACTCAGCGATCTGGAACGCTCCCACGGCGAGACCTCTCGCCAGGTGAAGGTCCTCACCGACTGCTTCAACATCAAGGACAACGCCGCTGGTGTGCTGGCCGAATGGATCGGCAAGAGCGTCGAGCTGGAGACTGTTGCCGGGAAAGTTCACGTCGGTGAACTCAAGTTCGTCGACAAGTACAACTTCGGTGTTCTGCTCCGCGGCTCCGCAGAGGTCTCGGTGTTCCCGAAAACCAACATCGAGCGCGTGACCCCCACGGAGTGCGTGGATGAGCAGTAACGCTGAAGAGCGTCTCATAGCGAGGATCATTCAAGAACGAAACTTCCGGGACGCTCTGAAGGCTAGGGTTAGCCCCGAGCTCTTCAAGACGGCTCAGTGTCGTTCGATCTTCAACGACATCTGGGAGCACTACCACAGTCCGAAGCATCCCGGACAGGTCCCGACGAGGCGACTCATCAAGAAACGCCACCCGGCGTTCAAGCTCGACCGGCATGTCGGGGAAACGATCCCAGAGCTGGTCGAAGAGATGCGGCAGTCTTCTATTGCGAGCCGCATTCTGGATACCGTCAGCGGCGTCGAAGAGAGCGTCGAAGACGATCCCTACGAGGTGCTGGAGCATCTCCGAACCAATATCCTACAGATCCAAGGCATGACAGCCACGTCGAGGGACCTCTACCTCCACGAGGCCGCCGAGGACATCATCCGTGACTACGAGCTCGCCAAGAACACCGAGGGGATACGGGGCGTGCCGTGGCCGTGGGAGGAGCTCAACAACGAGACCAACGGCATGCTGCCGGAGGAGCTCATCATAGTCTACGGCCGGCTGAAGTCCATGAAGACCTTTGTCGGCTGTATGATCGCGGCTCACGCCTACTACGAGGCGAACCGCCGCGTCATGTTCTACTCCGCCGAGATGAGCCCACCACAGCTCATCAAGCGTGTGGTCTGCGCGATCTGCCACATCGACTACAAGGCGTTGAAGAACGGAAAGCTCTCGACGAAACACGAGCAGGAGTTCTACGACATGCTCCGGCATGTCCAGCAGGACGAGGAGGAAGATCGTATGCGCACCGGCCACCGCCGGTCGCTGCTCGTGACATCCGACAAGGACGACGCCCGAGGTATCGGTGGTGTCGCCCACATCCAGGCAAAGGCCGAAGAGTTCGAGCCCGACCTTATCATCGTGGATTCCTACTACAGGCTTCGTGATGAGAGGTCCGGCAAGAACGACTACGACTGGAAGGTCCAGGCGTGCATCGCCCAGGACCTCAAGCACCTGGCCCAGCGTCTACAGATCCCGATCATTGGCATCACTCAGGCCAACAGGTCTTCCTCGAACAAGGAGGAGGCCGAAGGCATGGAGGATGCTTCATTCACCGATGCTACCGGTCAAGAAGCCGATCTCGGTCTCCGAGTCGTCAAGGGAACCCGCGATGCTTACGGGACCACACTCAAGATCATCGTAGCAGCTGCCCGAGAGATCGAGCCCAGCGGGTTCAAGCTCAAGGTCAAGCCGTTCACGAAGTTCAAGTTCGAGGGCTGGCTCGATTCCGCACCTCCACCAGACTCCGAGCCCAAGAAGCCGAAGACGACAGCTGTGAAGTCCAGCGAACTCTCCCGCCCCTCACGGGAGGCCAACGCCGACCGTCGAGCCGTCGAGGAGGCCGCGAAGCGGAAGGCAGCCAAGGAGTCCTGACGTGGATGACTCTAGTCCGATCTGGGAACTGGTGTCTCCGTATCTCGAAGGAGTCAAGAAAAGCGGGTCCGATAACGTCGTGGCTCGATGCCCGTTCCACGATGACCGCAGTCCTAGCTTCGCCATCAATATCCGCAATGGTGCGTGGATCTGCTACGCCGGTTGCGGTGCCGGACACATCAAGTCGTTCTTGAAGAGGGTCGGGAAGTCCTACAAGCAGATCGACAATCTTGTGGGGCCTCTCCAGGATCGGATCGACAGTGAGGTTCGACGTGCTCGTCAGCGGAAGAAGGCACGGTTCCGCACCGACCTCTTCCACGGCGAGCACGTCCTACCGGAAGCCGTCCTCGGTCCGTACGATTATTGCCCAACGTACCTCACCGTACGCGGCTTCGACGCCGACCTTCTTCGTAGCCTCGACATCGGCTACGACTCCAGGAACGGGCGTATCACGTTCCCGATCAGAGATCTCTACGGGAACCTCGTCGGCATATCCGGAAGGAGTGATACCGGAGATCAGCCCCGCTACAAGTTCTACAAGCGGGGATTCAGAGACCGGGGCGAGTACTACCCCGGAGACTTCGGACCGAACTTCGATGACGAGTTCCGGGACTATGATATCGACAAGAGCCGGTTCTTGTGGAACGCCGACAAGGCAATAACCTGGATGCTGGCTTCCGACGATGCCACGACACCACTGATCATCGTCGAAGGATTCAAGGCATGCCTCTGGTTGATCCAGTGTGGCTTCAAGGCCGTTGCCCTAATGGGCTCCAGCATGAGCACCATCCAAGCTGACCTCGTCCGCAGGGTCGGCAACCCCGTGATCTTCTTCCTCGACAACGACGGTCCAGGGCGGAAGGCCACGAGGCGGTACTCAAAACTGATCGCAAAGTCGAACCTTCAGACCTTCGTCGTACAGTACCCGACGTGGGCTGACGTACATACACAACCTGACGATCTCAGTAAGAAGGGATTGCAGCGCGTCATATGTGACGCGAAGAGGTGGACATGGGCAAAGAAAATTACGACCGCTTCCTGAAGTCGCAGAACACACTGCGGGATGCTCGGCGCACGTCGAAGCAGAAGCGCGGCAAGGGCGGTGGCGGGGGCTTCAGTGATCGCTGGGCTCCTCCGAAGTCCGATGACGGGGAAGAGCCCGAGGAGATCGTCCTGTTCAAGGGCGAGTACAAGATGCCGGTGAAGGTCGGCAAGAAGGGGGCGGTGAAGGAGCTCGAACGCGCCTACTACCTCCTCTTCGAGCATGGTCGTAAGACCCGCAACGGCTGGCGGTCGGCGACGTGCAGCGCCGGCATGCGACTCGCCGTCGTCGACGGTGAGATGGAACTGACCTACGGCGACGATCCCTGCCCGTCGTGCTACCACATCGACGACGGTGCCGGCGACATCAACCGTCGCCTCATGCACGTCTTCAATCTCATCACGCTGGGCTACTGGCACCTCGTCGACTCGGACCGGACCGATGATCAGGGCAAGCCCTACAAGGACTGGGTTCCCTGCGAGGGCCGACGCTGCTCGATGTGCAAGGACGGCCTCAAGAAGCACTACGGTCGCCGCCGGTTCTGGGAGATGGGCAAGCGGTTCATCGAGCAGATCCTGACCCACGCCGAGACGATCCTGGCCAAGAACTGCCGTTGCGGCGGGAAGCTCGAAGTCGTCGGCTTCGAGTGCCCGAACTGCGGCGACGTCATGGTCGACCTCGATGACGACCCGATGGACAAGAAGGAGATCAACAAGTTCCGCGCCGCCCCACAGCGGTGCCCGCACTGCAAGAAGACGGACTACCCCGAGGCCGTCACGGAGTGCGACTCCTGCAACGACCCGACGCCGCTCGACATCTGGGACGTCAAGTACCAGATCATGCGCACTGGCACGGGCACCGACACCAGCCTCATGATCTCCAACTGGGAGATCCTCGAAGAGGAGGAGCGAGAGAAGATCCAGGGACTCATGAAGCCCTACGACTTCGCCTCGGGCCTCTTCAAGCGTCTGGAGCCTGCCGAGCAGGCCAAGCGTCTGGACATCCCGAACCCCTTCAAGGACGACGACGGACGGGGCGGCGTCGACTGGAAGAACCGCGACAAGGATGACGAAGAGGACGACGAGTAGCGTGTCCTGGGTCAAGCGATTCGACGTCCTGCTAGCCGGCAAGGAACGGCTGGCTGTCGTCCGGAAGATCCTCGTCGATGTCCAGAGGGACATCAAGAATGGCAAGATCGACCTCAGCGACGACAGGTCTGGCCGCCGGTTCGTGTGGACCCACGTCTTCGAGTACTTCGATACGTGCCGGGCGTTGGCCTGGGGCGGAAGAAACGGCACCATCAAGACCGAGCTGGGACTCAACATGAACCACGCCGGGGAGCCTCGTGACTTCGAGCTTCTCGTCGAGCACATGATTGACTACCAGAAGGTCTTCACGTTCAGGAGGCTGCATTGAGCTGGACTCTGAACCGACCTGATACGCAATGGGTCCGGACCCCAGAGGACGTCAGCCGGTTGCGTGATCGGTTCGAGGCCACGCACATGGCGGCCATCGATACGGAGACCACCGGTCTCGACATCGTTCGCGACGAGATCATGTTCTGGTCGTTGAGCTTTGGCGATGACCGGTGGTTTCTGGATCGTAAATACCTCTGGGAGTTCGAGAAGGTCTGGGCTGACAAGCGCCGGACCTGGATCGGCACCAACACCAAGTATGACGCCCACATGATGGCGAACGCCGGCTGTGACCTGGCCGGCGACTTCATCGACACCCTCGTCATGGACCGCCTCCTGAACCCTGATAATGATCATGGTTTGAAGGAGGTCTACGAGAGGGAGTTCGACGAGAAGATGGCGACGTTTGGCGAGACGTTCTACCCACTGGGTCCGAGCGGAAAGCCCTACAGGCCCAAGGGACAGTCCCTGGAACAGATCATGTGGAAGGCGTGGGACGAGAGGCCGGAGAAGGTCGTCGACTACGCCAGTCTCGACGCCTGGGGCTCCTACCGCGTCTACAAGCGGCTCCGGAAGTATCTCCGGACCCTGGTGACGTGGAGGGGCATCTCGCTCTGGGACATCTTCTGCGACTTCGAGCTGCCGTTCACCCGCGTGCTCTACGACATGGAGCGTCGCGGCATGCAGATCGACACTGCATATCTGGAGTCCCTGATACCGAAGATCGAGAAGGAGCAGGGCAAGGTCAAGAAGCAACTGGCTAAGGCAGCGGGTCAAATCGTAAACCCCAACTCGCCGAAGCAGCTCATCGATCTCTTCATCTATAAGCTCGGGCTCCCAGTCCTCGGCAAGACCAAGGGCGGCGACCCTCAGATGAGCGAAGCCGTCCTGTCGAAGTACGTCAAGATGGGAGCCAAGGAGGCGGAGCACGTCCTCCGATTCCGCAAGCTAGGAAAAATCCTAGGCACCTATGTCCTCGGCCTTCTCAATGCCGCGGACATGTACGGCAGGGTTCACGGCACGTTCAAGCAACACCGTGCCGACACTTCTAGGCTCAGCTCTGCCGATCCCAACCTCCAGAACATTCCGAGACCCGACTCTGACGAGTTCAAGCTGCGGCAGGCGTTCATCGCCAGGGCCGGATGCAAGTACGTCGCGGCTGACTACGACCAGATCGAGATGTACCTGGCAGCTCACTTCAGCGGTGATAAAGGCATGATCGATGCTATCTTCGCTGGTCGGGACCTGCACAGCAGCAACGCTGCACTGATCTGGAACGAGAGCTACGACGACATCGTCGCCGCCAAGAAGAAGCACGACGGTCTCACGGAGCGCGACATGCAGCTTCGTGAGTACCGGCAGTTCGTGAAGGTAATCGGTTTCGGTCTGCTCTACGGCAAAGGCCCGAACCGACTCGCCGACGAGCTCAAGTTCATGGAGAAGCTCAAGAAGGAGAACCCGAAGTGGTCTGAGAAGAAGGTCAAGGCGGAGGCCAAGAAGATGGCCGTCGCCACAACTGAGAAGTTCTTCTCTGGCATCCCTGGGGTCCGAGCCTGGATCAATGACACCCACCTCAGAGCGGCGGAGACGAAGTACGTCGAGTCTCTTTCGGGGCGCCGCCGCTGGCTGCAACAGATCATGGACTGGGACGAGCGTGTTGCCCATCAGAAGGAAGCGGAAGCTGAGGCCCTGCTTCGGCATCGCGACCCGGCATCGGCGATGTGCTGGTGTGATGACTGTCGAGAATCCCGCGCGGGTGATCGGCGAGCCGTCAACACCATCATCCAAGGCAGCGCCGCTGACGTCATCCAGAAGGCCATGATCAAGAACCACGAGGACCCCTACCTGTCCGAAGTCGACACCATCCTCCAGGTGCATGACGAGAACGGGTTCGAGGTCCCCGAGGTGATCCTCAAGGATGCGATGGACCGCATCAAGCACAACATGGAGCATCCAGGGTACGACGATCTCACGGTCCCACTGAAATGTGATCCCGAGAGCGGGCCGAACTGGATGGTGGCGAAGTGACGAAGAAGGAACTAGTGGACGAGGTCTTCAACAGGCTCCCCATCTTCTGGAGGACCAGGATTGGGAAGAAGCGGGTCAAGTTGATCATCGAGCTCTGTTTCGATACGATCATCGAGACCACAGCATCAGGGGAGCCTGTGAAGATCCTCAACTTCGCCAAGTTCGAGACCAGAGAGCGCCGCAGCCACACCGTGTACTGCCCCGTCATCGGGGAGCATCGTAAGGCCAAGGAGCATCTCAGAGTCATCATGAAGCCATCCCGCGTGTGGCGGGACATGCTGCAACGTGTAGCAGGGAAGGAGTGATATGGACAAGTACGGCTACGTCCCCGAAGACGAGGACGAGGGCGTCAAGACGGCGGCCGCCAAGGGCAAGTGCCCGATCTGCGGCTCCGACCTGGCCGGCAACCCGCCGGTGTGCCCGATCCACGGCTCTGCGCCATTCGAGAAGAAGAACGATGGCGAAGAAGCCTGACACATCCGACAAGGTCGGGGCGTTGATATACGAGATCAACGCTGAACTCAACAAGGGGGTTCCGAAGAAGGAGTGGGTGATGTACGTCGGTCGCGCCGACGACACCGCCGCTCCGTTCCTTCTAAGGCGCCCCACCGGCATCGTCGGCATCGACGTCCGCATCGGAGGTGGATGGCCCGCTGGCGGTGTATCTCAAATCGCTGCTCCGGAGGGAGTCGGCAAGAACGCTCTGGTTCTCCAGACCCTCGCCGAGACCCAACGGATCTATGGCGACGATGCCCGCATCCTGTGGTGCTGTACGGAGTTCCCCATCGACAAGCCGTTCGCCCACATGTTCGGTGTCATCGTTCCGATGTCTGACGCTGAGATCGAGCTCGAAAACCTCGCCAGGAAGCGGGAGTCGAGCCCGCTGCTGACGAAGAAGCAGATCGCGAAGAAGCAGCGTAGCCTCGGCGAGTTCCTCGTCATCGACTCCGGCACCACGGCGAAGAGGTTCGAGTCAGTCGTCCATGCTGTGAAGTCCAACCTGTTCCAGGTCGTCGTCATCGACTCCATGGGAGCCATCCTCACGGAGCAACGCGACGAGAAAGAGCTCGGAGAGTTCGCTCAGCAGAGCTCCGAGGCTTTCCTCGTCACCGAGTTCCAGAAGAAGCTCTGGGGAGCCCTCGGCGATCCAACCCACGGGGACGTCAACCTCACCACAATCCTCGTCATCAACCAGGTCCGGGCCAACCGGAACGCGTCGATGTACGGGAAGAAGTGGCAGGTTGGCGGTGCCCATGCTCTGAAACACGCCAAGCTCATCGACCTGTGGCTGGACCGCGGCGAAGCCATTCAAGGCAAGCGGTCCTCCGGTAGCGACGACGCCGAAGAGGATGACGGCGGCAAGAAGGGCAAGAAGGTCAAGATCGGAAAGAAGGTCCGATGGGAGATCGCCAAGGGCAAGGCTGGATGCCACGAAGGCGACAAGGGCATCGTCGAGTACCACTACGATTCGGGCTGGCAGCTCGAAAAGGATCTCGTCGATACTGCCATCGACATCGGTGTCCTTCTCAGGATCGGCAACGCCAAGTACGCACTCATCGACGAAGACGGTGAGGTCGTCGACGAGGTCACGGGGAAGGCCAACCTCTACGAACGCGCCTATGACGAGACGTGGTTCGAGGTCGTCCGGAATTTGATCCTCAAGAAGGAAGGCGTCAAGTGCGTGTACCGATTGTCGTGAGCACCGTCCCTATCGGAGACGGGCTCTGTGACGCCTGCAAGCAGTACGGTCCGAGAATCATGCTCGGTGCTGAGTTCAAAGACCAGTACCTCGGCAAGAACGTCTGCGTGTCTTGCCTCCGGTCTCCTGGTATCACCATGACGGCTGCGTTCGAGACATCTGACCCAAAGGTTGCTGCCGCGAATATGGCCCGAAAGAAGAAGTCGATCCGGGAGGAGAAGATCACGGCCCGAGACATAGAAGGCCGCGGTACTCGTGCCAGCGGTGCAACGTTCCAGGACGGTGACGCCATCAACGACGACTGGATGGTCGAGGAGAAGAGGTGGGCCGCGGCCACAAACCTAGGACAGGTGACTGCTGCGCTCATCGAAAAGACCCTGTCCCAGGCCGGTCGTCAAGGT
>Ga0272441_10010253_pt1 | contig 14238 bp, 4 predicted proteins | sample SSMProp6N_FD_193582 | JGI IMG/M metagenome (GOLD analysis project Ga0272441, IMG submission 193582) | Marine sediment archaeal communities from Little Sippewissett salt marsh, Falmouth, MA, United States - SSM-Prop-6N | ecosystem: Environmental > Aquatic > Marine > Wetlands > Sediment ... | reverse complement strand
TGCACCGTGTCCCAAACGCGAATGGTGTTGTCCATACTCCCCAAAATCGCATAACGGCCGTCGGCCGTCACGCTCACGGCTGTGATGCCAGGTTCGTGGCCCCGGTCAACACCCCGGAGCCTGTCATACCGCTCAGTCGTTTCCGCCGGGATCTGGCCGGGCGCGGGGACCCAGCCGTACCGGCTGCCCAGCAAACCGACAAAGAAAGGCCTGCTCCCGTCGATCTGCTGCAGGCAGATCTCGATCGTCCGACCGTGCTCCGCCTCCTCGATGGTGACCCCCCAGCGCAGATCGATGTCGACCAGATGCAGCTTCCATTGTTGGCACCACTCACGCAGATCCGGGAACACGTACTTCACCAGATAGTCGCGCTCGGCATGGAAGTCGCGGAACGTGGAGGAGATGAACACGCGCACCGTCTTCCAACGATAGGGCGGTTCGTCAGACAGCGGGGTCACGCTCTATTCCTCCCGTCACTGCGCGCGGCCGGGGCCCGCCACACGCGATCCCCGGCCAAGGACGCCCCGTGCTCAACCGTCGTCGTCGGCTTCCGGTGTCCTTCTCGAGTGTTCTCTCACGAAATCGGCGACATCCGACATGCTCAGCGGCACCATCATGAACGCATGCTTTCCTGCGCTCTCCTGGACCATGTTCCGTAAGCCTTCGGAGGGCACGCTCCCGGAATAGACCAACATCGCGGGCGGCTCCCATCGATATCGTTCGCAAATCGAACTCAGTTCGCCATACAATTCGTCGGGCCGCACCTGCAGGGAGTTGTGCATATGCACCAAGATCACCGCGGGATGCCCCTTGCAAAACGTTTCAACCGCCGTCTGCGCACGATCGGTGAAATCCACGGTGATGCCCGGCACCAGTTCCGGGAGCATCAGCCGGAACGGATGTTCCATGCGCATCTGGCAATCGCAAACGAGCACCCGCGCCCCGTTGCATGGCACGCAGTCCCCATCGGATGCCGAAATAGCGCCCGCTCCCACTTCCCGGTCCGCCCACGCGGAAAGGTCGCCCTCCAACCGAAACACGTACAACCCGCCTCTCGCCGAGCTCCCAAAACAGACGGGCATCGTGGGGCTTGTCTCCGTGGTCAATGCCAGGGGAAAAACAGCCAACCGCTTGCCCGTGAGGCGGCACCTGGCCACCGTTCTTCCCGCCTGCTCCTCGAACAGCACGGGCGGCGCGGGCGCTTCGCATTCAGGTGACGGGCACAGCACCGTGCGGGCGGATACCACATCCGCATGCAGTAATTCGCCGGTCGCCGCATCCCAAATACAGGCGGCGCGCGTTTCTGTCCGTACTGCCCGGCGGCGCGGCTCCGTATCGGGCGGACGCCATGCCACAAGATGCTTGCCGTCCCGGCCATACTGTATGCAGCCCACCCGTTCGGACGGCGCCGCGAGGCTGAGCCGTTCCTCGCCCGTGTGCGCGTCCAGAATGGAAAGCGCCCCCCCCTTGAAAGCGACACAGACTTCGTCCCCGCGCGGGGAAAACGCGATCGCATCGGTCACCCCGTCGACCTCAAAGAGAACCTCGCCCGTACGCGCATCCCGCGCACTCAGGATCGGGCCGGAACGAGACCAGATCCGGCTTCCGTCGGGCGAGAAGAGCCAGTCTTCTCTGGCATTGTACCGGCGTACGCACCCTTCGAGTCGGCTCTGCACACGAAACACACGGACCCACCCGTTCGCGGAGCCCGCGGCCAGCCGTGTTTCGTCCGGCGACCAGGCCGCGGTCCACACTTCCGCGGTATCGCCGAGCAACCGCAGCAACTGCCCGTCGTTGCGCAGGTCGACGATCAGAATTGTGCCGTCCTCCCCACAGCGAGCCATTCTATGGCCATCCCGCGTCTTCGCCTCCCATTGCGCGCCGTTCAGCCAACGCAGGTCCCCGCTCACCATGACAAGCTGCCCGTGCCTGACGCAGACCCGCCCGCCCAGCAGCAGCTCCGGCCGTACGCCGTCCGACCAGCGCACGGGCTCGCCGTCTGGCCAACAGACCGGACCCGCCTTCGGGAAAAGCTTATCGCCGCCTCCCTTCCGGCCTTCCGCACGCTGGAGTTCCCGCCCGGAAACGAGATCCCAGACCTGCGCCCACCCCTGATCCGACCGGCTCGCCAACAGCCGACCGTCGGCCGACCACACCACATTCATCACAGGCCGCCCGTCGCCATGACGAAACATGGCGACCGGGCCGCAATCCGACGGCATGGCGGGCGGCCTGCAGCATCGCAACCACAAGAAGCCGGGCTCCTCCGACTCCTTTTCGGCGCGCCACGACTCCAGCAAATCAGAGAGTTTCGAGCCCAGCCCATCCCAAGGCAACGGCGCACGCCGCGGCACCGGCAGCCACCTGTAATGTCGGGCGGCGACCGCGGAGTCGTACCACCAGCACGAATTCCAAAGACATTGGAACAGCGTGTCCGGATGCAAAGCGATGAAGTCCGCGTCACGCCGGAGCGCCCCATACAACGCCGTCAACGTATCACGCAACCCGTGTCCTTGCGGCAATACGGCCAGCGCGTCCTGAAAGCCGGCGACTAGTTCCCGAATACGGCCTGCCCGCACGTGCGCTTCCAGGAACCGGAAATCCGTCAACGCGCGCTCCAACGCAGCCCAGTCTCTCGCGCGCACCTGCTGCCAAAGTTGTTCGTCCAACTTGCGTAGATCCGGACGATCCGTGCCCGCGCCGACATAAACCGGTTGAGCGTGGAAATAGGCAGCCAGTTCGCCATGCCAACGCTGTGCGCGGTCGCCACCCAAATATCGCGCGTGCACCGCCTTGGCCAATGCCCGGTGACGGAAGTCGCGCACGGGCCCGCGCTGTAACAAATAGCCGCGTAGCGAGCGCAGCACCAACTGATGCGTACTGTCCGGATCCGACTGTGCAAGGAGCCCCTGCAACTCGCCGCCGGTCAAACCGTACCGCGCACACGCCAACAGACAGAACACCCGCTCCACAATGCCCGGCCCCTCTTCCGCCGTACGACTTGCCGCAAACTCACGTTCCAGACGGGCCAGCACAAAGTCAAACAGCTCCGGAATGCCCGACGGCAAGCTTTCGATCAGCGCCAAAAGTCTCTCGCCGGTGCCCCCGTAGAGCCGGATCTCCTCCAGCGCCACGTGCAAATAGAGCGGGTTGCGCGTCCATTCCTTGCGCAGTAACGAGGCCTCATGCTCGGGCGCCAGCTGCTTGCAAAACATGGACGGCCGCGCACGAAGAACCGCCAGCCTCAGCTTATCGGTCAGGCGCGGCACCTCCACTTCCTCTTGCGTCTTGTTCCGTAGGGCTTCCTTCGCCCGGCTCTCCAGCGTGCTGGCCACGATCTTCACATGCAACGGCAGCTCGGTCGGGAGCCATTCGAGGTTTTGCGCGCCGTCCGTTTCATCCAATTGGTTCAGCCCGTCGATGACCAGCACGATCGGCCGCCGCGTCTTCCGCAGAAACGCAAGAAACGCCGCGCGCAAAGGCCCCGTTTCCGAAGGAATCTGATAGTCCGCATCGATCTTCCGACGCTGTTCCGCCCACCACGGAGAACTCGGGTCCTGGCCCGCACGCTCTGCTTCGAGCTGTGCCAAACGCGCTTCCCTTTCCGCGGCAGGCCCACAATGCCGGTGCATGTTCCTGCAGACGCTTTGCAGCAGCGACGGCAATGCGCGGGAGCCGGGGCCTGCCCCGACAAACAAGGGAATCGCATGCACGCCCTGCACGGAACCGGCGTCCGATTCCGAAACGCGCGCCGATTCCCTCAGTTCTTCGTAGAACCGCGCAAGCAGCGCCGACTTGCCCGAACCGGGCTTGCCGTAGACGGCGAGGATCCGTCGCGAGTTGCCCGTAACGTAGTCCCGCAGCTTCTGCAGAAAAGCCTCACGTCCCACAAAGAATTGCGTGCTGTCCTCGACAAACGCCTCCTGCAGCTCGAGTTCCGCCTCCAGCGGGTCCTCCTCGCGCTGCCCGGACAGGAACGCGATGCGGTCCTGGAACTGACCGGCAAGCGACTTCTTCAGATCCTCTCTCACCCGCTCGCCGAACTCCCGCAGGCTGTCCCGCGTGAAGCGGCCCTTCAACGCATCATCTTCAGGATTCGCCAACTCGGGATCGAACTCGGGCGCGTAGCCGAAGATCCGGTCCGCGGTCTCGCCCGGGTTGTTGCGCTCCGCGCCCAGCCGTTCATAGTGCGCACGGATCTCGGCCTTGAGCGATTCGAGCCGGACCTGCCGCCCGGGGTCTTGCTCATAGAACACGCGCGCGTATTCCTCACGGTCCGCAGGGCTGAATCCCGGGAGCGCGTCCGGCGCGGGAAGGCAGGTTTCGTCGCGGAAGTAGAAGAACGCGTGCGGACTCCGCTCCGCCTTGTCCACCGAGCTGGACGGGTCCAGCACCGCGTGCTGGATCTCCAGGTGGGTGATGGAATCGTCCTCTCTGCCCCGAAGCCAATCGTACGCGCCCGTCCGCTTGCCCGGAAGCCGGTCCGGTGCCGGAACCCAGCCGTAGGCGTTGCCCAACAGCCCGATGAAGAACGGCCGGTGCCCGTCGATCGCTTCCAGACAGATCTCGATCGTGCGCCCGTGCGCCAACTCCTCGGGCCCGAGCCCCCAACGCAGATCGATGTCGACCAGATGCAGCTTCCATTTCTCGCACCACTCACGCAGTTCCGGAAACACGTACTTCACCAGATAGTCGCGTTCCGCATGAAAGTCGCGGGCCGTCGAGGAAATAAAAACCCGCACCGTCTTCCAGTGATAGCGAGGATGGTCCTCCGGCTCCGGCATGCTCGTTGTCCCTCCGTCAGGACGAAGCCCTGTCTCCAGCCCCGGTCTCGGCAGCCGCCTGCTCCGCCGCATTCTGGCCGGTGGGGTCGGCCTCCGCTTTCGCTTCCAGGAACTGCCAGTTGGTCAGCAGGTCGGCGACCGCGTCCCAATAGGGCGACTTGGGGTCGTCCTTGCCGGCCAGTTTCGCGGCCTCGAGCCGCTGCCAAGGCAGTTCGACGACCTTCCGGATCGTGACCGGCCGCGGGGTCGGCGGCAGGCGTTTGGCTCGCGCACGCTGTGCCTCGAGCGATTCGGCGAACCAGTCCAGTGTTTCGAAGTATTCGGCAATCTCCACATGCGTAGCCGCCAGCTTCTCGTCCGACCCCAGGTAGTTGCCCACCACGGCCTTGCGAAAGCTGCGATGGTAGAAGTCGACGAGCACCGCGCCGTGCGCCTGCTTGCGCTCCAGATAGCCGCGGACCTGCCGCAGCACGCCCTGCATGTTGCCGCGGCAATCCTCTGGGTCAAGCTCGGTCAGCAACCCGGCGAGCAGCCCGGCAAGCTCCTGCTCGGACAGCCCGTCGCGGGCGCAGGCCAGCAACGAGAACAGTTTCGGGACGAGTCCGGGCGTCATGCGCCGGGAATCGCGATCGAGCCGGTCCAGCAGCTGCCCGAACAGCCGGTCCAGCGCGAGGTCAATGTCGCCGGCGACCGCCGCACCGTCCAGTTGCGGCAACGCGTCGATCGCCGCAGCCAGCTTCTCGAACGAGCCGAACACCCGCAGCTCGGCCAACGCGACGGTCAGAAACAGCGGGTTGCGCGTGGCATGGTTGCGCAACAGGGCCCGGGCCTGCCCCTCGTCCAGCGTCTTGCAGAACACGCTCGGCAGGTCCCGAATGATTCGCAGACATTCATCGTCCGAGAGCGGAGGCACCGGCACCTCGGGCAGCTTGCGACGACGCAGCGCCGCAAGCCAATCCGCGTCGGGACTGCGGGCGTCCGATCCATCCGTGGTGCCGTCCGACTCCGGGCGGGAGGCTGCGCCGTAGTCGGTCGCGCTCAAAATCATGCGGATGCCCGTCGGCAACACGTGCGGGATCCAGTAGGCGCGACGCGGATCCGCCGCGCGCTCCAGTTGGTTCACCGCGTCCAGCACAAGCACGACGCGGCCCTTCGCGCCCGCGGCCGCGAGGAAGCGCGGCCACTTGTTCTGGATCTCGATCGGATCTTTCGGGACCGCCATCGGCTGGACTCCGGAGTCTACAGCGTCCGCCGCCTCAGCAGCGCCTTCGTCCGACGCCCGGGGAACGGGCTCCGTCAAATCGAACGCGCGTTGCAGCTCCTCGCAGATGGAGCCGAGCAATCCGTGCACCGAGCTCGAAGCGGGACTGGCCCCGATGAAGCGGGCCACGGTCAACGCGTCGCCGCCGTGCTCACCCGCCGTGCGCGACCTGGCCGACACCCAACTCGCCAGAATCGAGCTCTTCCCGCTGCCGGGAGGGCCGGACAGGACCAACGGGAGCGGGCCGCCCCGCGTCCCGTCGCCCGAGCCGCCGTTTCCGCCGCCGCCCGCGTCCCCGCCGCCGTCCGCATAGCGCGTCAGATCCTCTTCCACGCCCTTGCGCGGGATATGCACCTGCAGCCGATTCTCGATGAACGACTCGTGCAGAGAACGCTCGTCCACCAACGGATCGCGTTGCCCGGCACGCGCGCCGATCTGCTCTATGCGGTCCTGAAACTTCAGGGCAAGCGCCTTCTTCAAATCGCTTTCTACCCGCTCGCCGAACTCGGTAAGGCTCGCACGCGTGAACCGGCCCTTGAGCTCGTCGTCCTCAGGGTTCGGGAGCTGCGGATCGAACGCTCCCGAGTATTCGAACACGCGCTCGGAATACTCGTTCGCATTCTTGCGTTTGGCGCCAAGCTCGCGGTAGTGCTGCGCGACGGCCTCCTTGAGTTTGTCCAGGCGCGCCGCGCCCGACGCGTCACGCTCAAAGAACGCCTCCCTGTACTCCGCCCGTTCCTTCTCGTTGAACGCCTTGATGTCATCCGGTTTCGGAAGGCTCTGCTCGGAGCGGAAGTAGAAGAACGCGTGCGGCACCTCCTCCAGCACATCCAGCGAGCGGAGAGGCTGGAGCACCGCATGAAGGATCTCCAGATGCGTGATCGAGTGGCCCGCCTTCTGCGCGAGCAGGTCGTAGTGCCGCCGCGTCTGCTCCGTGAGTTGTTCCGGGCGCGGGGTCCAGCCGTAGCGGCTGCCGAGGATGCCGAGAAAGAACGGGCGGCTCCCGTCGATCTGTTCCAGGCACACGTCCAGCACCTTGCCGGTCTGCGCCTCCTCCGCCGTGACACCCCAACGCAGGTCGATGTCGATCAGATGCAGCCGCCACTGCTCACACCATTCGCGTAACTCCGGAAACACCCACTTGACCAGATAGTCGCGCTCCGCGTGCATGTCACGGAATGTCGACGAAATGAAGATCCGAACCGTCTTCCATAATACCGCCATCGCCCTTCTCCTTGGCCGGATGCGTTGCTACAGTCTATGCGCCCTGAATCCAGAATCTACACGCCACGACATCGGGACTGCGAGCAAGAAGTGCGTCGGCACGGAACACGGGGCTCAAGTCGAAAGAAACGCTGCATCCTTCACCGCGGCTCAGGATCGACCGGCCGCGCAAGCCGCTCTCCAACGGCGGTGGCCATTCGATCGGCCGGGCACGGATACTGCAGCATCCCGTGTTTCCCGTTGCTCGCCTGCGTGACGGAACGCATCGCTGCGTTTCGCCCGATGTCGCCATGCACCAGCACGCACGGCATCTCCCAACGCTTCCGCGCGCAGATCTGTTGGAGATGAAGGAACATTCGGTAGGCAAGCGCACCGTCCCGATGGCCAAGCGACTCCGCCAGAACAAGCACAGCGTGATGCGCTCGGCAGAAAGCCTCGATCGTCTCACCGCCGCTGCTCGCCAAATCTACGGCCAAGTCGGAAAATTCGCACACAAGCGCCGTTTTGAACAACGCGCACAGCATCTGCTCATGATCGGCAATCAAGACCTTTCGTCGATCACAAGGCAGGTATGCGGCACGCTCGACCCGACGGCCTCCGGACACGACACCCTCCAGCCTTAAGATATAGAAATGCTCCGGTGTCCTGCCCTCGCCCGCACAGACCGGGGCCACGGGACTGCTAACCAGCCGCTGAAGCGCGACCGGGAAGACGCCGACCGTGCGGCCCGTCGTAATGGACCTGGCGCCCGTCCCGTATCCTCGCAGGCCCGTGCTCTCAAAAATGATCTCGGATGTAGCACGTCCGGCACGATGAGCGGATTCGAAGCGCGCCGCCTTGCCCTGCCCCTCCCACATCCGTCCGGCCCGCCCCGTACAGGTGTCCCATACTTTCAGGTCTGGCCCCACCAGCGTGCCGTCCGCCAAGAACTTCGCGCTACCCTCCGCATCCGTACCCGCCTTAAGCCTGTACCAGCCGGCCCCGCCCAACGGGACGGGCGGCGGCCGCAGGGAACGGACCCAGGGGAAACCGGGCGAATCCGACTCCTTGGCCGCACGCCATGACTCAAGCAGCTCGAACAGTTTCGGGCCGGGTCGATTCCAGGGCAGCCGCTTCAGATCTCGTTCAGAACACTCGTAATGGGCCGCGGCAGCCGGACAGTCGTACCACCAACACGAGTTCCAGAGGCATTGAAAAAGCGTTTCCGGATGCAGCATGACGAAACGATAGTCACGCGCGAGCGCCTCGCACAACAGCACCAGAAGCCCATGCATCGGGCGGTCTTCGGACCCGACCTCCACAACCTGCACCGCTGCGTTCAGATCTGAGATCAGGTCGCGCATACGACCGGTTTCCGCGTACGCCTCCAGGAAAGAGAAATCCGTAAACGCCTGAGCGATCGCATCCCACTGCTCAGCTCGGTACTGCTGCGGGAACTGCTCGTCGAGCTTGCGCAGATTCGGACGCCGTTCCGGACCGTGCCCATGCACAACGCCAATGTCTGGGGCCCGCCCGTCACGCCAGCCGATGTAGGCCGGTTGTCGGCCCCAGTACTCACCCCATTCCGCATGCCATTGTTTTGCCCGATCTGCGCCGAGGAACCGCTCTTTGACCGCCGCGTACAAGGCCAGGTGATACAGGCTTATCACGTCCCCGCACCTGTGAAGATGGTCGCGCACCGCACACAAGGCCAACGCATGGCGGCCGTCCGGATCCGATTCGGCCATCAGTACCCGTAGTTCCCTTCGGGTCAGTCCGTGCCTCGCGCAGGCCAGCAGGCAAAACACGCGTTCGGCGATCGCTGCCCCTGCCCGTGCGCTCGTTCCTTCCGCGAGGTCACATTCGAGTCGAGCCAAGACCTTGCCAAAAAGGTCTTCCGTATGGGTGCCAAGTTCCTTGATGCATTGATCCAACGCCTGGCCCGATCCGCCATACAGACGCAGCTGTTCCAGCGCCACGCTTAGATACAGCGGGTTCCCCGCTTCCTCCTTTCGCACCAACACCTCCACCTGTTCACGCGCCAGCCTCTTGCAGAAGACGGCCAGAGCCCTTCGTACAAGCTCACGCCGGTCCTTCAGCGAAAGCGCGGTGACTGTCAACTCATTGTGCGTTTTCCGCGCCAGAGCCACCTTCGAGATGCCGCCCGAGCTACTCACGATGATCTTTACGTGTGCCGGCAGTTCCAGGGGCAGCCACGCCAATACCTGGCCCGAATCCCGTTCGTCCAGCCGGTCCGCACCGTCGAGCACAATGAGCACACGCCCTCGGCATTTCTGCAAGAAAGCCCGGAACGCGGAACTTGTCCATATGTCGGGCCCGGGAAGCCGATATTCCGCCTCGATCCGCAAGCGTCTTGCCGTCGCCCGCGCGTATTTGCCCTTTACGGCCGCCAACTTCTCTCGCTTCCTCTGCCTCAGCCCGCAGTGCTCGTAGATGTCACGGCACAGGACCTGGAGCACGGAGAGCGGAGCCGTGGCGCCCGGGCTGGCCCCGACGAAGTGGGGAATGATGTGGGCAGCCGGTTCGGTCCCGCCGTTCGGCCGTTCGGCACCAGACGGGAAGTCCTTCATGGATCTGTAGAACTCGGCCAACAGCGCGGACTTGCCGGACCCCTCCTCGCCGTAGACCGCGAGGACCTCTCGAGAATCGCCGATCACGTATTCGCGCAGCCGCTTCAGCAACGCCTCACGGCCGACGAAACTTCGCGTGTGGGTCTCCGCAAAGGATTCGTGCAACTTCCGTTCCGTTGTCAGCGGGTCTTCCTCCCGCTTCCGCGCGAGAAAAGCGATGCAACCCTGGAACTGTTGGGCAATCGACTTCTTGATGTCCTCCTTCACCCGCGCGCCGAATTCGCGCAGGCTCTCGTGCGTGAAACGGCCCTTCAGCTTGTCGTCCTCCGGGTTGGTCAGGCCGGGATCGAATTCCGGCGAGTACGCAAAGAGCCGCGCCGCCACCTCCGCGGCATTCCCCCGCGCTGCGCCAAGCTCTTCGTAGTGCCTCCGAATCTGCGCCTTCAGATCTCGGAGCCGTCCCCGCCGGTCAGTATCCTGCTCAAAAAACATATCACGGTATTCGTTCCGTTCCGCAGGGCTGAGCGCGGTGAGAGTTTCTGCGTCCGGAAGGCTGGTCTCGTCACGCAAGTAGAAGAACGCGTGCGGGACCTGCTCGACCGTGTCCACCGAGCGCACCGGGTCCAGCACCGCGTGCTGGATCTCCAGGTGCGTGATGGACTGGTCCTCTCTGCCCCGAAACCACGCATACGCGCCGGCCCCCCGGTCAGGAAGAAGGTCCGGACCCGGCACCCAGCCGTAGCGGTTGCCCAGTAACCCGACAAAGAACGGCCGGCTCCCGTCGACCTCCTCCAGACAGATCTCGATCGTGCGCCCGTGCGCCCTTTCCTCGCGTGTCATGCCCCAACGCAGATCGATGTCGACCAGATACACGCGCCACTGCTCGCACCATTCGCGGAGCTCCGGGAATACGTACTTCGCCAGGTAGTCGCGTTCGGCATGGAAATCGCGGGGCGCCGAACAGATGAACACACGCACCGTCTTCCAAGCGTAGGGCGCACTGTCTTGCGAACCGGACACGGCAGGAGTTTCCCCACCAAACCACGTTGCTAGCCCGCATCCCCGAACTCGATGACCTTCTCAGCCATCAGCCGTTCGCGGATGCGGTTGTACTCGTCCCAGTGTTCCTCGATGCATTTCAGGGCGTTCTGTTCCTGTTCCCGCAGGATCCGGCTCACGCCCTGTTCGACCTTCTTGAGCAGTTCCGGGCTCGCGCTGTTCGCGGCGCGCGGCCCGTGGATCAGCGGGTGCAGCACAAGCTGCGGGCCGACCTCGCCGTCCATGCCGAACCCGGCGACCAGGTGCGTGGCCATCAGGGTGGCTTTCTCGATATCGTTCGCACCGCCGGTCGCAATCTTGCCCAACAGCTTCTGCTCCGCCATGCGCCCGCCCATCAGGCAACAGATCTCGGCCAAGATCTCCTGCTGATTATGAACATATTTGTTCGGCATCTCCTCGTGCAGCACGTAGCCCAGACTGCCGTCGTATTCGGAAGCGATCGAAATGCGGCGGATCGGCCGGCAGCCTGCCACATGCAGCGAAACGATCGCATGGCCCGCCTCATGCGCGGCAATCACGAGTTCCTCCTCCGGACTGATTTCCAGCGCCTTTTTTGTGCGCTGCGCGACGACCGCGTCCAGGTTCTCCTTGCTCGACTGCCACGCGGGGTCCATAAGCTTGCGCCGCGCGATCCCGCGGCAGATCGCCTCGATATGATCGCCCGAGAACCGGATGCCCGCTTCGGGATCGACCCAATTGTCCGTTCGGAAGACCAAATGCGCAACGGTCGGCGGGTCCAGGCCGAGCTCGTATTTCCTGTTGTAGATCTCCAGGATCTCGCGGCGCGCCGCTTCGTCCGGGTACGGCACGTTGACGATGTACTCGAAACGGCCCGGCCGTTTCAGCGCGCGGTCGAGCGACTTCGCGAAATTGGTGGTCGCCACGACAAAGACCAAGCCACGGCCCGTCAACCCGCCCATTTCCGTGAGTAGCTGGTTCACCACCGAGTGTGCCATTCCGCCGCCCGCGCCTTCCCGCGCCGCGGCAATGCTGTCAAGCTCATCAAACACGATCACACTCGGCGCGTTCTTGCGCGCTTCGTCGAAAACCTGCCGGATCCTCTCCTCTGTCTCGCCCACCATGCTGCGCTTCAGCTCCGGCCCGCGCACGATGGAGACGGTCGCATCCAACGCGTTAGCCAACGCCTGCGCAAACATGGTCTTGCCGGTGCCCGGCGGCCCTTCGAAAATCACGCCCTTCGGGATTAGCTTCTCCGCACGGACCCGCGCCTCTTCCGACATGTCCCGCGCGGCTCTCAGCACGCGCAGAATCTCGCCCTGCAGCCGGTCCTTGACTTCCGCATAACCGCCGATGTCCTCAAACGTGATCTTGGCGGGCTTCACCTTAATCCGCTTCTGCACCTCGGCCACCGCAAGTGCCGGCGTGATCGGCACCTCGCTTGCCGGGCGACCCGTGCGGAACCCTTCCACGAGCCGGTACCGAGCCAAGTCCGAAGCCAACCCCTCCAGGTCACGACCGGCGAACCGGATCCAGCGGTTCTGGTCGATCCACAGTTCCGTCTCTCGGATCAGCACGTCCATGACCTCGTCCGACAGGCCCAGGCCGTACTCCCTGTCGTACACGCCAAGAATCGCGCGCCGGTCCAATGCTTCCGGATAGGGAATGTCGATTTGGAGCCGGAACCGGCTCAACAGCGCCGTGTCCAGGGACTCCGCCAGGTTCGTGGTCGCAATCACAAACACCATCTCTTCAGGCCGGAACCCGTCCATCTCCGTCAGGAGCTGGTTCAGCATCGAATGTTCCGTGACCGTCGCGCCGCTCAAATGCCCGCTGTCCACCCCGACCCCGCGCCGCCGGGCGAAGCTGTCGATCTCGTCGAACACGATCAGCGAAGGCGCACACTTGCGGGCACGCGAGAAGATGTTCCGGATCGCCCGCTCCGACTCGCCGACCCACATGTTCTTCAGTTCCGGGCCGTTCACAATGAAGATGCTCGCGTTCAGCTCGGTCGCGAGCGCTTTGCAGAAAAAAGTCTTTCCCGTGCCGGGCGGCCCGGTGAACAGGACGTTCCGGGGTATCAACCGCTCGTACTGCAGGATCTCCTGGATCCCGGCCTCCGCAGCGCGCTGCTGGATGAACTGGAGCACGCCCAGGATGTCCTCGCGCAAGCTCTTCTTCACCCCTTCGTAGCCGCCGATCATCGACATCCGGACCGAGGGCAACTCCGCTGCCGCATCCGCAAGCGTGGCTTGCCGGACCTCGTTCAAGATCCGCTCGCCACTCCCGTCCGCATACTGGGCCGACGTGAACCCGTGCAGAATCTTGCGCAGCTTCACCACGTTCAGGCCGGAAACGTACTTGTAAAGCCGGTACGGGTCGAAGGCGCTCGTGTCGATCCGGGCGGCTTCCGCCCGGGTGATCAACACCCGCATAAAGGCGCGATCGACCCCGAAAATCTCGATCTGTTTCGGAAAGAACGATGCGATCGTCTTGGGCAACGCCAGGTTCGGGTCCTTGAACGCGATCAGCACGAGATCCGGATTCTCGTAGAGCACCGCGAGCAGGTCGCGGGCCCGCACGTCGAGCCGCGCGCTCCGCTCATCGGACGAGGCGAGCAGGTCGAAATTCGGCACGATGATCGTGCAGGACCGGCAGTCTGACTCGGCCACCGTTTCCGACAGTGCCGCGACCGCATGCGTGAGGGCCTGCGCCGTGTTCGCCGTGGCCCCGCCTTCGCCGGACCGACCATCCACGATCTGGAACGGAACCTGTTCCTGGCGGCCCTTGTTGCGCTTGCGCAGCACGATCAGCAGATCGTTGACGACCATCTTGTCGCACTCAACCAGAACGGATTGCTGGCTGGCCGCCGCATCCAGGATCCGGTCGATGTATCGGCTGTAGCAAATCTCCACGACGGCCGTGGTATCGATCGCTATCGGCAGTTCATCGATCGGGATTCGCGCCATCCTAGCCTCCTTGCGCAACCGCGCCCGAAACGCACAAAAACAACGTATCGCGCACTGCGGCCATCACATCGGGTAACCCCTCCACGTGCTCGACCGGGAACCCGAAGAGTCGTTCCGTCTGTTTGTGCGTGTACCGCACCTGTATTTCGTCGAGCTGCTCACGCGTAGCCGTCGCCGGCTCGCCATAGGTCGTGACCGTATGGTCCGCCTCGTGTGCAGCTTCCAGAGGCACGGCCGACCCGTCACCCGAGAAGCTCAGCACGCTCTTATCGCGGGTGTTCGCTCCCAGCATTCTCGCGGTATACGCCGCCAGCTCCCGCTGCGTAAGGCAATGCGTCTCGATCGCGATGTCGGCAAAGTCACGGTTGTGCACAATGTCCAAAAGCTGAAGCACGTCCACCGCCTGATCCACG
>Ga0272441_10010252_pt1 | contig 14238 bp, 3 predicted proteins | sample SSMProp6N_FD_193582 | JGI IMG/M metagenome (GOLD analysis project Ga0272441, IMG submission 193582) | Marine sediment archaeal communities from Little Sippewissett salt marsh, Falmouth, MA, United States - SSM-Prop-6N | ecosystem: Environmental > Aquatic > Marine > Wetlands > Sediment ... | reverse complement strand
TCACAAACGAAGGCAGAGATCGCCGACCTCGGCCCCACCGCCTTCATCGTGGCGCCGGGCACCTACCACTACCTGCACGTCCTCTCATGTCAGAAGGCATTCCCGGACGCAAAGACGTTTCTCTGTCCCGGTATCGAGCGGAAGCGTCCCGAAATCCCCTTTGATGGGATTCTCGATGGCAACGCACAACCCGAATGGGATGCTGAGCTCGATCAAGTCCTGGTGGAGGGCTCACGGTTCATCTGGGAAGTCGCGTTCCTCCACCGGGCGAGCAGGACTTTGATCCTCGTTGACCTGATCGAGAACATCGGCGATTCGACGCCAGGCACCAACTGGGTATTGAAGTTTTTCTGGAAGGTCGTGTTCAGAATGTGGAACCGTCCCAAGCCGGCGCCCGAGTACCAGTTCGGCTGGAAAGACAAGACAGCCGCCAGCCGATCACTTTCACGTATTCTCTCGTGGGATTTCGAGCGAGTTCTCATCGCCCATGGAGAACCGATCGTCACCGATGCCAAAAAGACTCTGCGCAAGGCGTGGCAAGGTGTGTTGGATGGCTAAGAGATCAATTCCAGCACTGGCGTTCCAGTGATTCGGGTTCTTTGGCCGCGCGGTCCGGGGGGAGTGATGACACTGGCTGTAACAGGGTGATTGCCTCGTGGCCATGCGCAGGTTGGTCCCTGTAGGTTCCGAGCAGCCGGCCCCACCAGAGGAGATTAAAGCGGAAGTTGCTGGTGGTCTCGGATGGCATCACTGAGCGGTGAACTCGCTGCATGTCAGGCGTCACAACGAACCATCACCCGCGGAGACGACGATCAAAGTGCCAGACATCGCTTTGCCGACTTATGAAGATCAAGGTTCTTTGGAAATGTGTACGTGGCACCTATCAGTCGATCATCCATCACAACCATCTCATTTCAGCCAACGACGCAAAGGAGCCATCGCAGGAGGCATTGAAGACCTTGACAGCACCGGCCTACTCATAGAATGCCCGCAGAAATGTCGTTACGATGAGACAACTACGGAACTGCGGACCCGGCATCGATTCGATGAGGAAAACCGGCAAAACGAGCATGCTTCCGGCCGTCGATTCTCTCTCGCGCTGGAAATGGCGGCACGTCCGTGGTGTCATGAGGGTCCATGACGAACACCGCCCATCTCGAGGAAGCCGACATCGCCACCGACGCCCTGCGCCGGGATGTGAGTTATCTCGGGGCCATGCTCGGCGAGGTGCTGCGCGAGCAGGACGGGGAGGAGTTCTTCGAGATCGTCGAGGGTGCACGGGTCGCGGCACGTGCCCGGCGGCGGGGCGAGGTGGATTCGGAAGAGACCCTGAACGACGTGCTGACCGGTCTCGAACCACACCTGGCGGCCGAGGTGGCGCGCGCATTCTCGGCCTACTTTGCGGTGGTCAACATGGCGGAACGGGTGCAACGCATCCGGCGCCGCCGCGAATACCTGCGGTCGGGCACGCCGCAACCGGGTAGTCTCGATGACGTCATGCGTCGGCTCGCGGCTGCCGGGTTGGCGTATCACGAAATCCGCGCCGTCCTGCGGGAGATGCTGGTGGAACCCGTCTTCACCGCCCACCCCACCGAGGCCATCCGCCGCACCATACTCGCCAAGGAGCAGCGCATCGCGGCCCTTCTGATCGACCGACTCCAACACACCGACCGCACACCGCCTGAAGATGCCGCGCTGACGGGACAGCTTCGTGACGAGATCACCCTGATGTGGCAAACCGCCGAACACCCCGGTGTCAGGCGCACGGTGGCCGACGAAATCGAGCACGTCCTGTTCTACCTGACCGACGTCATCTATCGCGTGGTGCCCGCTCTCGACGAGGCGATGGCCACCGCATTCCTCACAGCCTTCGGCGCCGATGCCGGAGTCGACCTCCCGGGTCCGTTCGTGCGATTCGGCTCGTGGGTCGGCGGCGATATGGACGGCAACCCCAATGTCGGGCCGGACACCATCCGTCGCACCCTCGACCGTCAGCGTGAGATGATCATCGGCCGCTACATCACCGAGGTTCGAGACCTCTTCGGTCACCTCAGCCAGTCTCGATCGCGGGTCGCCGCAGACCCGGAGGTCGAGAACAGATGCGCGCACTATCGACGAACCATGCCGGACGTGGCTGCTGGAATCCCGGATCGCTATGACGATATGCCGTACCGGATCCTGTTGTGGTTTTGTTGGGCGCGTCTGGAGGCGACCACGTCCGATGGCGAACACGCCTACCCGTCGGCGTCCGACTTCCATCAGGATCTCCAGTTGATCACCACCAGCCTCCGGCGTCACAAGGGAGAGCACGCGGGCCTCCTCAGAACATCCCGGCTCGTGCAACGCGTCGCCACCTTTGGATTCCACCTGGCGACTCTCGATTTCCGCCAGGACGCCGTGGTCCATCGGGCGACAGTTGGCGGCCTTCTCGCTGACACCGCATTCGAACACGCCGGCACCATCCAACGCACATCGGTGCTGCGCGAGGCCCTGCAGTCGGCCGTTGAAGTCAAGCCCTCCTCCGATCCCGGCGTCGCCAAGACCCTCGATGTCTTTCGCGCAATCGCCGACGGGCGAAAGGTCTTTGGCCCGGAAGCCATCGGTCCCTACATCATTTCCATGGCGCAAGGGCCGGATGACGCATTGGCGGTGCTGTACCTCGCCAGGTGTGCCGGACTGACCGGTCCCGGTGGTGGCGTGCCGCTCGACGTCGCACCGCTGTTCGAAACCGTCGGCGACCTCGATCACGCGGCCGAGACGCTCGCCTCCCTCCTTGACGATCCTCTCTACCGCGCACACGTCGCATCGCGGGGAGGCCGGCAGATCGTGATGCTGGGTTACTCGGACTCCAGCAAGGAATCCGGTCTCGCGTCCTCGCGATGGGCGCTCTATCGCGCGGAGTCGGCACTGTCGGAGGTCGCGGACCGGGCCGGGGTCGAGCTCACCTTGTTTCACGGCCGTGGCGGTACCCCGAGCCGCGGCGGCAGCAAACCGCGGGCCGGAATTCTCGCGCAGCCGGCGGGCGTCATGCACGGGCGGATGCGGCTCACCGAGCAGGGTGAAATCATCCACGCCAAGTACGGACTGCGAGGGATCGCATTGCGCACCCTCGAACTGATGACGGGCGCCGTGCTCGAGGCCAGCGCCGGTGACCGTGACGGGAAAAGCCCACGCCCGGAATTCGCCGCTGCCATGACCACCATCGCACGCGAGGGGCGGTCGACCTACCGCGCGTTGGTGTATGAGAACCCGGACTTCATACCCTACTTCCGGTCCGCCACTCCCATCGACGTGATCGAGCGGCTCGAGATCGGCTCGCGTCCGGCCTCCCGCCGCTCGGGTGGCGGGGTTGAAAATCTGCGCGCCATTCCCTGGGTGTTCTCCTGGATGCAGAACCGCCACCTGTTGCCGGGCTGGTACGGTGTCGGCGCGGGTCTCGCCGCGGCCATCGACGCCCACGGCGCGGACGTTCTCCGCGAGATGGCATCTGACTGGCCGTTCTTCGACAATCTCCTGGCCGACGTCGAGATGGTGCTCGCCAAGGCCGACATGGGAATCGCCGAGCGCTACGCAGGGCTGGCGGGCGAGACAGGCGACAGGCTGTTCCCCGAGATCCTGGCCGAGTACGACCGCACCCGCACGCTGATCTGCGATCTGCGAGGCATCGGTGAACCTCTCGAACGGGAACCGGTGCTCCGGCGCTCGATCATCCTCCGCAATCCCTACGTCGACCCCATCAGCCTGTTGCAGGTGGATCTTCTGGCGAGGTGGAGAGCCGGCGGCTGCAGCGACCCGGACCTCGAGGACGCACTCAAGGTGACCGTACGGGGCATCGCACGGGGCATGCAAAACACGGGGTAGTATGGAATTCGGCAACGGGAACTTCTTCAACCGTACAATTGCCAGGTACATATTTGTAAAATTACCATCGTGGTACGCCTCATGCCGACAGGCTCTCGCCACCAACGAATCACGGACGCTAGTCCTCGGGACATCCTCCTGAGTCGTTCTACAAATATGAACCTGGCAACACCATTGGCTCCAGCCGCATATCTTTGAGACTTATACTCGAGTAGAATCTCTTTGAGGTATCTTCCCGTGAGGCACAGCCGGAACGAAAGCTGAGCGTGCGCGCCACCGACGCCGTCATGGCGGCGCCTCATTTGCAGCAGCCGATCCGCGCCGAGATCTTCGGCACGGAGCGTCTGGAGCAGCACGCCGAGACCCTGGCCGCGGCCCAGCGCACGACGACGGAGCCCTCCAGAGGACTGAACCTCCTCGCCCGGATCGATGACAACGCTCGGGTCCTGCTGGCCGCGTATCGGGACATTGCCGGGACGGTGCGGGAGAAAAGGGAGATTACACCTGCCGCGGAGTGGCTCCTCGACAACTTCCACATCGTCGACGAACAGATCAGGGACATCCGGGACCACCTCCCGAAGGGCTACTACCGTCTGCTGCCCAAGATCGCAGAGGGCCACCTCGCAGGGCACCCCCGCGTCTACGGACTGGCCTGGGCGTACGTCGCCCACTCCGACAGCCGGTTCCAGATCGAGACGCTGCAGCGATTCGTCCGCTCCTACCAACGCATTCAACCACTGACCATCGGCGAGGGGTGGGCGATCGCCATCCACCTCCGGGTGGCCCTTGTGGAGAACCTCCGGCGATTGGCGCAGTTGATCGTGCGTTCCCGCCACGCGAGGGCCGCGGCAGACGAGCTGGCGGACCGCCTGCTGGGTCTGAGCGGCTGGCCAAAGGAGCCGGTGGAAGACGCCCTGCGGCGCCTGGGCGACGGTCCCTTGGCCGACGCGTTCGCCATGCAGCTCTTCCAGCGGCTTCGCGACCAGGACACCTCGGTACTCCCGGTGTTGGATCGGCTCAACGAGATGCTGGCCGCCCAGGAGACGTCGGCCGATGAGGTGGTCGCCCGCGAGCAGCATGCTCAGGGCGCGGCCAACGTCACCGTCAGCAACATCATCACCAGCATGCACTGGATGTCCTCGGTCGACTGGACCGGCTTTTTCGAGTCCGTCAGCCTGGTGGACGATGCCCTCCGAGCGGTCCCAGGGTTCGCGGAGATGGACTCGGCGACGCGGATCCTCTGCCGCGACCAGATCGAGCTGCTGTCCCGGCAATCGGAGTATTCGGAGATCGAGGTGGCACAGGATGCCGTGCGCCTGGCCCGCGACGCGGGCGCGGAAAACTCGCCCGACGCTCCTGCCGGCAGTGAGGGGGCGGACGAGGCCGCGCCGACCCCTCCAGAGGGCAACGCTGAGCCTGCAGGGACTCGCCGAAGCGCCGAGACGTACCCTGCGTTCTACCTCCTATCGCAGGGACGGCTGGCGTTCGAGAAACGTCTGGGCTTCCGTGTTCCGGTGCGAGTCCGACTCCGCCGCTTCTATCGCGCGCACGCGATCATCGGCTACCTGGGAGCGATTGCCGGCCTCACCGCCGTCCTGCTCTCCCCTTTCCTGCTCCTGACCTGGGCCGCCGGGGCAGCCCTCCCGATCCTCGTCCTGTTGGGGATCCTAGCCCTCGTGCCCGCCTCGGAGATCGCGATCGCCCTGGTTCATCGTCTGGTGACGTTCCTCGTTGCGCCCAGGCTGCACCCCAAACTCGGTCTCTCCCTGGGGGTGCCCCCGGAGCTTCGATCCATGGTCGTCGTGCCCACGTTTCTCACCAGCCGGGCCGATATCGAAGAGCAGCTCGAGAGGCTCGAGGTGCATTACCTGGCGAACTCCGAAGGCCACCTCCACTTTGCCCTCCTTTCCGATTGGACGGACGCAAGCCGTGAACACCGGCCCGGAGACGACAAGCTCCTCGCCGCCCTGGTCAACGGGATCGCGCGCCTCAACGACACCTATGAGGGCCCGCCCGGAGGGGGGCCGCGGTTCGTCGTGCTGCATCGGCGGCGTGTGTGGAACGAGGGCGAAGGCAAGTGGATCGGATGGGAGAGGAAGCGTGGCAAGCTCCACGAGCTGAACCGGCTTCTGCGCGGTGCGACGGACACCACCTTCGTGCCGATCAACGGACAGCCCCCCGCGGTGCCCGAGGGGGTTCGCTACGTCATCACCCTGGATGCCGATACCCGACTTCCCAAGGGGGCCGCCTACCGTCTGATCGGGGCAATCGCGCACCCGTTCAACCGGCCGCGTTTCGATCCGCGGAAGGGACGCGTCGTCGACGGCTACGGGATCCTCCAGCCCCGGATCACGCCGTCACTGCCGACCGGCCCCCGCAGCACGACCTACCAACGGATCGTCTCTGGCCCCGGCGGCGTGGACCCCTACGCGGCCGCGGTCTCCGATGTGTACCAGGACCTCTTCGAGGGGGGCTCGTACACGGGCAAGGGCATCTACGACGTCGACATCTTCGAGGCTGCGCTGGAGGGCAAGGTCCCGGAGAGTGCGCTTCTCAGCCACGATCTCTTCGAGGGCGTGTTCGCGCACGCGGGGCTGTTGACCGATATCGATCTCTTCGAGGAATTTCCCACCAACTACGAGGTGGCTGCCCGCCGCAATCACCGGTGGGTTCGGGGGGATTGGCAGCTCCTGCCGTGGATTCTGGGCCGCGCACGGGACGCTGCCGGGCGGAAGCTGTCGGTCCGTATCCCCACCGAGGGTCGGTGGAAAATGGTGGACAACCTCCGCCGAAGCCTTGTCGCGCCGTCGTCGCTGCTGGTGTTGTTGGCCGCCTGGACTCTGCCCGATGTTCCTGCGCTTGTCTGGGCCGCACTGATCGTCGGTTCGATCGCGGTGCCGGCATTCATCCCGGTTCTCAACAATCTGACGCCGCGGCGGTCGCGGATCTCCAAGCGAAGTCACCTGCGCGCGGTGGGACGCGACATCTTCGTGGCCTCGTCGCAGACGGTGCTCGCGGTCACCATGCTCGCAGATCAGGCGTGGCTGATGGCGGATGCCGTCGCGCGCACGATCTGGCGGGTCTACCTGACACGGCGGAACCTCCTCGAGTGGGTGACGGCTGTGCAGGCGGGATTCGGGATTAAGCTGACGCTGCGGGCTTTTTACCGGGACCTCCGCTGGGGCGTGATGGTTGCCCTGGGGGCCGGCTCGCTGTGCGTGGCGCTCAAGCCGGATGCCTTGCCGGTGGCCGCCCCGTTCATTGTCCTCTGGGTGCTGGCGCCTGCCCTCGCTCTGCGCATCAGCAGGCCCTCGGAGGTCGCGGCGTCACTGGCCCTGACCGCCCGGGAGACGAACTCGTTGCGGCTCATCGCCCGTCGCACCTGGCGTTTCTTCGAGACATTCGTGGACGACGAGGAGCATGCCCTACCACCGGACAATTTCCAGGAGGACCCCGAACCCGTCCGGGCGCACCGCACCTCGCCGACCAACATCGGCCTCTATCTGCTCAGCGTGGTGAGCGCCCACGACTTCGGCTGGATCGGGCTTCAGGACACCGCAAACCGGCTCAAGGACACGTTGGACACCATGGCCGCGCTGCACCGGGTTCATGGCCATTTCTGCAACTGGTACGACACCCGGGACCTGCGGCCTTTGCAGCCGATCTACGTGTCTACCGTTGACAGCGGCAATCTTGCCGGGCACCTGATCGGCGTCGCCCAGGCCTGCCGCGAGTTAGCGCACCGCTATCCTTTCGGCCCCGAAACCCTGTCGGGAGTCGGGGACGCCGTCCACCTGGTGCTCGAGTCGGCGGAGCGGGCCGGACCTCCCGAGCGTGGTCAGAAAGTCGTGGCGGAAAAGCTCCGCGAGGCCGCGGAGGGGCTGCTGGCCCTCCTGACGACCTCCCCGAAGGTTGGAGCGGCTTGGGTTCGGCGCCTCGACGAGCTCGCGGTCCGGGCGGAGCGGCTCGTGGGCATCGCCTCGACCCTCTCCGACGACGTCGGCGACGGGCCCACGGCCGAGGCCCTGGTCTGGGCGAAGGCCGTTCGGGACTCGATCCGGAGCCACGCCCGGGACATCGAAGCGGCGCTGGTCTTCGAAGACCTGGGGACGACCGGGCGGGCGGAAACCGCCCTTGCACACCACCTCGTTGATCTCGCGTTACGCGCCGAGGCGATGGTCGAGGCCATGGACTTCCAGTTTCTCTTCGATCCCTCGCGCAAGATCTTCTCCATCGGCTATCGCGTGGACGATTACATGCTCGATCCCAGCTGCTATGACCTGCTGGCATCGGAGGCCAGGCTGGCGAGCTTTGTCGCCGTCGCCAAAGGCGACGTGTCTCCCCGGCACTGGTTCCGGCTCGGCCGGGCGCTGACGCCGGTGGGCCGCGGTGCGGCCCTCGTCTCCTGGTCGGGGTCGATGTTCGAGTACCTGATGCCGCTGCTCGTGATGCGGCAGCCCGCCCATAGCCTGCTCGACCTCACCTGCCGGCTGGTGGTGGGCTATCAGATCCGGTACGGCGAGGACCGCAAGGTCCCGTGGGGGGTCTCCGAGTCGGCCTACAACGTTCGCGACGTGAACTTAACATATCAGTACTCGGATTTCGGCGTTCCCGGTCTGGGATTCAAGCGGGGGCTCGGCGAGGACGTCGTCGTGGCGCCCTACGCAACCGCCCTCGCGGCCATGATCGACCCAAAGAACGCGGTGGACAACTTCGTCCGCCTCGAGGAGGCCGGGGCCCGTGGCGCGTTCGGCTTCTACGAGGCCCTCGACTACACGCCGTCAAGACTGCCGGAGGGTGACCGGGTGGCCGTGGTCCGGGCCTACATGGCCCACCACCAGGGAATGACCATTGTCGCCCTGGGAAACGTGGTTCACGACGGCGTGACCCGGCGGCGCTTTCACGCCCAGCCGCTGGTCCAGGCCGCCGAACTCCTCCTCCAGGAGCGGACGCCGCGCGCGGTGGCGGTGGCCCGACCCCGGGCGGAGGAGGTGCGGGTATCCGCGCTCGTCCGCGGCCTCGTCCCGCCGACGCTGCGCCGCTTCGAATCGCCGCACGACATCACGCCCCGCACCCACCTGCTGTCCAACGGCCGCTACACGGTGGTGGTCACCGCTGCCGGCGCCGGCTTCAGCCGGTGGGGTGACCTGGCCGTGACGCGCTGGCGGGAGGACGCGACCTGTGACGGCTGGGGCTCGTTCATCTACCTGCGGGACACCGACAGCGGCGACGTCTGGTCGGCCGGCTTCCAGCCCAGCGGAACCGAGGCGGACGCCTACGACGTGGTCTACTCTGAGGACCGGGCCAAGATCATGCAACGGCACCAGTCGTTGTCGACCACCCTCGAGATCGTGGTCTCCCCGGAGGACGACGCCGAGCTTCGCCGACTGACGATCACCAATCTCGAGGACCGGGCCCGAGAGATCGATGTCACCTCCTACGCCGAGGTCGTGTTGGCTCCGCAGGCCGCCGACGAGGCCCATCCCGCGTTCTCCAACCTGTTCGCGGAAACAGAGTTCGTGCCCGGGCTCGGGACCCTGCTGGCGTCCCGGCGGCCAAGGTCGGCGGACGAGCCCCGGGTGTGGCTCGCCCACCTGATCGCGCTCGAAGAGGAGCCGTTCGGCGCGCTGCAGTTCGAGAGCGACCGCGCCCGCTTTCTGGGGCGCGGGCGCGGGGTTCGGACGCCACTGTCCGTGGTCGGCGGGGGGCCCCTGTCGAACACCGCGGGGACCGTTCTGGATCCCATCGTAAGCCTGCGGCAACGGGTGGCGATTGCCGGTCGCGGGACAGCCCACCTCGTGTTCACGACGCTCGTTGCGCAGTCTCGGGAGGAGGCCCTCGCCGCAGCCGAGAAGTACCGACAGCGGGCGACCTTCGAGCGGGCAAGCTCACTGGCCTGGACCCAGGCCCAGGTCCAGCTACACCACCTGCGGATCACACAGGACGAGGCGCACCTCTTCCAGCGTCTGGCCAATCGCCTGCTCTACGTCGATCCCACCTTGCGTGCGGCCCCTCAGGTGCTGGCACAGAACCGCGGCGGCCAGTCCGGGCTCTGGGCCTACGGCATCTCCGGAGACCTTCCAATCGCGCTTGTGGAGATCGAGACGGTGGAAGAACGGGAGGTCGCGAGGCAGCTCCTGCGGGCGCACGAGTACTGGTACCGGAAGGGAGTTGCCGCCGACCTTGTGATCCTGAATGCGCAGGCCACGTCCTACGCTCCGGGGCTCCAGGAGTCACTCGACGCCATGGTGCGAGCCAGCCAGTCGGCGTCGGGCCACGAAACGCACAGGGAACATGGAGGCGTCTTCGTGCTCAGGGCCGACCTGGTGCCGGCGGCGGACCAACTCTTGCTGCGGGCTGCGGCGCGAGTGGAGATCGTGGCGCGCCGCGGCTCACTGAGCGAGCACGTGGTGCGGCTGGGGCGGTCGAGGCCGGGGCCGGGGCCGCCTCGGCACCGCGCACCTCCCGAGTCGACCGAAGCGGTTGCCCCTCCCCTTTTGGATCTCGTATTCTTCAACGGCCTAGGAGGATTCACGGCGGACGGCCGAGAGTACCTTACGATCCTGGGCACGGGCCAGTGGACCCCCGCACCCTGGCTCAACGTGGTTGCCAACCCGAATTTCGGATTCCAGGCATCCGAGGCGGGCTCGGGCCACACGTGGTCTGTGAACAGCCGCGAGAACAAGCTCACGCCGTGGTCGAACGATCCCGTCGGCGATCCCCCGGGCGAGGCGTTCTACGTTCGAGATGACGAAAGCGGTCTCGTCTGGGGACCGACCATGCTTCCCATTCGCGAAGAAACCTCGCCATACATCGCACGGCACGGCCAGGGGTTCAGCCGCTTCGAGCACACGGCCCACGGCATCACGCTGGAGCTTGTGCAGTTCGTGCCGGTGCGTGACCCGATCAAGATCTCACGCCTCACCCTGACAAACCAGTCCAACCACAAACGGGAGCTTTCAATTACGGGTTACGCGGAGTGGGTCCTGGGGGTCGCGAGGGGCGGATCCGCAGGCTTCGTGGTCACCGAGATCGATGCCGCCACTGGTGCCATGTTTGCGCGCAATTCCTGGAACGGGGAGTTCGCGGATCGGGTCGCCTTTGCCGACCTGGGCGGGCGTCAGACCTCCTGCACCGGGGACCGCCTCGAGTTCCTGGGCCGCAACTCCGGCCTCGAAAACCCCGCATCGCTGCAGAGGGTGCGGCCGCTGTCGGGGAAGACCGGAGCGGGTCTCGATCCGTGCGCAGCGCTACAGGCGAAGGTGGAGCTCGAGCCGGGCGAGTCCACCGAGGTCGTCTTCCTACTCGGCGAGGAGGCAAGCTGCGACAGCGCGCGGTCTCTGATCGAGCGCTACCGCACGGTCGACCTGGACCTCGCCCTCCTCGAGGTCTCGGAGAGTTGGGACCGGATGCTCGGGACTGTGCAGGTCACGACTCCCGATCCGTCGATGGATCTCCTCCTCAACCGCTGGCTGCTCTATCAGACGCTCTCCTGCCGGCTGTGGTCGCGCTCCGCGTTCTACCAGTCCGGAGGGGCGTACGGGTTCCGCGACCAGCTCCAGGACGTCCTGGCCATGGCGGTGGCGCGACCCGACCTGGTACGCGAACACCTCCTGCGGGCGGCTGCCCGCCAGTTCCCCGAGGGCGATGTCCAGCACTGGTGGCACCCCCCGACCGGCCGCGGCGTGCGGACCCGAATTTCCGACGATCGTATCTGGCTGACCTATGCCACGGTCCGTTATCTCCGAACGACCGACGATCAGACGGTCCTCGACGAGGAGGTCCCGTGGATCGAGGGTCTGGTCCTGGAAGAGAGTGAGCAGGAGGCGTACTTCGAGCCCGAGCAGTCACGCGATCGGGCGACCCTCTACGAGCACTGTGCCCGCGCTCTCGACTGCAGCCTCGGGGTGGGCAGCCACGGCCTGCCCTTGATCTGGGCCGGGGATTGGAACGACGGCATGAACCGCGTCGGTCACGAGGGCCGCGGAGAAAGCGTCTGGCTGGGCTGGTTTTTGTTGATGAACCTGCGGGATTTCGCCGGCATCGCCGAGTCCCGAGGGGACGACGAGCGTGCGGTGCGGTGGCGGCACACGGCCGCATCGCTCGAGGCTTCGCTGGAGGCGGAGGCGTGGGACGGGGAGTGGTACCGACGCGCGTTCTTCGACGATGGAACGCCGCTCGGATCGGCGGCGAACGACGAGTGTCGGATCGACTCCATCGCGCAGTCGTGGGCGGTCATCTCCGGTGCCGGCGACCCACAGCGGGCGCGCCGCGCCATGGAGTCGGTGGAACAACGACTCGTCCGGCGCGACGACCGCCTGGTGTTGCTCTTCACGCCGCCGTTCGATACGACCCCACTGGACCCCGGGTACGTCAAGGGATATCTCCCGGGCGTCCGGGAAAACGGCGGCCAGTACACCCACGGGGCGATCTGGACGGCGGTGGCTTTCGCCATGCTCGGCGAGGGCGACAAAGCGGTCGATCTGTTCAACCTACTGAGTCCCATCCACCACGCCAACGACCGCGCGAATGTCGATCAGTACAAGGTCGAGCCGTACGTCGTTGCCGCGGACGTCTATTCCGAGCGGCCTCATGTCGGGCGGGGAGGCTGGACCTGGTACACAGGGGCTGCTGCCTGGCTCTACCGCCTCGGCCTGGAGTCGATCCTCGGGTTCGAAAAGCGAGGCTCGGCCCTCAGTATCGATCCGTGCATTCCCAAGGCGTGGAATCGCTTCGAGATCGCCTACCGTCACGGCGCCACGCTCTACCGGATCACCGTCGAAAACCCGCAGGGAGTCTGCCGGGGAGTCTCCAGCGTCAGCCTCGACGGGACCCGGCTACCGTCAGATGGCCTCGTCCCATTGACCGACGACGCTCGCGAGCACGAGGTCCACGTGGTGCTCGGGTAGGGCCTCACACTGCTGATTCAACGAAACCTGTCACCGCACGTCGGGCCTACTGACAGAAAGCGGCGCTCACCTCTGACAGGTTGGCCTCGATCTCGGCGATCTGCTGGCGTTCGGCTTGCCTGAGGTTGGCCACCGCCGTCACCCCGACGGCGTCGCCGAGCGCTACGCAGGACTGGCGGGCGAGACCGGCGACAGGCTGTTCCCCGGGATCCTGGCCGAGTTCGGCCGCACCCGCACGCTGATCTGCGATCTGCGAGGCATCGCTGAACCCCTCGAACGGGAACCGGTGCTCCGGCGCTCGATCATTCTCCGCAATCCTTACGTCGACCCCATCAGCCTGTTGCAGGTGGATCTTCTGGCGAGGTGGAGAGCCGGCGGGCGTGACGACCCGGACCTCGAGGACGCACTCAAGGTGACCGTGTGGGGCATCGCGCGGGGCATGCAGAATACGGGGTAGTTGGGATTCGGACGCGTATCTGTGTCACAGATCCGATTTCTGGAGTTTCAGCGCGCGCCTCCGGAGCCGCAGACTCGACACCCCTGTTTGACGATTATTTTACGATTTACACGCAAAAATGTTACGATTAATTTGAAATGAACAGAAAACGTCAGATCATCGATCTCTTCAGGGGTGTCGAACCCTTGCAGGCCGGAGAGATCGCCGGGATCCTCGACGTGACCCGCCAGACGGCGCATCGACATCTCCACGAGCTTGTCGCCGAAGGACGGCTGATCGTCGAGGGTGCGGGGCGGAGCACCCGCTATCGGCGGGCCCACCCCGTCGATGACCGGAGCTATGCGACCGATGGCCTCGAGGAGGATCGAGTCTGGTCGGAGATGAGCGCGCCCGGAACCATCGCGGGCGGGCTGCCGAAGGCCGTCGAGACCGTTGTTCACTACATTCTCACCGAGGTGGTGAACAACGCGATCGACCACTCGGAAGCGGCGGAGGTCGATGTCCGGATCGCGGGAAACGACCCGACGGTAACGCTCGAGGTCCGCGACAGAGGCGTCGGGATCTTCCGGCACATTCGGGACAAGCTCGGTCTCGACTCCGAGCTGGAGGCGCTGCAGGAACTGTCTAAAGGCAAGACGACGACCATGCCGTCACGTCACAGCGGCGAGGGAATCTTCTTCTCGTCAAAGGCCGCGAACAGGTTCGAGATCGAGAGCGGTGGAATACGGTGGATCGTCGACAATCGCAGAGCCGACATGGCCGTGGGGAACCTCGACCCACACGTGCTCGGAACATTGGTCCGGGCCGAGATCGATATGGACAATCCCAACGACCTGACATCGATCTTCGCGGAGTACGCGCGGGACTTCGAGTTCTCCAGGACCCGGACCATCGTACGTCTCTTCGCCATCGGTACCGAGTTTGTGAGCAGATCTCAAGCCAAACGCCTCGTGCGTGGTCTGGAGAAATTCAGCGAGGTGGTTTTGGATTTCGAAGGCGTCGAGATCGTCG
>Ga0272441_10010251_pt1 | contig 14239 bp, 23 predicted proteins | sample SSMProp6N_FD_193582 | JGI IMG/M metagenome (GOLD analysis project Ga0272441, IMG submission 193582) | Marine sediment archaeal communities from Little Sippewissett salt marsh, Falmouth, MA, United States - SSM-Prop-6N | ecosystem: Environmental > Aquatic > Marine > Wetlands > Sediment ... | reverse complement strand
ATAAGTGTGTATGAAATATTATACATACAAGTGTGTATAAGTGTGTATGAAATATTATACATACAAGTGTGTATAAGTGTGTATGAAATATTATACATACAAGTGTGTATAAGTGTGTATGAAATATTATACATACAAGTGTGTATAAGTGTGTATGAAATATTATACATACAAGTGTGTATAAGTGTGTATGAAATATCAATTAGAATTAATTGCAACTGAAAACTTTCTTTGTTTCTTATAAGGCCTTTCTTTCCGCTTTAGAATTTTGTCCTTCTTTGTTCTGCGTCTTTCTTTATATGGGATATCCATGAATATTTTAACCTTTAAACTTACTTAATTATTCCTACAATGGATTTAATCTTTAAGGTAAAACATTTTAAAAACCCTTGTTTTGATCTGTTTTAAGGCATTATTTAAAATCTTTAAAGGCATTTTAAGAATTTTATTTGACGTTGGTAAGCCTATGAGCAATGGATGTTTAACTCAAAGTAACTCTGCTTATTTTAATTTATCTGCAGTTAGGTTTTTTAAATATAAAAAAGGGCCTTGCGGCCCGATAATAATTTACTTTCTTTTTTCTTTTCTCGATTTTTCTGCCATTCCCAAAAGCCAATTTGCATTACCTGCAGTCACCATATCCGTAGGAATAACCATCATCATTGTATTCTGCTCGGTCCCTATCTCTTGATATGTCTGTAATTCCCTTAATCTTAATGCAACTGGATTTCCTTTGTAGAGTTCTGAAGCCTCCTTAAATTTCTTAGATGCTTCAAATTCTCCTTCTGCTTTTGTTGCTCTTGCAAGTTTCTCTCTTTCTGCTTCTGCTTGTTTTGCCATTGCTCTAACAAGCTGTTTTGGTAACTCGATATTATTTATCTGAACTGCTTTTATTACAATTCCCCAATCCTTATCAGATCCCTCTGTTCCTTTATCTTTTATTGCATCATCAAGTTTTTCACAAAGTTCTTTAGCGATTTTATCTCTTTGTGACAAACTTTCTGCTATTGTCCTGTTACCAACTATTTCTTTGAGTTCAGAAGTTGCTTTATTTATAAGCTGTTCTCTCAAATTTTCTACATTAAGAATCACTTTTTCTGGCTCTTCAACTGCATAAAATACAACTCCATCTATTGAAAGATTTACTTGGTCTTTTGTCATAACATCTTGTTTGCACAAATCGGCTGTTCTTTGTCTTATATCAATACGATAAACTGATTGGATTATAGGGAATATCCAACCTAGACCAGGTTGCATAACACCAGTATATTTTCCCAAGGTAAACTTAACCCCTCTTTCTGTCTGGTTGATTACCCTGACTCCATATAAAGCAAAAAGCCCTAATGCACATAGTGCCAAAGTTAATATTAATCCCATTCTTTATTCCTCCTCCTTACACTTATATAAATGTTTATTCATGATTTATCTACACACACACACTATTTAAATGTTTATTACAACTTAAGAGTTGTGTATTTTATATATGTATCTGCTGTTCTTAAAATATTTAAAGGCATTTAGACTGAAGGAATAGGACATTAGCAATGTGGCAATTAACTCTATAATGGCCACAAAAAGAATAACTTGTATTCCTATCATGTCAGTAGGATCCTTGAAGTAAAATATGGTCCCAAGAATTAAAAGACTTACAACAATAAAAATTAATATCATAATAACGTCAATAATTTTTCAAATAGTCTCACTTTTCATCTTCTATATAAATCTCCAATTATCTCTCTTATCTGTTGTTTCTCTTCCCAACTAAAAATGTCTGGTGAAACATAATGTTGTATCGCAGTTGAAATATCGTGGCCCATATGTCTTGAAATTTTAACTTCATTTACATCTAAGGCTATTAACCAATTCTCTAAAGTCTTCCTGACATTGTGGATAGAGAACATTTTGTAATCAGTTATTCCTGCCTCCTTCAAGGCTTTCTTCATAGCAATATTTGCAGCAGGAGTTGAGAGTATGCCAATCTTTTCTTCATTAGATTTATTCTTTACATATCCCTTTAATCTTCTTGCGAATTGTTTTGAAATTGGAATTGTTCGAGGTCTTGAATTTTTCTCTCCCTTCCTTGCCTTAACTTTGGTTACTCTTAGAATCATTCTTAAATTAACAAAGTCGATATCTCCAACTTCAACATTCCTAATTTCATTTATTCTTGCACCAGTGTTAATCAAACAATCAAAAGTAACTTTCTGTGATTCTTTCAATGTGTCAAAGAACTTTCCCCACTCTTTTGGAAAGAAAAATCTATCACGATTTAACCTCACTGTATATGTCTTTCCGTTTTTTAGTGTTAAAGATTTTAAATTTTCTTCCATATTTTTTATTTCACGAGGAGAACGAATCTACTCGTTTAATCTTTTAGATAAAAGATTTTAAAGTTTATATACTTTTCCTTGTGTTTCATCCTTCAAAATAGTAACATTTATATAGTTTATGTATTATAATAATTTAAAATGGTAAAAAGAAAGGTGAATGTTTCATGGACTATCGACGAAGAATTAATTTCTAAAATCAATTTTGAAGCAAAACAATTAGATCGTTCTAGGTCTTATGTAGCAAACGAATATTTAAGGAGGGTAATACTCAATGAAAGCGTTTAAAGTAACTCTAAAATTAAACGAAGAAGCATCTCCCCACTTATATGTAAGAACAATTAATGAATTAATCAAAGAAGATAATTATTTACATCCTACTCTAAAGAATTTACTTGTAACTTTAAAAAAGTCCAGAATGCCATTTGTTAGATTGTCTTTAGAGAAAGAACTAGTTATAGATCCAAATTCACATTACCACTTTGAAAGAGCCACGAAGCCAGAGATTCACGCTTGGAGTAAAATAGAATGGACTGAAGAAGAAATTTCAGACTTTGAAAAAAACAAAAAGAAATACATACAAAAAGTTTTAGAACTACAAAAGAAAATAGGGTATGATTTTTATGATAATAAAAATGTAACTAATGAAGAACTTTCAGAGTTAATAGAACTAACTAAATTAAAAAAAAAGAAGAAAAGGTTTTGGCAAAAGAAATAATGAAAATTGAAATAACTAACTCTAATGCGACTGAACTACTTTCTCTTTTAAGAAAGTTTCCAAATGGCAATGTAGTTGCTGAAGATGGCAAAGCATATTGGGAATTTAATCTTGAGAGCATCACAGAGTCCCCCCCTAATCAATATGGTTCCATAACTATGCAAAAACCAGCAACTCAACAAAATACTTTTCTGAAAATGTTTGACACAATGGCAGGTTACTTCTAAAATGAATTTTGAAGAATTGACCCATATCTTTGTATCCTTTGGAAAAAATTTAACTGATCTTTCAATGTATTTATTAGGTATTGGTGTTATTCTTTCATCTGTTGCTTTTTGGATGGTAGTATCAACATATTATGATCCAATATCTGCTTCTGCAGATGTCTTCTTAGAGTTCTTTAAATGGATGTTAATTTTGCATTTGTTTGGTCTAATTATTACTAACTTCTTTTCAGTAGTTCAATTCTTATTAGCAAAGGATAAGAAGGATAAATACAAAATAAAATTAAAATCCAAAGTAAAAAAATGAAATTCCTCAATAATATAAAAAATGCAAAGAAAAACTGGCACACTGTTCAGCAAAGCCCATATGCTTCGTTACATTTTAAGTATCAAACAACTAGGGCTACAATTGTTCTATTCTCAGCATTTATAGTTTACCAAATAATCAAAATTGCATTAAGTTACCAAGGGTATGACATTATGTCATGGATTATGAGGTTGTTTACTTTAGCAATTGGAGTATTAATTGTTGTTAAGGCGTTTCAGACACTTGAGCCAATGAAACGGGCTATGGAGCCATACAAAAAGAATAAGAATGTAATAAATCATACAGATAAATCCGCTAAGTTAGAGATTGAAGATTTATTACAACAATTTGATAGTCATGGAAAAAGAATTATTCATAATCATTTGGGAGAAACTGAATTAAATAAATAAGCAGAAGTAGTAAGTCCAATTTCTCCCAAATGTTTTTATACTAACAGAAATAAGGAGGTATATAAGATGGCATTGTTTAAAAAAACAGTAAAAAAGAACAAAGATGAAGAAGAAGTCAAAGAGGCAATAAAAAAAGCAGTGAAGGAAGTTCCTGTTGCAGAAGTCTCTGAGGGGGATATTGATGAGTCTGTAATTGAAGAAGATGAAGATGAATTAGAGGACAACGAAGAAAGTGATATTGAGGAGGAACCTACCGAAGAATCTACTTCTAATGATGAATCTAAATCTGATACTAACAATTTAGATTCAGTTCTAGCGAATCATGAATTAAGAATACAAAAAATAGAATCTTTTTTGTTTAGATCTTTTAATAGATAATAATGGTAAGGGAACCACAAAGAGAGATAACAGAAGAGATTGTATTTAGAAGAAGACTTCTGATTGCATCAAGAATTATTTCAGTTTTACTTATACTTGCAATATTCTTTATTGGATTTGTTCAAATCAAATATGTAAAAGAAATAAATTCATATAGGTCTCAGTATGGAGATAGTTGGAGTTGCTATGTTTGCGGTTTAGAAACCTCTAGAAGTTGTTCTTGTAACTATCTTCCAGAGTTAGAATCCCAACGTGAAGGATTTGATAAAGAGCAATATCTAAAAACTCTTGCTGAATCAAATGTTATTCCTTGCAAGGCACCTATTGGAAAGTTTAACTTATCAGAAATAGATTAATTATTTTTTCTTTTTTCTTCCACGACTCATTTTTGCACGACAAACACTTCCATTTGCGTCTACAAAATATAAATATCCTGTTTCTCTTTTAACTGCGTTTTTTACCAAGACTTCAGCCATCTTTTTCTCCTTTTAATTGGCCTCTTGTCTGCACAAATTTTAGAAATGTTATCTGATGCTTGTTTTAATCTTTTTTCTAATTCTTTTTGATCCTTAATTTCTTTGTTATATCTACGAATAGTATCAGTATCTTTGTAAGTTTTCTCAAATTCCTCTGACCATTTACTCATTTTCTTCTTTTCCGATATTTAGTTTTTTTTGTAGGGAATCCCAAAACTCTGTCTAATTCAGATTCAGTTTTTTTAAAGTATCTGCTTGTTGCAGATAATCCCTTGGAAGTTACAGAAATAGCCTTTTTGTAACTCTTCTTTGCTTCAGGACTTGTCAAGGTCCTATATGTTTCTTTGGTATATTTTTTCAATCCCATCGGGTGTTATAATGTATTTTTTCTTTAAATACCTTTTGTCCTTTATTACAAAATAAAAAAAATAAAAAAATAACTTTTTAGTAGGCCAAACTTGATTCTACTCTTGCACTTCTACCAAGTCCGCTAGTTAACATTCCTAATACAATTGTTGCGAAACCAACAACTATCAAGATCGTTAGCCAACCAGATCCATTACTCAGAGAAGTAACTAAGTCACTACTCGCATTAGATGCAGCAGTATCTGCGGAATAACTATAAGAGTAAGTTACCCAAATAGAATCCCATGTTGTAGCTGTTGCATTTGTAAATCCTGAACCACTAACACTAAAGTTTCCTACACCAATCGATGAATTATCTGTTGTGTTAATAGCTGAAAGGATTGTAAGACCTGCAAAGTTGGTAGCTGTAGAACTATCTACTGTATAGGTAGTTTCATTTAACCAAGATCCTGTTTCATTTGTAACAGTTGCAACAGTATTGTCTTCATATGTTGCATCTTGGATTGATCCAGCAATAAATATTGCCATTACCAAAACAACTCCGACTACCACCACTCCTGTAATAAACTGGTTCATACTTGTAGCCATATACTTAATTAAAAAATTAGGGGTTTCCCCCTAATCTAGTTCAAATTTAGTATACTGGTCCAGCCATGTCTGCAGTTCTACCAAGTCCGCTAGTTAACATTCCTAATACAATTGTTGCGAAACCAACAACTACTAGAATTGTAATCCAAGCAGATCCGCCAGAAAGAGCAGTTACCAAGTCATTTGCAGCGTTTTGTTCAGCAGAAGCATCTGTCATTTGGTCAGCTATTTCAGATGAAATAAATATACCAATAACAAGAGTAACTCCAACAAGAACAATTCCTACGATAAATGATTGCATACTTGCCATTTAAACTAATTGCCTCCTTACATTTGTAATTATCATACAAAAAATTAAGAAAACATTTTATAAATAAATAAAGGGTATTATTATAAAGGTAAATTTATTTTACTTTTTTCTTATCCCAATAAGGACTTTTACAATTAGGGCAGAATCTTGGTTTTCCCCTCTTCTTTCTAGGGATCCATTCATGTCCGCATCTGAAACAACGATAACCTTTCATTTTTATATCTACTAAAAAATTGTTTATGTCTTTCATCTTCCTTCTATTACCATCCAGAATATTGATCCAGCTAATCCAAATAATATTATGTATATTGCTAATGAATTTACTATTGTGAACACTCTAATTATCATTGCTGAAATTAAACAAATGAAAAAACTAAATGCAACTACTCCTGAAAGTTTCCATTCAGATTTACTTAAAACGTAAGTAGACGTAACCCAAACAAAAAACAAGAAAGCGTTTGCCATCCAGCCATCTGTGATAGTGTTACCCCAATTCATAAATCCTTCAATACCTGGGCCATAACTGATGTTATAATATGGATCTGCCATTATGCTTCGTAAGACGTTCCCCTCCTTGCCTTTATTATTGCCATAACTACATATACCCCAGCAACTAGGATTAATAAATTGAACAGATCAGCAAAACCTTGAATTGCAGATTTTGCACTTTCAAATATTGTTGTTATTAAAGATGCCATACCAAAAAATTGTCCTATCGTGGTTAATCCCGTGACAAATACATTCAAAGTTCCAAGAGCCACATCTTTAACAACTGCTAAAGCATCCCCTTTGTCTTGTAAATTTGATCCAAATTCATCTATTGAATCATGCTGTGAAGTTATGTTAGAATACAATTGTTCAAAATCCCCGCTAGGAGTTACTCCATTGTCTGTTATGAAACTATTATATGAAGACATTGATAACATTAAAGCAGTAATCCCAATAGCTAACCCAATAAATATCCACGTTAATGTTGGTCCTTTACCTAACTTGTTCATCCGCCTTTCCTCTTCAAATTTAATGCTATAACAATGACTATTGAAATAAGAGCATAAAGCACAGTGCTTCCAATGTTAAGCCATCCAAATAAGTTTTCCAGTATTAAAGTGGATACAATTAAAGCAAAACCAAGGATAATTGAACCTGCAGCAACTCCAATCATGGCCGCAGTCCCAGTTAGTAATAGACTTATAACCTGGCCAAAGCTACCAATAGTGATGAATCTTTCAGCAGTTCCTTTTCTTATTATTTCTTCTACAATTTGTTCTACGCTGCCATATTCTGAAGTTAGTCTAAATATGCCTTGAATAATGTAATCTCCATCATCAGTTATTTCATATGATAATGTCCCAGATGTGGATTCAACACAAGAGTAATATACTTGAGTCGTAGAATTGCCAGATAACTTCAATACCTTCAAACAACCAACTTGAACTGCTCCAGTAGTATCAGCATAATCAAATATTGTTGTGTTTGTTTCATTGTTGTATGTTAAGGTGTATTCAATATCACCAAATGCGTCATATGGGTTGGCTGCAGAAAGGACAATATCTAAAACTCTAGAAGTCGAAGACTCTTTAACTGGTTCAGTAGTTAAGTATAGGGTTCCACCATACAACACTTGATATCTATACCATGCGTCATTTAGTCTCATATTAATTATTCCAGTTCCGTCCGCTGTTGTTTTTATCATCCCCACAGTATAGAAATTATCTGTTCCAATGTCCCATCTTTGAACTCTTACATAAGCACCAGAGACAGGATTTAGGTCTTCATCCTGCACATAAAAAGTAAATATGTCTGTTGAATCTGTGCTAGAAAGATATAATGTGATATTTTCGGATTGATTGTTTATAGAATACTCGTCTAAGAAATACTCCCTTCGGTCATATCCATCTTTAAGGTAACTTATAGTTGCATCAGTAACAAATTCAGCAGTAGATGGAGATATACAAAACTGATAACTTGTAGAGTTATCCGAAAGATTTGAGTAAGAGTATGTTTGATAAACACTTCCACTACCTCCCCCCCAATAATTGAATGTGGCTTCTAAACTTGAATTTAATAAATCAAAAGTTCCAGCTTCTTTTATTGTGAAGTTTAATGTTTGTGTAGTGTATGCCCCACCACAAATAGATAAAACAATTGGACTTACTGTTTGGTTTAAACTATCACTATTAAAATAATAAGTTCCTGTTCCATTTGTCAATGAAATGTTCCAATAGAATGAGTTATTTACTACTGCGGCACTTGTAGGTATCTGGATAGTCTTTGAAAATATTGCTGTTCCACCAGATCCTGTCCTTGTTGAAGTATAAGAAGTTCCATTATAGACTAAACTCGCAGCTGCTAAACTAAAATCAGAAGGAGAATAAGTTATGTTTAAAATAAACTCTTCATACTCAGTCCCATAGGTTGTTGCAGAATACGTTTGACTATTTTCAAAAACTTTGTAATCCCACTCTATAAAAGAACTATTTACATTTCCTACGGAGTCATTTGCGTAGATAGTCATATTATAATTTCCTTCTTCGAGTATAAAAGTAGTAGAGTTTTTTACACCAGAAACACATCCATCAATTGTAATGTTTGTTCCATTGTAATCATACCAACAACTATCTAAATTTGAATCTGTGAATGTTACATTAAAAGTTTCTGATGCACCACCTGCACCATAATCCAAAGTCCCATTTGGATATTCGACTAATATGCTTGGAGGTTCAGAATCTATAAAAATAGTTCTATTCTCCGTAGCAAATCCACAATCTCCGTCGCTGTCACATGCTTGGATACTCCATAATGTTGGTTCTGTTATAGTTCTTGTAAATGTTTCTGTTGAAGAGCTTACCGAACTTCTTAAACCATCTCCTGAATTGTAAAGTTGTGAAATCTCTGTGTCAGACAAAACTATATCCCAAACACCCACTTCATCAATTTTACCGTTAAAATAACTATCGGCTAATGCTCGTGTAGGAGCAAAACCTAAATAAAATTCTTCATTTATTAGAGTTCCTCCTTCCGCAACAATTTCTGTATGCACTAAAGAATCATTTATATAAACACTTACATTCCCACCATATCTTGTTAATGTTATAAATTGCCATTCAGTAGTCATATCGTAAGTTGTATCAACAGCACTTCCAGCACCTCCTTGTTTAAACAAAAAGAATAAATTTGCGTTCTCTCTAAATAATAAGACAGAATTTAATTGATCATAATCAAAATTCCAAAGATACTCTGTTCCAGATAGTGAATCTGGTTTGAACCATCCTGAAACAGAAAAGTTCCCAGTTCCTAAATTTATTGCAGAAGTTCCAACATAATCATCAACTCCATTTAAATCAAAAGCGTTTCCGATTACCCCAGTTGTGCTTATGTCTTCTGTATTATCTCCGCCTAAAAGAGAACCATTATGTTGATTATTTGAATCTAAAACATTAGTAGAAGCTTCGTTGTCATCTAAAGTAAAATAAGCATGTAAATCACCTTCATCTGAAAATAGTTCTTTAGTATTTTTCGCTTCCCAACTTCCACTTTCATTAGTCCATAAACTCATATTAACTAATGTTGCACCTCCAGTTATACTTGCAGTTGCATTGAAAGTTACTTCATTAGTGTTTGAAATATAATCGTCTGCCGGAGAATTTAATGTAATTGACCCACCAGTAAAGGAATCATAACCTAAACCCAAACCAGAATTATATAACTCTGACACTTGTGTTGAATTTAATGCTTTACTCCAAACAGCCAATTCGTCTAAAGTTCCATCAAGAAAGTAACTACTTCCAGCCCTTACACCAATAGATATGTTAGACACAGTAGTAGGTAGGAAGTCTATTGTTGTAGAATTTGCTAATGTTCCATTTTTATATATTTTTGCTGTTGTTCCATCATAAGTAATAACTATATGATTCCATCCAGCAGTTAATATTCCAGGGGTATCTAAATATTCACCTCCTGAAGTTTCTAAAGCAAATCTAATTCCATTAATCCCAGCACCCCCTCCAGAGTGAATCATCAACTGTCCGCTTGTTGCATCTTCGGTAATAAATTCAAGATCAGCTGTTCCAATATCATCCCAATCAAGCCAAAAAGAAACAGTAACATCATTAAATGTTTGAGATGCTAAAGAAGTTAAGTAGTCATTAGATCCATCAAAATCATAAGCTGTATTTAAAATACCAGTTTCTCCTGTCGTTGCTCCATTATTTGTAGCGTTTATTTCGTTATTAGAATCAATTACATCTCCTGAACTTTCATCTAATCCATAGTAAAATACTAAGCTGTCTATAAAATTCTCTTTTCCCCACAAAGCCCAATCAGTAGTCCAAATTCCATTACTTTCTACAATCCAATCAACTGAACGAGAAGGTTTCTTTTCTCCTTCTAATTTAATAGTATAAGTTCCAGCTTCAACTTCATCTCCTAAAGAGTATTCTGTCCATTGCGGAGAATCTTCATAATGACTTCCAACTTTCACTTTCTCACAAATTTCTTCATAAGATTTATTTAGTTCATTATATTTTCCATTATGGCATTGTGTTTCATAATCATCTACTAAAACCTGTTCTCCTTCTGTTTTAATATAAAATTGATAATTTCTTATTGGTTCTTCTATCCTTGAACCATCATCTAATATAGTTTCAAATATAACGTTATCTACTAAACTCCCTTTTTCGTATAACACAATTTCTTTTTCTGCTGAACAATACTGTCCACAAGTATCTGTATTCTTTTTAAGTTCTAATGTAGCTAATTCTTTACCCATACCGAAGGCATTTGTAATCTCATATTTCCCATATTTTCCAATGTCCTTATTAAATTTTTGAACATTGTCAAAGCTTAAAGCAGAAACAAAAGACAATATTAAAAAGAATGATAAGAAAACAAATAAAATCTTACGCATAATATTTTTGTAGCCCAGAACTTAATTGAGCATCCTCCTGTTTATTTCTAGTGAACATAACTACACTGATTAAAAACACCCAACCCAAAACAATCCACTTAAAGTTTGTCATTACAAAAACCATAATTGGATTATTTGCAGCTATTGTTGGAAATGTTTCAGCAAATGTTTCAAACACATCTGTATATACATTCGCCATGAGTAATGCAAATCCCCAAGCAATTAATGATAGAAAAGCATAGACTACACTAGCTCCCGTCTTAAATGCAAAAACTAACGAAATAATCATTAGTCCACCCACTAACATTGGAATCATATAGTCTATATATGAATAAGTGATATCTAAATTATCCAAGGTTTCTTGAACAGTTTCGTTTGCTACGGAGTCATCAACAACAATTCGCATCTGATCGCTAAATCCATTCCAAACATAAAGCATAATAAAAGCAGTCAGTATTATGCTAAGTAAAACTGCCCCAACAGTTATAGGATCCATAATAGAAGCTCGTTTATTACCAAAAGTTGATTTCATTTTTCTTTACTCCTACTATTTTTTGTAATTCTAAATTTAAATACTCTTTGTCCTCTTGGGATAGATTCCCCCAGTTTGAAGAAATTAAGAATACTATCGGATTCTTTAATTCTTTAGAAATATCAATGTTAAATATTGTTTTGTCTTTAATCTTTTTTGCTTCAATTAAGGTAGATTTGTTTTCTATAATCTTGTCTAGAATCTTTGCAGCTATTTCTGAAGATAATGGCAGTCCAGGAGGGATTGGATAATTTGTTTTTTTTAATGATTCTTCATTTATTATTTTGTGCAAGTTTTCTAATGACTTCTTCAGTTTTGGATGCACCCAAATTCTAGTAGGTCTTTCGTCTTCCACTTATTTTCTTGATCTGTATCTCGCTTGGTCTTCTGTGAAACCCCTTCTCATAAGTGTTTCTATATTCGCCTGATCTGTCATGTGTAACAAGTAATATACAATCACCAACAGAAACATTGGAATATATCCTGCAGTTGATGCTATATACAATACCTTGAATATTGTTTCAATAAAAGGTATTGATGTCAGAAACAACTCTGCAGATTTCCAACATATCAACAGAAATCCATTAGAGATGACATAAGCAAAGGTAGTAAGCCCCATTCTCCAAGAGAAACTATCAATATAAACAATTGCTATAATCATGAAAACTAACAATGCTGCTAATAAAAGAATCAAACCAAGGTAAAATGCAGTTTTTGAAGAGTTAAATGGTTCTCCACTAGGGTTAATTGTAAAATCAGCATTCCCTGATTGAAAATCTCCACTAGGAAACTCACAGTAAACTGGAACATTGTAATCGCCATTTACTGAAGTGTCTGGTAAGGTATAATTAGCTAGTCCTGTTCCAGTATATGTCGCTTCTTGATTTTCTACCATTACGGAATTGTTTGGATAAATAACAGATAAGTAACAACTAGTTCCTGCAGCACAGAAACTTCCATTATAAACACATGGAAATTGTAAGTTCACATTTGAATCTTTCTCGAATGTAATGCTTGATGCAAAAGAAACAAAAAACAAACTAACAAAACATAATGTAAGCAAAAATTTTATTTTTCTCATATGGAGATTATCTAATCCTATATTTTTATATTTGTTGTCCTAACCAGTTGGAGCCGATCCTCCACCAATTAAACCTTTACACTCAGCAACTCTTGCCGCAGTAACTTTTGCAAACTCTGCAGAACCCATCTTTACAATAAAGTATACCGATACTCCTGCACATATTGCAATAACTCCTAATGTAATCCAAGGAGCTAACTCTTGTAAACTCTTCTTTGTTGCAGCCCACCTAGAAATTGCTGCCCTTTGTTCTAAACCTTTAAATTCAAGCATGTGCATATTTATGAGTTGTATTCCAAACTTTTTAATGTCTAAATTTCTATAAACTTTCGGAGGAATTATCGCATACTGGCTTGGGCCATATCTAAATAGATGGACAGAATTATTTACTATGTAAGAGGGGTTAATAACTGACATTGTTTCACCTTTCCAAACTGTTTGCTTTTTAAAACCAAACAAAGATTTTGATTCTCGTAAGAATAACATTTTTTCCATTTTGTCTTTATCTTTGAACTTCCCTATTTTTGCTACAAAATGGGATCCATCTGGGTTGGTTATTACAGCAGTTATCTTGAAGTTCTTTTTATTATTTTTTTCTTTCATATAGTATCTAGTTCCAAAGAAAAGACCAACAGCTACTAACAAAATAATCATTGCCCTCATTATTGTCATAAACATTCCACTTGCTGCAGTTGTTAAATTTCCTAAGTCCATTTATTTTGAACCTCCAATAGGTATCCCTAAGAAAGATTTCCCAGACTTATTCTCTTCTCCAACCCTTGAAACTTCACTACGAGAATATTGGCTACGCAGATTTATAGCTGTAAATCCATCTCTAGAAGAGGCTGCAACATCCCAAACAAGTCTTATGGCTGATTCTTTTATTGCTTCCACATCATCTAATCCTATCTCCCATTTATCTAAATTTTGATATAAGGCACTTACTAGGGTCATATGAAAGTAAAACATATCCGATTTTATTTCTGAATCCGATTTACAAGAAAGTTTAGAAATTTTAGTTACTGCCCCTTTCATCAACACAAGAATCCCCCTGACTCCAAGTTCATTCATTGGAGGTTTTTCATTAGGGGCTATTGGAACATATTTCTTTCCTTCCTTTTCATCCATTATCTCTACTTGACCTCTTAAAACTTCTTGGGTAAATCTGTCTAAATCTTTTTCTACATCAATCTGTAAAATTATAAATTCAGAACTGGATTCAATTGGAGTTGTATGTCCTCCATAACCCTCAAAATCTTGATAACTTTCCATCTTTTTTTAATGGCAGAAGTAATTAAGATATGATAATGTTTAGAGTATTTAAACTTAACGCAAGGCCTCAAATCCGGTTATCTCAAATAATCTTTTTCTTCTTGTTGGTTTTATTCCTAGGGCTGCTTGAAAAGCAGTCTGTTTAAGAACAAATTCTCTACCTTTCTTAGCGGTTTTTTTCTTTTTTTCTTTTTTCAATGACTTCTTAGGTTTTGGTTTTTCCCACAAAAATTCTTCAAATAAATCATCTCTCGGTGGTCTTTCTCTAGGTCTTTCTCTAGGTCTTTCTCTAGGTCTTTCTCTAGGTCTTTCTCTAGGTCTTTCTCTAGGTCTTTCTCTCACTT
>Ga0272441_10010250_pt1 | contig 14239 bp, 9 predicted proteins | sample SSMProp6N_FD_193582 | JGI IMG/M metagenome (GOLD analysis project Ga0272441, IMG submission 193582) | Marine sediment archaeal communities from Little Sippewissett salt marsh, Falmouth, MA, United States - SSM-Prop-6N | ecosystem: Environmental > Aquatic > Marine > Wetlands > Sediment ... | reverse complement strand
GGCTGAACGTGTGTGCCCTTCCATGCACCTGATCGTCACCGCCATCGATCCCGGGGCGTAACGCCACCCACACCTCAACGAAAAGGTCTCCTCGCAGTCCAAATCGCCCGCACGGCCGCATCCCAGGCTCGCGAATGGTTGCTATGAGCTACTACTGCGCTTCAAAAGAGCCCATCAACCCCGGGGACCTGCCAGGCTCGGTCTGCGAACCGGCGTGACGACGTTGATGACGACGTTGACTGCTAGGCGGCCTTGCGGGGGGGGCCGAGCTGCTTGAGGGCGCCGGTGACGATTTGCTTGGCTCCCCGGACGTAGGAGGTCCAGAACCTGCCGGTGTACATCTCGTCGAGCAGGTCCTCCAGGACCGACTTGACGGTGGAGTAGTACTCGGGGTCGATCTGCACGTGCTTTTCGGCCCACCTGTGGCAGTACTGGCACTTCTCGCAGTCCATGGCCTGGCAGGATGTCTTGGTGAACCGGTCGATGAAGCCGTCGAGCTTCTTGTTGTCCACGAACACGCCGGCCTTGCCGGTGCGGGGGTACAGCAGGCTCATGGCGTTGCCCATCTGCACCACCTTGAGGAACTTCACCAGGTTCACGGCGCGCGGCCGGATGAAGTACCGCAACATGCGCCGGATGGAGTAGGAGTCGCGCTCCTTGTCGGAGTAGAGCGAGTCGTCATAGCCGTAGCACTGGACCAAGTCCATGAGGTTGCCGTCGAAGGTCCGGTCGGCGTAGGCCCGGGTGCGCTGGATCAGCGCCTTGGTGGGCGAGTTGCGCTCGACGATCTTGAAGTTGTCGTAGCCCATCTCCTCGTAGAGCTTGAGGTCCTCGGGCCGGATCCAGTTGGCGCGGAGGAAGTTCACGGGCTGGGTGAGCTTGAGGTGCTGGCAGAACACGAAGCTGTAGTCCAGGGGGAAGCCCTTGGCGCCGATCTGGGAGGCATGGTTCAGCCCCGTGGCGTGGTTGGCCGCGATGGCGCAGTCCTGGCGGCAGGAGTTGTTCACGATGAGCGAAAGGTCGCAGTGGGTGGCGGCCTCGCGGATGGCCCGCAGGATCTTGAACTCCCGATAGATGTTCACCTCGGAGACCACCACGCAGTCGGCGCCCTCTTCCTGCCAGAACCGGACCTTCCGCGGGTTGTCGGTGTAGCGGTGCGCCGACATGCGCACCTTGAACTGCGGGTAGGACTTCTTGATGGTCTTGAGGAAGAAGAGGTTGGCCACGGTGATGGAGTCCACCCCGATGTCGCTCAGCCAGTCCAGGGTGGTGCGGAGCTTGTGCTGCCCCTCCCGGGTGAACTCAAGGTTCGACATGCACGAGGCGTTGAGCAGGTAGTTGAACTCTACGCCCGCCGCGTGGCAGCGCCGCACATAGTCGGCGACCCCCACCTCGTCCACCTCGGGCAGGTAGAAGGACGGGCGCCCGCCGCCGTAGTAGTCGGTGGTGACCTTGCCGTAGACCTCGTACACCGGGTACGGCTTGAGCCCTTCGATGAGATCGGGGTCGAAATTGCAGGCAACGCTCAGTCGCATGGCAGTCTCCCTTTTTCCCCTGTACCGGGGGAGGGTCGTTGTGGTTTCGGGCTATTCGGCAGACTGCTCGGCCGCCCGGGGGCGGAGATTGAGCAAGTCCGGCGTCAGGCCGCCGAGCAACCGCTCGAACTGGTCGAGATCGAGCTGTTGCTGCGCGTCGGAACGGGCCAGGCCGGGGTTCGGATGAACCTCGACCATGATCCCGTTGGCGCCCGCGGCCAGGGAGGCACGGGCAAGAGAAGGCAAGATGTCACGCCTCCCGGCGGCGTGGCTGATGTCCACGATCACCGGGAGCCGGCAGATCTCCCGCAGAAGCGGGATGGCGGAGATGTCGAGCGTGTGGCGGGTTTCCCGCGCAAAGGTGCGGATGCCCCGCTCGCACAGGACCACGTTCTCATTGCCGCCGGCGACGATGTACTCGGCGCTGCGGATGAGCTCGTCCAGGGTGGCCGCGAAGCCGCGCTTGAGCAGGATGGGCTTGCCCGTGGTGGCCACGGCCTTGAGCAGCTCGTAGTTGAGCTGGTTGCGGCTGCCGATCTGGAGCATGTCGGCGTGGCGGGCGACCAGGTCCACGGTGCGGGTGTCCACCACCTCGGTCACCGTCTTGAGCCCGTGGCGTTTGCCCGCCGCCTCGAGCAGCTGCAGCCCCTTGGCGCCGAGCCCCTGGAAGCTGTACGGCGAGGTGCGCGGCTTGAAGGCGCCGCCCCGCAGGAAGGTCACGCCGAGCTCGGCCAGGCGGCTGGCCACGCGCTCCATCTGCGCCTCGTCCTCCACGGCGCAGGGGCCGGCGATGATGATGGGGTCCCGGCCCACCTCCCGGTCGCCCACCCGGATGACGTCCGTGGGCGCCCCGGGCTTGCGGGCCACGCGCAGGGACTGCTTCTTGTCCGACTCCATGTGGTGGAGGGAGGCGCGGAAGATCTCCCGGAACAGCTGTCGGATCATGTCGTCCGAGAAGGGCCCGGGGTTCGCCTCGACCAGACCGTCGAGCATCTCCTGCTCCCGGGTCGGGATGAAGATCTCGATGGCGTTGCGTTCCTTGTATTCACGCACCTCCTGGACGATTTCTGCCCGTTTGTTGAGCAGGTCCATGAGATCGTGATTCACGGCGTTGAGGCGCCGCCGCAGATCCTCGAGGGAGGTAGCTCCCTGTATTTCCTTGTTTTTTTTATCTGCCATCGCGCGCTCCAAACAACCTTGCGAATTACCGAACCGTGTTATAAAAGTAGAATGACGTTATGCAGTCTGTAACAGCCATTCTGCACACTGTCAACACGGTCGCCACAAGGCGTTTCGAGCTCTGGTACGGGGGCATACAAGGAACACACCCCCGCCGGAGCACAGCTTTCATCATAGCGCGTAATCATCGGAGCAGGTGATCATATGGTCTCAAAAAAACATGCGGAGCTCGAGGCCCTGGGCCGGCTGACCCACGCGGCAGACAGCGCGGTGCTGCGTGGCCTGGACAACCTGTCGGCCCGGCAGAACGATCTGGGGAGCTGGTCGGGCGACTACGGCGGCCCCATGTTTCTGCCGCCCATGTACGTGATCCTGTGCCGCGTGGCCGAGCGGGAAATTCCGCCTCCCCGTCGGGCGCGCATGGTGACGTACCTGCAGAGCGTGCAGAACGATGACGGCTCCGTGGGCCTGCACTGCGAGGGCGCCGGGTCCATGTTCACCACGGCCCTGTGCTACGTGGCGCTTCGGTTGCTGGGGGAGCCGGCAATCCAGCCGGACGTGGCGCGGATGCGACGCTGGATTGTGGACCACGGCACTGCCCTGGGCGCCGCTCCTTGGGGCAAGTGGATGCTGTGCCTCCTGGGGCTGTATGACTACCGTGGTCTGAATCCCATCCCACCGGAGCTGTGGCTCGTGCCCTACTGGGCGCCCATCCACCCCGGGCGCCTGTGGTGCCACTGCCGCCAGGTGTACCTGCCGGCGTCCTACCTGTATGGCATCCGGGCCCAGGTGCCCCCGGACGATGACCTGCGGGAGATCCGCGGCGAGGTCTACGACCGCCCCTACGAGGAGATCGACTTCGCGGCGCACCGCGACACGATCTGCGATGCGGACAAGTTCACGCCGACCAGCGCGTTGATGAACCTGGCCAACCAGGCCCTGCTGGTGTACGAGCAGCTCCCGACCTCGGCGCTGCGCAACAGGGCCTTGGAGGAAGTCCTGCGCCACCTGGACTACGAGGACCGTGTCACCCATGACATCGACATCGGCCCGGTCAACTCCATCCTGAACACGATCTGCCACCACTTCCGGGAGCCCGGGGGGCTGCGGTTCCGGCGTGGCTTCGCGGCTCTGGACCAGTATCTGTGGGATGGGCACGACGGCCTCAAGGTGCAGGGCTACAACAGCAGCCAGGTCTGGGACACTGCGTTCACCGTCCAGGCCATGATGTCGGGCGCCGGCTGGGAGGACCACGCCGACACCCTGGACCGGGCCCACGACTTCATCCGCGACAACCAGATCCTGGAGGATGTGCCCGACCGGGAGGCCCACTACCGGGACCCCAGCCGCGGGGGCTGGCCCTTCTCGAACCGCGCCCACGGCTGGCCCATCACCGACTGCACGGCGGAGGGCTTCAAGGCCGCCGTGGCCCTGGAGACCCGGGTGGACCGGCCCGTGCCCGAGGAGCTGCTGGCGGACGCGGTGCGGTTGATGCTATTTTGGCAGAACGACGACGGCGGCTGGGCCACCTACGAGCGCACCCGGGGGCCGGCGTGGCTGGAGCTGCTCAACCCCTCCGGTGTGTTCGGCGACATCATGATCGACTACTCCTACACGGAGTGCACCAGCGCCTGTGTTCAGGCCCTCGCCCTGGCCCGTCGCCGGTTTGGGGGGTGGCGCGCCACGGACATCGACGCCGCCATCGAGCGCGGCGTCTCGTACCTCAGGAGGCGGCAGCGCCCCGACGGTAGCTGGGAGGGGTCCTGGGGGGTCTGCTTCTCCTACGGCGCCTTTTTCGGCGTGTCGGGCCTCGTGGCCGCGGGCGTGCCGCCACAGGACCCCGCCCTGGAGCGGGCCTGCGCCTTCCTCCTCGCTCGCCAGCGGCCCGACGGCGGCTGGGCCGAAGACGCCGCGAGCTGCGCAGAGGGGCGGTACATCCAGGGGCCGGTCAGTCACATGGTGAACACCTCCTGGGCCATGCTGGCGCTGGTCCGGGGCGGCTGCCTCGACCGGGAGGCGCTGGCCCGGGGCGCCGCCGCCCTGGTGCGCGGCCAAGCCGCGGACGGGACCTGGCCCCGAGAGGCCATCGTGGGGATGTTCAACAAGACCTGCGCCATCACCTACGACAACTACCGTCACTACTTTCCGGTGTGGGCCCTGTCGGAGTGGCGCGCCACCCTATAGGATCTGCCGCCTCATCTCGGCATCACCGCCGCCGGCAAACCTATGGTATCCTTCGGCCCTGGCCGCCTACTGCGGCAGGTCTTTTGAGCACCTCATTGCTGCTAGGTTGACATGCCTCTGGTCCTCGACGAAGCCCACTCGGAAAGACAGCTCCAGGCCGTCCTGTTCACGCTGGTGACCCTCGGCTACATCGACGGCTCCTTCGATCCGTCGGAGCGCAAGTTCATCGAGGAGAAGATCCAGGAGATGGTGGATGTCTGGATCAGCGGGTCGGACTTCTACCACGATCTCGAGCCGGGCTTCGTCGAGTCCGTCAAGCAGTACGAGAAGCAGAACCTGCTCGAGGTGCTCGACTCCATCGATCAGTCCCTGTCGGCGCTCATGGAGACAGAGGTGGGCATCGACGACAAGCTGGACGAGTTCATCTCGTCGCGGCTGATCCTGCGCTGCTTCGAGGTGCTGGCCGAGCTCACCGTGCCCCAGCGGCAGGCCCTGCTGGACCTGGTGGACCGGCTCATCGAGGCCGACGGCACGGTGCACCCGGCAGAGGTGCGCTTCAGGGAGGCCCTCGTGGCCGAGCTGGAGCGGAAGCCGCCGCAGCCGCCGACGGTCCAGGAGCGCCCCTTCGACTTCTCGCTCCAGCGTGAGCCGGTGGGCTGCCCCAACCACTTCGAGCACCCGCTGCTCGACGAGGTGGAGAAGCCCTTCCCCTTGACCCCGGACGGCCTACGGGCCGTGGCCGAGGCGGACGTGGCGCTCATGCAGCGCGCCATCGCGACCCAGGCCGAGATCCGGCGCGACGGGTGGGGGCGGCTGGAGGGGTTCCCCTCGCTGGCGGATGTGCCGCCCACCGAGCCCTTCGTGGACTGCTTGGCCTACTGCTATCCGTCGAGCACGGCCCGGGCCACGGACTACATCGTCGTGGGGGATCTGCACGGCTGCTACGGGAGCCTCAAGGCGGTCCTCGCCCAGACGGACTTCTTCGGTCGGGTAGCGCGTTACCAGGCGTCGCCCGAGACCGAGCCCGACATCAAGCTCATCTTCTTGGGCGACTACCTGGACCGAGGCTTCTGGGCCTGGGAGGGCGTGGTTCGCACGGTCTTTCGGCTCTTCGTGGACTATCCCCAACACGTGATCCCGCTGGTGGGCAACCACGAGTGGCTCATCGAGCGGGACGGTCGCATCGTGTCGTCGGTGATCCCCGCCGACGCGGTGGACCGGTGGGAGTCCACCCTGCCCCATGCCTACTTCTCCACGGCGAAGTCCCTGTTCGACCAGCTGTCGGCGGTGGTGCTCGTAGACCGCATCGTGCTGGTGCACGGCGGGGTGCCCCGGCACAGGGTGGTGGCCGGGTGGCAGGGGCTCAAGAACTTCAACGACCCTGAGGTGCGGCTGGAGATGTGCTGGTCCGATCCGGTGATGGTGCCTGACGTGCCGGCGGCGCTCCAGGAGAAGACCCAGCGCTTCGCCTTCGGCATCTCCCAGTTCACCGCCTTCATGGACGCGGTGGGCGCGCGCGTGATGATCCGCTCCCACGAGAAGGTGGCGCCGGGGTTCCGTACGGAGTACGATGACGGGCGATACAAGCTGTTCACGGTCTTCTCCGCGGGGGGGTACAACAACCGCGACCTGCCCGAGCAGACCGACTACCGCTTGGCCCACCCTGCGTTCATGTGGATCAAGGAGCGCAGCGGTAAGTTCGTGGCCAACCCGGTGCGCATCGCCTGGGAGAAGTTCAACGACAAAGTCACCAACCGCTACCTGACGGTCTTCCAGGACTGAGCCCTGCGCGCGGAGCGTAGATGCCCCCCGCCCCTCGCGACGACATCGACCTCTCGTTGCCACAGACGGTGGTGGAGGGAGAAGCCGCCTCCAACCGGCTGGTGTTGGGGGACTGCCTGGAGGTCATGCGGCAGGTGCCCGCGGCATCCCTCGACCTGATCTACGTGGACCCGCCCTTTGCCACGGGGCGGCATCAGCGCGGAAGCGCGCGCACCTCGGGTGCCCCGTCGTACTCCGACGTGTGGGAGGGCGGGCTCGACTCCTATCTGCCGTGGCTGCACGCGCGGCTCGCCCAGATGCACCGGCTTCTCAAGCCCGGAGGCAGCCTGTTTCTGCACCTGGACTGGCGGGCGGTGCACCACGCCAAGGTGATCCTCGACGACATCTTCGGTGAGCCCAATTTTCGAAATGAGCTCATCTGGCACTATGGCAGCGGCGGGCGGGCGAGGCGGTTCTTTCACCGCAAGCACGACGTGATCCTCTGGTACAGCCGCACGGGTCGCTGGCGGTTTTTTCCCGACGCCGTCTCGGTGCCGCGCAACCTCTGCCCCGGCTGCGGCGCCGAGCGGGACCAGTGGAACCACCTCAAGCGCCACACCGACGCCGACGGGCGGGTCTACCGCACCATCCGGTCGGCCGGCAAGGTCTACCGGTACTACGATGACGAGCCCACCGTGCCGGCGGACGTGTGGATGGACGTGAGCCACCTGCAGCAGAAAGACCCCGAGCGCCTCGGCTATCCCACCCAGAAGCCCGAGGCGCTGCTCCGGCGCATCATCGCCGCCACCACGGCCCCCGGCGACAGCGTGGCGGACTTCTTCTGCGGCAGCGGCACCACCCTCGCCGTGGCCCAGGACCTCGACCGCCGGTTCATCGGTTGCGACGCCTCCCCGGCCGCGGTGGCCTTGACGAAAGAGCGCTTGGAGGGGTCCGGTGACCTTTTCACTGACTCCACTCGCGGATTCTCTGTCGAGCACTGCGGTGTCCTGCGCGTGGACCGCTCCGCCCTCGGCAAGCCGCCCGCCTTCCGCGCGGCCCTTCGCCAGTGGCTCGGCGCCCGCCCCGCTCCCGCCCGCCAGCGCACGATCCACGGCCTGCTCGACGGCCCCGCGGGCCCGATGGCCCTGTGGATCCCAGCGCCCCGGCCGACAGCCCCCCTGACGCCGATCCAGCTCGATCGCTTCACCGCCGCCATGACACGTCACACCGACGCCCGGGTGGCGATGATCTTTGCCTGGGAGATCCCCGCCGAGGTTCGAGTCAAAGCGCTGGAGCTGCAAGCCCAGAGTGGCATCGAGCTCCAGCTCGTTGCGTTGTGGTGGCTGACCACCCCGGCTGACGCCGGCCCCGCGTTGTTGCAGTGCTCACTACCGCCCTTGGCCACCCCGGGTGAGGCGCAGCGTCTCGGCCCGCTCACCTATAGGCTCACCGCACCCGGCGTGGAGAGTCGCTGCCCCGACGGCATCGTCGCGGAGATCAGCTGGCGCGCCGACGCCATCGACGCTCAGTCGCCGCCCTACCATCACGCCGAGACATCCACCCAGGGATTGGGCTCCGAGTGGATCCACTGCTTCGCGCCCCTGGCCCCGGGACGCCGCCTCCGAATCCTCTGTCAGGTCTCCGACGCCCGCGGCGCCACCCGCACTACCTCCACCGACCTTGTCGTCGAATAGCCATCCGACGGCAGGAGCGTGTCGGGTTGGCTCAGGCTCCAGAACGCCTGCGGCTTCGGCTGTTATTTTTTCGAGTATCGAATCGACATGTTGGAAAACGTGGTGAGAACAGTGGCGTAGCTCAGCTTGATGCGCGTCTTGCCTCGCTTCCACTTGTACTCCCAGATCGGGATCTTGAACTGGGGGAACGGGAGGCGACGTGGAGCAGGGCCGTAGCAGGCCAGGGTGGCCTTCACCACGGCGTCGACCTGGCTGCGCGTCTGCTTGGACGTCTTTGTCCAGAGGGCCACCCGCATCTGGATTTCATAGAGGCCGTAGGGAGCGCTGGATTGGAATCTGAGTGTGGCCCGCCAGAAGGCCGCGGGTCTGCCGCGTGCGGTTTTGGACAACTGGCGGCGCAGCGTCAGGTAGGCGTTGGCGGAGGTGGGGTAGCAGCCCAGTCGTGTGGGCCACTTGCGGCGCGCCAGGACCCAGCGTGCCTGGGCGATGGTCATCCCCCAGTGGAGCCCGGGGTGCTCGGGTACGGCAAGCTTCGCCAGCGCTGCGCTGTCGGGCTGGGCGGGCTTCTTGCGCAGCTCACTGCAGGTGGCCTTGTAACCGGCCAGCCTTCGCTTGGGTTGGGCAAAGCGCCAGCCGAGGGCCGGGCCGAAGAGCGGCCTCTTTGCGGCGCGCGCGTCGGCCCGGGGAGCGGGCGCCGCGAAGGCAATTGTCAGGGTCATCCACAGAATTCGTTTGCGCAAGGCGCACCTTCCAACTGGGTTTCGGCTCGGTCTTCCCGGTACCCTCCGTCCGCACCGGCATCCACGTCGAAGTCGGTAGCACCTACCACTACTGTACAGCGAAACATGGAAACACGATACACTGATCGGGTGACGAGACGATGAGCGCAAATGTCAGCAGACGTCTATTGGTCGGCTTCTTGGCGACCCTGCTGGTGTGGACTCCGGCCTGTGAGGCGCCCAACGACCTGGGGCAGTACTGCTTTGTGGGCGCGGGAGAGGATCTCGACGCCGGTTTGTTGGACTACGAGCCTTGGGACAACCCAGAGTGCCTGACCGGCCTGTGTCTGAAACAGCCCGGCTACCGCTGCGAAGATGGAAGCTCGACCTGTCCGGAGCCTGAGGCGCAGTACAAGATCCAGTCCTTCTGCACGCGCGCCTGCGAGACGAGCGCCGACTGCAAAGGACCGTCGGACAACGTCAACGACTGTCAGGATTTCGTTTGCCAGCGCAGCGATTCACTCTACGGGCCGCCCGTCCCATGCCACTGCGTGTGTCTGGACTACATCCGGGACGGTGACGGGGTCGCGTTGACTGAGGCGGCATTCGACGCGAGCGATCTGGCCTGCGTGCGTACGGAATAGGCCCGGGTGTAGGAGCGTATTCGTTGTCGTGGTCCGGGGCGGCGTGTATGCTCCTGGGCCAGAGCCGGGCGGAGTCCTGGCAGGCGCCTGGCAGGCGCAGGTGAGACCATGAGCGACCAGTCCGACATCGTCCAGTTCTACCAGACCCATCTGCCCGACGCGCAGGCGCTGCCGGCCGGAGCGGAGGTGCCCACCTGGCTGCGGGCCGAGTGCCCCTTCTGCAAGGGCGAAACCAAGGGGATTCTCAACGTCGACCTGGACCCCGAGAGCCTGTTCTTCGGGCTGTTTGGCTGCTCGGCGCTCTGCTCTCCGCCGGGGTTCGCGCTGGAGATCTGCCGCCGTTTGGGGATCTCCCTGTCGGAGCTGCCCGGCTTCGATCCCGAGCGGGAGGAGGAGTACCGGCCGCCGGCGCTGCCCCACACCCACAAGGACAACGAGATGCACCGCTTCGTGCGGATGCTCTCGGACCCCATGCGGGAGCCCTTCCGTCACGCCGGCCTCGGCGACCGCGTGCTGGAGCTTTTTCACGTGGGCTACAACGGCCGCATGTTCACGTTCCCCTACATGCAGCACGACGATCACTGCTACGCCCTGCGCTGTGTGGCCTTTGCCTCGCGGTTCGAGGAGCCCCTCTGGCAGGGGCACGAGCCCTACTTCTTGACTCCCCACAACCTGTTCAACGGGCCCGAGGTGGCGCGGGCTGACGGCGGCGCCATCTTCATCACCGTGGGCGAGCGCAACGCCTTGGCCCTGGCGCAGTTCGGCTACCCGGTGGTGGCCGTCCCCACCAACCAGGACGACGAGGCGGTGACCCCCGAGCGGTTCCAGTTCGTCAAGCGGGTGCTGGTGGCCACCGACAACAACGCCGAGGGCATCGACGCCGCCCGGCGCATCGCGCTCCGGCTCGGCTACAAGGTGCGCATGCTCCGGTGGCCTCTGGACACCAAGCGGGACCTGTCGGTGGCTGACCTGCTCAAGGCGGACCCGGAGGCATTCGGCGCCCGGCTCCGGGAGATGATCTACCTGTCGGAGCCCCTGTCGCCCCTGTCCATCGCCCGGCGGGAGCACGCCGGCTTCGAGGAGGTGCTCGAGCGCCAGCGGGGGCGCGCGCTGCTCGGACTTACGACCTGCTTCGACAAGCTGAACACGGCCCTGGACGGCCTGCGGGGCATCAACATCCTGGGGGCCCAGCCCAAGACGGGCAAGTCCACTTTCTTCATGCAGCTGGCCACGTCCCTGTCGCTGGACCAGGGGATGCCGGTCATCTACTACGACTTCGAAAACGGCCGGAACAAGATCTACACGCGCACCCTGTGCCGCCTGTCGGGGCTCAGCGAGAAGCGGCTCTCCTCCGACTCGCCCACCGAAGGGGAGCAGGAGCTCTACACCGATTCCATGGAGCGTCTGAGGCGCATGATGCGCCTGTTCAAGGTGGTGTCGGACCGTAAGATCAACCCCGACGTCATGCGAAAGCAGATTGAGTTTCTGCGGCTGGACACGGGCAAGGACCGCATGCTGCTGGTGGTGGACTCCCTGCACAAGCTGCCCTTTGGGCGGCTCACCGAGCGGCGGTCGGGCATCGACGAGTGGCTGCGCAACTTCGAGCAGATCCGCGACGAAATGGACGTGACCTTCCTCGTGGTGTCGGAGCTGTCCCGGGGCATGGCGGGCGGGTACGACGAGCAGCCCGACCTGGCCTCCTTCAAGGAGTCCGGCGACATCGAGTACACCGCGGACAACGCCCTGATCATGACCACCCGTGGATCGGTCTACGACCAGGAGGGTGGCGACGCCGGGCGCACCGTTCACCTGTGGCTCGTGGCCAGCCGGGAGATGAGCCCCGGCCGGGTCGCCGAGTACGAGGTGGACTTCCCCTACTGGGGTTTCAAGGAGCTGTAAGACCTGCCGGGTAAGACCTGCCGGGAGTTCAAGATTCAACTTTTACAAAAGTTGAATCTTGAACTCCCGGCAGGTCTTACAGCGTCTGGATCCACTCGTGGGCCCGGGCGCAGATTCGTCTCACCGTGCGGGGGTGCATGATGATCCCCAGGTGGCCCTGGCGGTAGGTGGTGGTCCGGATGGGGGCCCGGGTCATGCGGTCCAGGCCGTGCTGGACGGCGCGGGGCGGGGCCAGGGTGTCCCTGCTGCCCAGGAAGGCGTAGACGGGCACGCGCACGTTTCGCAGGTCCTCGGTGTAGTTGATCCGTTCGTCGAAGGAGACGAAGGTCCGCTCGCCGAGCTGGGAGCGGATGAACTGGAAGACCACCTTGGAGGACTCCTCGCAGAAGACATCCTCCATCAGGAAGTACCACTCGGGGGGCGTGATCTGCTCGTAGCCCACGAAGTCCTTGATGGTGGGAAGCCGGGTGCCGAGGTTGAAGGAGAGCGCCCGCAGGGTCTTGCTCACCTTGGCCAGCAGCGTGAAGAACCGGTTCAGGTCGACGGTGCGGAAGGAGAGCGGCACCGTCTGGGACAGCACAGTGGTCAGCGCCCGGCTGACGATGCGTCGGGGCAGGAGGCCCGCGCCTCTGCGGATCAGATCCACCACGGCGAGATCGGGCCGCAGGTCGATGTGGCTCGGGGAGCTCAGGCTCACGATGCCGGCCAGTCGTTCGTACGGCTCGGGCAGGCCCGCCCGACCGTGTAGCCGCTGGATGGTGCGGTGGGACCCGGCGTAGAACAGGGGGATCATCCCCCCCATGGAGTGTCCGAAGACCACCGTGCGCTCGCCGGGGAAGTGGTCCCGGATCCAGGTGAGGGCCGTGGGAAAGTCGTTTTGGATGTAGTCGTCCACGGTCCAGCTCAGGTCTCGCTTGTCCCGGGGTGCGGTGAACCGTGAGCGCCCGCGCACGTCCAGGGAGAGCACCTTGTAGCGGTACTTGAGGGCCATCTCCGAGGCCAATCGATCCATGGCGGAGCGGTTGCAGAAGAAGCCCGGGATCATCAGCAGGTTGAGCGGGGCGGGGTTGGCCTCCCGCGGCAGGTACTGCTTGATGCTGATGGAGTGGCCCCCCGAGCTGGGTACGAGGTAGCTCGTGTCCAGGCGGTACTCCCGTCGGAAGCGGTAGGAGTATGCGTACAGCGACTTGACCGGCGGCAGCTCCGGGGCCTGGCGCCGGTGGAGGATGTGGTGGATGTGCGAATTTTCCTCGATCTTCTCGATGGAGCGCCGGCCGGTGTAGTGGTCCCGGTCGTGGTCCAGCTCGTAGGAGATGATGTTGGAGATTCCCTCGAAGAGGGTCCGCAGCTTCCAGTCCACCTGCCGTCGCTGGGGCCCGGTGACCGGGCTGTTCCGGATGCCCCACAGCACGCCGATGGGCGTCTGCCGAACGAAGAGCGGCACCAGCCAGGCGAGCTTCATGGCCGGTGTCAGCAAGGTGGCCAGCTTGGGGTGCACGCAGGGCGAGTCTCGCAACAGGTCCAGCTCCTCGATGGGGGGCGGCTGGCCCTGGGCCACATCGATGATGGCGCGACGGATCAGGGTGGCGGAGAAGTTGCGCTCGTCGTCCAAGGGGATGGGCCTGGTGCGGGCCACGAAGTCCTTGAACTGCCGGGGCGGCACGTCGCTGTCGGCCAGCTCCCGCATGGCGTACTTGGAAGAGGAGACAGTGATCTGTAGGTGGTCTCCGCCGATGGCCTCGAAGACCGAGTGGTTGAAAACGAACTGGTCGTTCAAAAAGCGCAGGGACACGACCTTGTTGACGAAGGCGAAGCAGATCTTCTCCAGGAAGGACTGCAGGTCCTTTGAGATGGGGGGGACGTGGATCTGCTCGGCCCGGGGACCGAAGGTGTCGTGGATGGAGTCGGTGGTCATGGCGCCAGTGGGGTCAGAATATCAGATCCTAGGGAAAGTCCGTGTTGACGTAGATCACGTTGCAGTAGATCCAGGGTCGCTCCTTCGGATCTGTGGCACATTGTATCCCCAAACCCTGTTTGTACATATATGTAGTCTGGCGCCCTCGCTACAGCCTCTTCCAGATGAGGCGACCCCGGCGGTAGTAGATGCGGGTGGCCTTGCCCAGGATGTTGTTGCGGGGGATCAGGCCGAAGTAGCGGCCGTCGTGGCTGTCACCGCGGTTGTCTCCGAGCAGGAGGTAGCGGCGCGCCGGGATGATCATCGGTCCGAAGTCAGGGCCGGGGGGGCCGGTGAGGCGGATCGGGTGGGATCGGCCGCCGATGACCTCCCGCATCCCGTCGGGGCCGCTTGTGACCTTCACCGGTGCGCCGTTGAGCCACACCAGGCCCGCCCGCACCATCACGTGGTCGCCGGGCACCGCCACGACGCGCTTGAGCAGCACCGTGTCCCCTGCGGGCGGGTCCAGCACCACCACGTCACCGCGGCGGGGGCCCGCCCACTCCTGCAGGTAGCGGTTGGTGAGCGGCACCCTGATGCCATAGGCCGACTTGTTCACCAGGACGCGGTCGCCGATCTCCACAGTGGGTCGCATGGATCCCGTCGGGACCCGGTAGTGATCGGCCACGCTGGCCCGGCCCGTGAGCAGCACGGCGGCGAAGACCCCAGG